>Ga0315284_10011868_pt1 | contig 12407 bp, 12 predicted proteins | sample YL17G09_16_MG_FD_203696 | JGI IMG/M metagenome (GOLD analysis project Ga0315284, IMG submission 203696) | Sediment microbial communities from Yellowstone Lake, YNP, Wyoming, USA - YL17G09_16 | ecosystem: Environmental > Aquatic > Freshwater > Lake > Sediment | place: USA: Wyoming | collected...
TCGTCGCTGCTGGCCGGTGCCCCCACACTGCGAGCAGGTCAGCGCGAAGCGCATGGCACCTGCCTGCCGCGTGGCCTTGCCTGTGCCGCCGCAGGCCGTGCAGATGACCGGAGCACCGCGGGCCGCGCCCGTACCGCGGCACGTCACGCAGGCTTCCGCGCGCGCCACCGTGATCCGCACCTGGGTGCCGCGAATCGCGTCCCAGAAACCCAGGTGCAGGCGGTGTTCGATATCCTCACCGCGTTCCGGACCCGCGTTTTCCGTCTCTTCGCCCCGGCGGCCCGAGAAGAACTGCGAGAAGAGGTCGCGGAAGGACGATCCGAATCCGCCCTTCTCTTCACCCGCGGCGGAGTCAGAAAAGTCAAACCCGGAGAAATCGAAACCCGGGGAGCCCGCGCCGGGCGAAGCCGTCGCCCCGTACCCGCCGGGCGGAAGGTTGTCGGAATAGAAGCCGTATTGGTCGTAAATCTTCCGCTTTTTCTCGTCGCTCAGGACTTCGTAGGCTTCCTGGATTTGTTTGAACTTTTCTTCCGCGCTCTTGTTGCCGGGATTCAAATCGGGATGGTGCTTGCGCGCCAGGCGCCGGTAGGCCTTGCGAAGCTGCTCGGGCTTCGAGCTGCGCTCGACCCCCAGCGTCGCGTAGTAATCTTTTTGTGTTCCAACGGGCATAAAGGAAGTTGTCAGTGGTCAGTCGTCAGTTTTCAGCTAGAACGCGCTGCACCCAGCCACTTCAGTTGCGACTGGACTTCAAGAACTCACCCAGGTGGTCGGGGCAGCGGGAGAGCATCCACTCCTCGAGATGAGCTTGAATCTCCCGTGCCAACGGTGATTGCATGAAGCGCGGATCGACCTCGACCTCCATAAACTGCAGCCGCTGGCATTTCGGGCACTGCACTCCGACCTGGGCACGTTGCTCCATTACCGTTCCTTTGTAGCGGCGCTCTCTGAGCGCCGGTTCATGGCGGCGGTCAGAGACCGCCGCTACAACCAAGACCGGGCCTGTTCCCTGTAACCGGCCCCCTGTTCCCTAGTTCTTTTTCTTGTCCTCGTCCACCACTTCCGCGTCGATTACTTCACCATCAGTCTTCGATTTGCTCTCCGCACTCGCTGAGGATGACGCGCCGGCCTCGGCGGACGGCTCCGGTGTCGGCCCGGGTTGCGCGGCGCCGCCCTGCTTGTACATGGCCTCTGCCAGCTTGTGCGAGGCGGCCGTCAACCGGTCCACGGCGGGGCTGATCTTCGAGACGTCGCCCTCCTGGAGAGCCTTCTTGGTCTCCTCCAGCGCCGATTCGATGTTCTTTGCATCGCCCTCGGAGATCTTGTCACGATGCTCCTTCAGCGTCTTCTCCACCGAATAGACCAGGGAGTCGGCGCGGTTCTTGACTTCCACTTCATCTCTCCGCTGGCGGTCTTCCTGGGCGTGGAGTTCTCCTTCCTTGGTCATGCGCTCAACTTCATCCTTGGCAAGGCCGCTGGAAGATGTGATCGTGATCCTCTGCTCGTTGCCAGTGCCTTTGTCTTTGGCCGAGACGTTCAAAATACCGTTGGCGTCGATATCGAACGTGACCTCGATTTGGGGAATGCCCCGCGGCGCCAGCGGAATACCGACCAGATGGAAACGGCCAAGCGTCCGGTTGTCGCGCGCCATCTGCCGCTCGCCCTGCAGAACGTGGATTTCAACCGAATTCTGATTGTCGGCGGCGGTGGAGAAGACCTCGGCCTTGCGGGTCGGAATCGTCGTGTTGCGCTGGATCAGGGGCGTCATGATGCCGCCCAGAGTCTCGACCCCCAGCGTCAGCGGGGTGACGTCGAGGAGCAGGAGGTCTTTCACTTCGCCGCCCAGCACGCCAGCCTGGATCGCGGCGCCTACCGCCACGACTTCGTCTGGGTTGACGCCCTTGTGCGGCTCTTTGCCGTTGAAAAGGTCTCGAACGATCTGCTGGATGCGCGGGATGCGAATCGAACCGCCCACCAGCACCACTTCGTCGATCTTCTCCGGCCCCACACCAGCGTCCGCCAGCGCCTGCTTAACCGGGCCCACCGAGCGCTGAAAGATGTCTTCGCACATCTGCTCGAAACGCCCGCGGGTCAGTTTCATGTTGAGGTGCTTGGGCCCGGAAGCGCCGGCCGTGACGAAAGGCAGGTTGATTTCCGTCTCGAGCACGGTGGAGAGTTCCATCTTGGCCTTCTCGGCGGCTTCCTTCAGGCGCTGCAGGGCCATGCGGTCCGCGGAGAGATCGATGCCCTGGTCTTTGCGGAATTCATCCACGATCCAGTCCATCACGCGCTTGTCGATATCGTCGCCGCCCAGGTGCGTGTCGCCGTTGGTGGACTTGACTTCCACGACGCCCTCGCCCACCTCCAGGATGGAGATGTCAAAGGTTCCGCCACCGAAATCATAGACGGCGATCGTTTCGTCCTTTTTCTTGTCCAGCCCGTAGGCCAGGGCGGCGGCCGTGGGCTCATTCACGATGCGCAGAACTTCCAGTCCGGCAATCTTCCCGGCGTCCTTGGTCGCTTGGCGCTGGCTGTCATTGAAATAGGCCGGCACGGTGATGACGGCCTGGGTGATCTTTTCGCCCAGATACTGTTCGGCGGCGTCCTTCATCTTCTGCAGAATCATGGCCGAGATTTCGGGCGGGGAATACTCCTTCCCGAGAGCGGTCACACGGGCGTCACCATGGGACCCGGATGATACTCGGAAGGGGACCGTTTTGATTTCGCTCTGCACTTCGTCGAAGCGGCGGCCCATGAATCGCTTGATGGAATAAACCGTGTTCTCGGGATTGGTAATGGCTTGCCGCTTCGCAACTTGGCCCACCAGGCGTTCGCCGGATTTGGTGAAAGCAACAACCGAGGGTGTGGTGCGCCCCCCTTCCGGATTGGTGATCACGGCGGGCTCGCCGCCTTCCATCACGGCCACCACAGAGTTTGTGGTCCCGAGGTCGATGCCGATAATCTTGCCCATCTTGATCTCCTCCTTGCAGGTCGCCAGCAGCGCCACCTGCAGAATTCTTCATCGTGATATTGGATGCGTCCAATTAGTGCGGCGTTATAATAATATTTGAGCATGGCGTTGTCAAGTGGACTCTCTAACTCGTTGTAAAGAATGGATCTCCTTGAGTGCTTGATGGAGGATCACAAAGGATTGGTGGATCATAATGCCTCGGCCTGATCATTAAGAATCTGGACGAATTTGAGGGGTCTTAGGTTATCCTTTCGAATCGGAGGCGAGCATGCCGATCAAACGCCGCAAGCCGGAATACACACCGGAGCACGCGCGTGGGGGAGTCCGCGCCGCGCTCCCAGCTATTGAAACTTGGCCGAACCAGTACGCGGGCTACGAGATCACGATAACCATCCCGGAGTACACGTCCATCTGTCCCCGCACGGGGCTTCCAGATTTCGGCACCATCACGATCCATTATCTTCCGCAGAAACTCTGCCTCGAATTGAAGTCGCTCAAGTATTACATCCTCGGTTATCGCAACCTGGGAATCTTTTATGAGAACGCCGTCAATCGAATCCTCGATGACGCGGCGCACGCCTGCCGGCCGGAGTGGCTGGTGGTGCGCGGCGAATTCACCACGCGTGGCGGGATGCGCACCATTGTGGAAGCGCGCTATCCCCGCCGCCGCCGTTGATTAATCCGCGGATTTCGCAGATTGCTCAGACGGAGACCACGCGCGGCACGGGCGAAAGTGCTCGTTGACGATCATTGTAGCTTCCGGTTAGATTGGGTGTTCCGCCGGGGCTTATGAAAATCGCATTTTTCGAATTGGAAGACTGGGAACAGGTTGAGCTTAAGAAAGGCCTGTTTGAGGGGCACGAGTTGCATCTCTCGACGGAGCCTTTGAACGAGCGCACGCTGGGCGAGGAGCACGACGCCGAGATCGTTTCGGTGTTCGTTCATTCGCAGCTCAATCGCGCGGCGCTCGACAAGCTGCCCAAGCTGAAATTTATCGCCACGCGCTCGACGGGATTCGACCACATTGACCTGGGGCATTGCCGCGAGCGGGGCATTCGAGTCTCGAACGTTCCTTCTTACGGCGAAAACACCGTCGCCGAGCACACCTTCGCGCTCATTCTGGCGCTTTCGCGCAACATTCACAAAGCCTTCGTACACACGTTGGCGCGTGACATTCCCTTTGAAGAGCTCCGAGGGTTCGACCTGGCGGGCAAGACGCTGGGGGTGATCGGCGCCGGGCGCATCGGCTTGCATGTCATCAAGATCGCCAAGGGCTTCGGCATGCAAGTGGTGGCGTTCGACGTCCGCCAGGAGCCGCTGCTGGCCGAGGTGCTGAATTTCCGCTACGCTTCCGTGGAAGAGTTGCTGGGCATTTCCGACATCGTCTCCCTGCATTGCCCGTATTCACCGAAGACCCACCACCTCATCAATCCCGACAATATCCGGCTCTTCAAGCGGGGCGCGTTGCTCATCAACACCGCGCGCGGCGGTTTGATTGATCCTGCCGCGCTCACCCGAGCTCTCGATGAGGGCATCCTGTCCGGAGCGGCGCTCGACGTCCTGGAAGGCGAGGAGCTTTTGAAGGACGAGCGGCAGATCCTGGCGCAGTCGCTGGCGCAGGACAAGTTGCGGACGCTCTTGCTCAACCATTCGCTGCTCAACCGCGACAATGTTGTCATCACGCCGCACATCGCCTTCAACAGCCGCGAGGCCGTGCAACGTATCCTGGAGACGACGGTCGATAACCTCCGCGCCTACCTTCGCGGCCAGCCGCACAATCTGGTGGTTTCAGCTTAAGGCATCATGGTGGGAGCGCAAGTCTGCGGATTCAGGGCGGAGAGGGTCAGAGCGGGTCCTGGAAGGGTCTTGAAAAAACAGGGGTTCATGCTCCGGGTGCTCGACAACCCTTTCTTGTAGAGGATCGAGCTGCAAATCCATCCGCGTACCGCCCTCGCGCGCCTAACTCTTGCAGCCGCCGCCGGAATCGTCGGCCTGGCTTGCAGTGAGGGGCTGCTGCGCTTGCAGGAACCCTTCTTCCACCTGATGGCGCGCCGATACAATTACATCGCACTCGTCATCACCAATCCGGTTTGGGACCATGGGTTGCGTCCGCGCATGACACTCGCTACAACCTGGATTGATCCGATTGGGGATCCCCCACCCATGACCTACTCTACGAACAGCGATGGATGTCGATACCCGATGGACCTGCAGGTCCCCAAGCCGCGCGACGTGCGGCGAATCCTGGTGCTGGGAGATTCCTTTACGCTGGGTTATCACTATGAGGATACAGTTGCGGCGCGAATCGAACGCCGCCTGAATTCACATTCGCGGGGGGTGCGCTTCGAAGTGGTGAATTGCGCCGCCCCGTCACACAGCCCGCTGCTCTATTATCTTCGGCTGAAGAACCAGCTCGCCAACTTGCAGCCGGACGAAGTCCTCTTGAATATCGATCTGACGGATGTCTATGACGACTATTGGCGCTATCGCCCACGGGGCGTGTTTTCGCCCGACGGAGAGCCAATGGCCGTTCGGGAACCGGTGCGATGGCGCCACCGCGCTCTGGAGTGGGTTCTGGGCAGGCTTTATTTGGCACGCTTGCTCTGGACGGTCCGATTGACTGCGGGTTTTCCATTCGGCGGTCCACAGGCAGCCCGCACACCGACCACCGACCGCGAGATGTTTGACTATTTCTCCACCCTCCCCGTGACATCGGACGCCTGGCAGAGGGAGGTTGGATTTTGCCTCAACAACATTTCTCGCATCCTCAGTTTCTGCCGGCAGCGGGGGATTGCGGTGACGGTGACGCTGGTTCCACACAAGGAACAACTGCGGCCGGATGCGAACGGCAAACTCTGGAACCGCGAGTTTGACCGTCGCGTTGAAAAGCTGTGTCGCGAGGCGGGAGTGGAGTTCTGTTCTCCGGCAGAGGACCTGGCACACGAATTGAACGCCGGGCATCCGCTCTATCTGCCGAACGACATGCATTTCACGCTGGAAGGTGAGCGGAGGTGGGCCGGCTTGGTCGCCGACTTCTTTGTTGCGCAACATGAGGCGCGGCTGGAGCCGGCCAACCTTACCCGCACGCCGGCCACTGCGCGCTAGACCCTCCCGGCCTGACCAGTTTGCGGGGGTGAAGGAGGACCGTCGTTTGACATCGGGTGAAGTCCTGAGAATCGAGGCCGGAGCGGACCAGCCAGCGGCCGGCGACGCCTGGGAGCGTCGCGGACGTTCCTGGGCCTTGGCGGTCTCGATCGTGGGGCTGGTCCTCGGATCCCTTTGGATCTGGGGCTACACGCTCGACGATGCCTTCATTGGGTTCAGGTACGCGCAGAATCTGGCGGACGGCCACGGACTCGTCCTAAACCCGGGCGAGCGAGTCGAAGGCTACACCAACTTTCTCTGGGTTATCCTGCTTGCGGCGGTCCCCAACCTCACCGCGCATGCAGTCTTTGCCTCCAAGATTCTCGGCCTGCTCTTCAACGTTTTGACGCTCGTCGTGTGCTACCTCTTGTGCGGAATTACCCGTACGGAAAAAGCCGCCGCGTACGGTGGCGCTTTGCTGTTAACCGCCAGCAACGCCGCTTTCCTCGCCTCCGGCGTGGATGGCCTGGAAACTCCCCTTTTCACGCTGCTGACATGCTGTGCAGTCCTGAGCTACTTGAAGGGCCTGCGTGCAGCGCGTCCCAAGGACCAAGCCACGTGGCTGGTGGCATCATCTTTGCTGTTCGGCTTGCTGGTGATGACCCGGCCGGATGGAGCGCTCCTCTATGGCCTGATCTGGCTCCATGCGGCCTGGCAGTTTCGCTCCCGCCCGGGTAGGCTCGCGCTCCTGTCGGTCCCGTTTCTGCTGGTGTATGCGCCGTACTTTCTCTGGCGCTGGCATTACTACGGATTCTTCTTCCCCAACACCTTCTACGCGAAGCAGGGCGGCAGCCTGCTGCTCTTGACTCGCGGCGCTGGGCGGATTCGTAATTTCCTGGGACTGCAGGCCGGGGGCTTGTTCGTGGCGGGCACCGTGGCGCTCGCGGCGCTGCTCTTCGCCACGACGGAATCAACCGTCCTGGGACTCGCAGTTCTTGCTCGCCTGCTTTTCGAGTTATGGTCGGGAGGTGAGTGGTCGGGCTACTTCCGCTTTCTTGTTCCGACTCTTCCGTTCCTCTGGATTCTCATCGAACGTTTTTTGGTTGGCGGAGTTCGAGCCGCCGGGCTGGGCCGTCGTGGCTCTTACTTGCTTGCCGGTCTGCTGGGGCTGATGCTGGGCAATCAGGTTCTCCAGTTTGTCAGGCTCCGGAGTCAACTGCTGGAGCCGCACCGGATCGGCTTCGAGCGCGCCCACGTGGCGCTGGGACAGTGGCTCAAGGGGAATTCCCCGGCAGGCGCGACCATTGCGGTGGGCGATATCGGGGCCATTCCGTTCTACTCCGGCTTGCGAGTCATCGACACAGCAGGTCTGGCGGATGCCCACGTGGCTCGCCTGCCGGGAGTTCTCTACAGCAAGGCTGATTCCGGTTATGTCCTCTCTCAGATGCCGCAATTCATTATCCTGCTCGTCCGGCGCTGCGAGCCGAAGGCGGAGGACTTCTACTCGGCGATGGACAAAGCGATTGCCGAGAAGGCCGCGTTCCAGAGTGAATACCAGCGCCTGAATTGCTGGGACTACAACGCCGACTACCACCTGCTCCTCTACAGCAGAAAAAAAGATCGGTCACCGCCGTGAAGCGCCGGGCACGAATGGCCGAATCCTTCACTGGCGCCGTCCTGCTTGCTCCGCTCCGGCCTTGAGAGGGGTTCAATTTCCCCCGACCGGCTGACTTTTTTCACAGCCAGGCATGCAGTTCGTCAAGCAAGATTCCTTCTGCGGGCGCAAAACGCAGGAGGCCCAGTAAGTTGTTTAGTAAGGGAGGAGGTCGTTGATTTTAGTTGCAACTGGAGTTGCAATAAGACATTTCCGACAGTCGGACAGAATGTCCTTCCACCTGTGCTGATTGGAAGCCCCCTTGCAGTGAACGAGCGATGATGGAACCCGCTGGGGAATTGGACGCACCCATGACTCTCTACCAGGCCCGAAACCACTCCTATCTGAAAGTCCTTGCAATTTCAGACGATTGGATGACTCGGCGGTCTATAAACCAAATGGGTCTATATGCCGGAGACCGACTTCATGTCCTCCGCAAGGCTCCCTTCGGGGGCCCGCTTATGGTCAAAAGCCACAACACCCAAGTTGCAATCAGTCGGCAACTAGCGGAGAAGATTCGAGTCGAACTCGTCCCGTGAAGATTGCTCTGGTCGGTCAACCCAACTCAGGAAAGAGCACACTGTTCAATGCCGTCGCGGGCTATCGTTCGCTGACCTCGAATTTCGCCGGCACAACAGTGGAATACACCAATAGCCGCGCCCGCGTGGGCGGCGACGTCATTGACCTTTTTGACCTGCCGGGTTTTTACTCCTTGAATCCCGCCAACCCAGCTGAAACTTGCAGCCGGGAGTTTCTATTGACGGGTGATTGGGACGTTCTGGTCAACGTGCTGGACGCCTCCCAATTGGCTCGCAGCCTGGAACTCACCCTTGAACTCCGCGATCTCGATGCGCCTCTCGTGGTATGCCTCAACATGATGGACGAGGCGACGCGGAAGGGAATGGTGATTGATCTTCCGGCGCTGGCGGAGGCGCTGGGAGTGCCCGTGGTGGAAGCCATCGCCGCGCGCGGGCAGGGAGTGGTCGAGACGTTTCGCGCCGCTATTAAGGTCCAAGGGACGCGTCCTGCGGCGCCACCGCGAAGAATCCTTTACCCGCAGGAAATCGAAGGCGCGCTGGAAGGGTTGGCGCGGGCATTGAGTGCCGGCGGTGAGCGCGGCACTCGGTCAGGTCTGCCGCGCGAGGCCGACGCAGACAGGGAGCTTCGTGGAAGGGAATTTCCACGCGGACCGGTGGCCGTGACAGCTTGTGTGATGGTGGAATCGCCGGCTCCGGCCGCCGTTGGCACGAAACTTCCGAATCTACGCGGCCAGGCGCTCCAACTTCTCGAGAGCGATCCGCGACGTGCTGGGCAGCTTGATCCTGCAATCGCCTATGCCGTGGAGGCCGCCCGGACCGAGATCGAGCTGCGCGCGGGACAGCCTGCGGACGCGGCAATCTCCTCAGCGCGCCATGCTGCCTGTTTGAACCTTTTCGAGCGTGTAGCCCGGGTGACAAAGCCCAGCGCCGACTGGCGCGAGCAGGTTGACCGCCTGCTCATGCACCCCGTCTGGGGGTATGGGTTGCTGGCCCTCATTTTCCTCGGTTTCTTCCGCGCGGTCTTTGATCTTGGCAAACTGGGCGAGGGACATATTCTGGCAGCATTCGAGAGCCTGATCGCCGATCTCGGGGAGGTTCTTGGGTCCGCGAGCCTGGGCTTTGCGGTGGTGAAAGGCGCATTGCTCGGGACGGCGGGAGCGTTCGCTATCGTGCTGCCTTACCTCGTGCCGTTCCTGATCGGGCTTTCGATTCTTGAAGACGTGGGGTATCTGGCGCGAGTCGGCTACCTGATGGACGCGGCCATGCATCGCCTGGGGCTGCACGGCACGGCCACGATCCCGGTGCTGCTCGGCTACGGGTGCAGCGTGCCGGCGGTAATGGCGACGCGCATCCTGACGTCGCGTCGCGACCGCTTCGTGGCAGCTTTTCTCGCCGTGCTGGTTCCCTGTTCGGCGCGCATGACGGTGATCATGGCGCTGGCGGGTTTCTACCTGGGGGCTTACTGGGCCCTGGGCATCTACGCCTTGAACCTGCTGGTCGTCGCGCTGGCGGGCAACATTCTGGCAAGGCTCTGGCCGGAAATCGCTCCCGGCATGCTCATGGAAGTTCCTCCTTACCACCGGCCTTCGCCGCGCGTGGTGCTGCTCAAGACGTGGTGGCGGCTGCGCGAATTTGTGGTGGTGGCGATGCCGCTGCTAGTAGCGGGCAGTGCCGTTCTGGGTTTGATCGAGTTCTTCGGCTGGCAGGCGGCAATCAACGCCGTCCTCTCACCGCTTACGGCGCTGCTGGGATTGCCCTCGGCGGTCGGCCTGACGCTTATCTTCGGCGTGCTGCGCAAGGAACTCTCGCTGTTGATGCTGATGCAGGCCGTGGGAACCACCGACGTGCATTCCGTGATGACGTCGGCTCAGATCCTAATCTTCACGCTTTTTGTGACTTTCTACCTTCCTTGCCTCGCCACGCTGGCTTCCATGGTGCGGGAGTTGGGCCGCAAACTCACCGCCGCGGCGGCGGGCGCGCTCCTCCTCCTGGCTGTGGTCATCAGCCTCCTCGCCCGGGGCGTATTCCACTTCCTCCTGTAGCGGATCTGATTGGACGCGATCGCGTTCCTGCGAGCTACCGTAGCTTCTCAAACTCCTCCAACGGTATGCCGAGTTGTCGGAGGATTTTGAAGAAGAGGGGCGGGCCGATTTCGCGGCCGCCGTGGATTGGAATGGTTACGGCACGCCCGTCGGGATGATTCCAGCGCTCGTCACTGCCCGTTTGACGTTCCTTGATGAAGCCGAGGCGTTGCGCCACTCGCTGAAATTCGCGGGCCGTGGCGCTAGGCATGGACGATCTCAGTGGTGTCGGGGGGGAGCGGGATACCTTTTTCGCGATATTCCTCAGCGATCATGTCGAACACATTGGTCAGCTCGGCTAAGGCTTCGGCGCGCGTGGGCATGAGAGCATAGCATCCTGGGATGGCCGGAACTTCCGCCACCCAGGTCCCATCTTCTTGGCAGTACAAGACCGTCTTGTAGTCGTGGAGCGTCACTATGCATCCTCCCGTACCTTTGTCGAAATATACCATTCGCCGCGGGTAGCCACAACCGGGTAAAAGACTGAGATCGCTCTCCCCCTTATAGCGCGGCTTTAAGAAGCGCCATCGCGTCCGCGCGAACGGCCTCGCCGCGGCCGACGGCGTCCACGCCTTCGCCGGTCTTGGCTTTGACGCTGATTTGCTCGACCTCGATGCCGAGTGCCGCCGCGAGTTTCTTCCTCATCTTGGGGATGTGCGGAGCGAGCTTGGGGCGTTCGAGCCCGACAGTGGCATCCACATTCACGATGGCGTAGCCGGCTTGGCGAAGGAGTTTTCGCGCGTGACGGAGGAACAAAAGGCTGGATGCGTTGCGCCACTTCGGGGAGGAATTCGGAAAGTGCGTGCCGATATCGCCCCGGGCCGCGGCGCCGAGCAGCGCGTCGCAGATCGCGTGGGCCAGCGCGTCGCCGTCGGAATGGCCGAGCGGGCCTTTCTCAAAGGGAATCCGCACGCCGCCGAGAATCAGCTTGTGCCCGCCGGCCAGCCCGTGGATGTCGTTGCCAAATCCGACGCGGTAGGAATTCTGCATTCTGAATTCTGAATGATGAGTGGAGCGCGGAGGAGCGAGCGATAAGCGTGAGGAGCGTCGGGAGCTACGGGCAGATCGTTTCATAGTTCATAATTCAGATTTCACAATTCAGAATTTACACTTCAAACTTCACACTTCATCCTTGAAGTTGATGTTCCCGTTCCTGGGCGATATAGAGGCGCGCCAGGGGCAGGTCCGACGGCTTGGTGATTTTGATATTCCGGTCCGAGCCCATAAGCACCGTCACGTTGTGGCCGAGGCGTTCGGCGAGGCTGGATTCGTCGGTGCCGTTGAAGCCGTCCGCTGCCGCGCGCGCGAAGGCTTCCTGGATGATTGAGTAGCGAAATGCCTGGGGCGTTTGCGCCAGGACGATTCGTTCACGCGGGATGGTGCCCAGGATGGTCTGCCGCTCGACTTGCTTCACCGTGTCGACACTGGGGATGCCAAGGATGGCCGCGCCGTCCTTGCGCGCCGCCTCTACCACGCGCTGAATCATGGCCAGTTCGATGAAGGGCCGCACGGCGTCGTGGACGACGACGATTTCAGTGGAGGGAGGGGTTTCGGCCAGCGCCCGCGCCACGGTGTCCTGGCGCGTCGCGCCCCCGGCGACCAGCCGGACAGGCTTCGCGAAGTGCTCGCGTTCAACGTCGGTTTGCGCTCGCTCCATATCCTCGGCGCGCAGGGACAGGATAATCTCATCGATGGCGTCGGAGGCGTTAAACTTCCGCAGCGTGTGGACAAAGATCGGCACGCCTTCGAGTGAGAGAAACTGTTTGGGCGTGCCGCCACCCATGCGCACGCCCACGCCGGCCGCCGGGATGATAGCGAGTACACTCACTCGAAAGGTCAAAAGTCTAAAGTTGAAAGTCTAAAATCCAAACACCCGTGCCCGTAATCCCGAATCCGTGAACCGCCCTTCAGCCTTTAGACTTCATCCTTTACACTTTCACTGGTGGACTTCGACACGTTGCCGGTCGTCGTACTTTCCGAAGATCATCTTTCCGGCGGTGGTTTGCAGGACGCTGGTCACCGAGATGTCGATGGTTTTGGATATCATCTTCTTGGCGTTGTCCACCACCACCATGGTTCCG
>Ga0315284_10011869_pt1 | contig 12405 bp, 11 predicted proteins | sample YL17G09_16_MG_FD_203696 | JGI IMG/M metagenome (GOLD analysis project Ga0315284, IMG submission 203696) | Sediment microbial communities from Yellowstone Lake, YNP, Wyoming, USA - YL17G09_16 | ecosystem: Environmental > Aquatic > Freshwater > Lake > Sediment | place: USA: Wyoming | collected...
GTGGTCCGTCACTCTTGAATTGATGGCCTGGGTGCCACTGGCAGCTTGCTGCCAGTGCCCTCGCTGAGGAGCACTGGCGGACAAGCCGCCAGTGGCACCCACCAGATCATCCATGACGGACCACTAGGGGTACCTCTGCGTAGCGACAAGAGATGGGAAGTGGCGCAACTGGACTGCATGGGATAAGGCACGGCGTGTCGCACGGGGTGTGCCTCTGGGCTGTAGCGTTTCGCTAGCGCATACCATCCGCTGCGGCGTCATGTCCAAGCACCACCATGGCTGCCATTTCTGCACCCAAACTGGTACCAAACTGCCGATCTGGCAGCCCGGTGGTGGTCTACCGGATATCGTCGCTTCGGCCGCAATTCCCCCATTCGTATGCTTCTCCGGCAATTCCATGTACTACTGCCGCTCGGCACTCAATTTGCAAAGCGATTCCTAGCATGTGTCTGGGAGAACGTTGCCCGCGCGCATGGCGTATCCCTCGGCAGCTATGTCGCGGCCGACTGTCTGACCCCTGACCGGTCATCTTCGGTCTTCTCCAGCGCACGGCTTTTCACATTCGTGCGCCTCCGGTATGCCGAAGCATACTTGATGACCGCACGCAGTCAGTTGCCGAGGTAGGAGAATCTTCATGGAGTCGCTCATCTTCCAGGAGTCGCCAGTCGTCGACTTCGCTACCAACAAGTTCATCCGGGTGCCGGTGATTCTCCAATACGAACGCACCCCCCTTGTCTCGGTTGTCCAAACAGTGAACGCGGGATATACAACAAGAATCCGCATATACCACAATGACGGAACCTACCTCGCGAAGGTAGTCGGGTCCGACATTCACCCTACTCCAGCCGGGAGGAAAGCTGGCGTCTCCCGACGCACCCCGCAGGGGATGACCGTCTGCGAACTGAACGGGAAGACCGTTTGCGAGTCAAACGCACCGGGGCTGCCGCCTTGAAAGCAAGTGCCGAACTCTGGACTCCGGATGGGCTGTTCATCAAATGTGCAGACAGTCGTTTGAATCCCATCGTCCTTGCAGGGAGCAACGCGCCCCTGACGGTCAGTGGTGCCACCTTCATTGACAACACAGTTGAGGATTGCGCGATTGGGATCCTGGTGCAAAAGGACGGTTTGGTGTCATTTGCCGTGTACAAGGGTCCTGAATGAGCGATGCAGGGTGGGCTTTACCACGCTACATGCAAGCATTCTGACATGCTTGGCGCTGCGCCCCCCGCAAAAATCTTTTTCTTTTCCACCGCAAAACCCGAGCGTTCCCCTCGCCGCGCTGCTATCCTCGCCGCCCTCCCGCGCAACTGACCTGTATATATGGAGGGACCGTACGTATGCGCACAACACCTGCCGTCATCGAGCGGCCGAGGCTCCGGCCGAGCCGCCTTCGCCATTCGTCATTCCTTCGGCCTTCGGCAATCGGCAATCGGCAATCCCCATTCTTCCCCGCGTTTCACGCCCCTTTCGGGGTCAAAACAGGGTCATTTCGGGGTCGTTTGGGGGTCGTTTTGGGGTCGTTTGGGGGTCGTTTTGGGGTCGTTTTGGGGTCGATTTGGGGTCGATTTGGGGTCGGTTTGGGGTCGGTTTTTCAGACCGCAAAAACACGAACTCCCGGCCCGGCCTCCACTTCCGCCGCCAACACCCCCGAAAAATCACTTTTCGCCACCTGCGCATCACATTTTCGCCCCATCCGCCCCGCCTCTCCGCCTTGATTCCCCGACCACCCAACTTTACAGTCTCCCCGTACTCCAAAAGGACTCACACCATGCCTGACAAAACCGTTGGCGTTGCCCTCCTCGGCTGCGGAACCGTCGGCGGCGGCGTCGTCAATATCCTCCGCGATCATCACGACACCCTCCTCCGTCGCACCGGCCTCGACTTCCAACTCCGCCATGTCGCCGTCAAAGGCCCCGAAGACTACCCCCCCAACGCCGCCCAGCTCCCCATGACCACCGACGCCAACTCCGCCATCGACGACCCCGACAGCCATGTCGTCATCGAACTCGTCGGCGGCATCACCGTCGCCAATGCCTTTATCGAACGCGCCCTCCGCCTCGGTAAACCCGTCATCACCGCCAACAAGTCCCTCCTCGCCCTCCGCGGCCACGAACTCTTCGCCCTCGCTCGCCAACACAATACCTGCGTCGCCTTCGAAGCCTCCGTCGGCGGCGGCATCCCCATCATCGACGCCGTCCTCCGCGGCCTTGTCGCCAACCGCATCGACGCCATCCTCGGCATCGTCAACGGCACCTGCAACTTCATCCTCACACAAATGACCCGCCACGCCTGGTCCTACGACCACGCCCTCAAAGAAGCCCAGAAACAAGGCTTCGCCGAGGCCAACCCCACCCTCGATGTCTCCGGCCGCGACGCCGCACAGAAACTCGCCATTCTCGCCAGCCTCGCCTTTAATGTCCGCGTCGCCGAATCTGATATCCATCTCGAAGGCATCGACCGCCTCCAGCCCGACGACATCCTCTTCGCCAAAGAACTCGGCTACGTCATCAAGCTCCTCGCCATCGCCGAACGCAACCCCAACCACTCCCCCGCCACCGCGGAACATTCTTCCCTCTCCCTCCGCGTCCACCCCACCCTCGTTCACAAGGACGACGTCCTGGCCGACGTCGCCGGCCCCTTCAACGCCATCAGCATCTACGGCCACGCCCTCGGCCACGCCCTCTTCTACGGCCGCGGCGCAGGCCGAACCCCCACCGCCTCCGCCGTCGTCGCCGATCTCGTCGGCGTCGCCCTGGGCGCAACACCCCTGACCTTCAAACAGCTCCGCACCTACCCCGACCTCACTCCCAAGGCCAACGTCCTCCCCTTCGACCAGCTCCGCTCTCGCTACTACATCCGCCTCATGGCCCACGACCGGCCCGGCGTCCTCGCCCAAGTCACCGCCGCCCTCGGCCGCCACGCCATCAGCCTCTCCGCCATCCTCCAACGCGAAGGCCGCGACGCCGATCATGTCCCCGTCGTCATCACCACCCACGCCGCCAACGAAGGCGCCATGCAGGCCGCCCTGGCCGAAATCGACGCCCTCCCCGCCATCGCTCCCCCGACCGTCTGCCTCCGCATCGTCGATCCGCCAACCGAGTTCGCCGCCGATTGATTCCTAAAATTGACGCAAGAATCTGATGTCGTTCTCGATGAACTGCCGGATGTCGTTGATCCCGTACTTCCGCATCGCGATCCGCTCGATCCCGAACCCGAACGCCCACCCTGAGTATTCCTCCGGGTCGATCTTGCTCACCTTCAGAACGTTCGGGTGGACCATCCCGCAGCCCCCCAGCTCCACCCACTTCTGCCGGTCCTCGAACCACACGTCCACCTCCGCCGACGGCTCCGTGAACGGGAAAAAACTCGGCCGGAAACGCGCCCGCGTCCCCGCCCCGAAGTACGCCCGGATGAACTGCATGATCGTGCTCTTCAGGTCCACCATCGTCACGTTGTGATCCACCACCAACGCCTCAAGCTGGTTGAACATGAACAGGTGCGTCGCGTCCACCGTGTCCGGACGATACACACGACCGGGAATCACCACCCGGATCGGCGGCCGCTGTCGCTCCATCACGCGGATCTGCACCGTCGAGGTCTGCGTCCGCAAGAGCATCTCCGTCCCCAGCGCCGACGGCTCGCCGCCCCGGCTCGCGCAGGCCAGGTAGAAGTTGTCCAGCGGGTCCCGCGCAGGATGCTGCTTCGGTATGTTCAGCGCCATAAAGTTGTGAAACTCATCCTCCACCTCCGGGCCTGTCGCCACCGAAAAGCCCATCCGCGCGAACAGCTCCGTCAGCTCGTCCGTCACCTTCATCAGAATGTGCCGGTTGCCGATCATCGGCCGCCGGCCAGGCTCCGTCACGTCCATCGCATCCCGCCCCGCGGCGACCTGCCGCGACAACTCGGCCTTACGCCCCTCAAACGCCTCGCTCACCTCCTTCTTCACGGCGTTGATCCGCTGCCCCAAAGCCGCCTTCTGCTCCTTCGCGGCCGTCTTGAGCATCTCCGGCAAACGCTTGATCGAACCGTTCGAACCCAGATACTTGATGCGGAACTGTTCAAGCGAACCGGCGTCCGAAACAGCGGAAAGCTCGGCATTGGCTTGAGCGGCCAGTCGGTCAATATCGGCAAGCACGTCGGACATGAGACTCCTTGGATTCCCCCTTCGGCAGTATTCTGGCCACGTGCACGGTCGGGTCAAGGGCAGTAAGATTCGCCCAGCCAGGTAATTCCTGGGATCTGGGCGGACGTCCATCAGGCTCGGGGCATACAACACGCGAGGCGACCCATGGATCTTTCCAAGTTGCCGAGACTGTCAAAGACCCAGCGGCCCGCCACCAACGCGGACGAGCCGCCGCAAGCGGAGCGCGCCCAGCCAGTGGTCGTCACCGAGTCCGGCGCCGAGGCGTGGATCAGCATTGCCATCGGGGTCATTGTGCTCCTCATGCAGCAGAACCTGCTGCGTTGGATCAAGGCGAGTCTCTTCGGCGGCCCAGGCCCGGCGCCCTTCACCGACGGCGCGGGACGCGTGTTCACATACGTGCAATCGGATTTCTTCTTCCACGATCTCGGCCTGGGCGTTTTCGGAATCGCGCTGCTCATGGAGGGGCTGATCATGATCTTCGCGCGGAACGTGGCTCTCGTGGCGGTGGGATTGGTGGCTACTGCCGCGGCGGCCGCGTGGAATCTGGTGACGGTCCTCAGGTTCTACGGCACCTACGGTATCCAGCTCATTCCGGCGCTGGCGGTGGCATATGGCGCGTATGTGGGCATCTTCCAGTTGAGACTTCTGAGGAGCTACGTGGCGCAGGCGCGGAAGGTCGATCACTTCGCCTGATCGACCGGGGCCTGGCTCGCTTCAGATGCCGGGCGCGTGGTGGGAGCCGCCTGGGTCGGCTGGCCGTCCTCCAGGACAATGACGCAGTTGTACAGGCCTTGGGAGGTCGTCGTCATGCCGGCCATACGCCACTGCGTACCCTCCCCCTGGATCGCCACGGGCATGGTTGTCGCCCCCGACATCGTGGCGGGGGCGGTCGTGGGGAAGAGGCCCACGTCTGCCGGCTTACTTAGCGTCTGTTCGGCAAGCTGCCCCTGATCGAGAAGGCTTGGGCGCGACGTGAGCTGGATTGAGGGCGGCGCGGGAGCGAACGCCTTCGCACCGTACGCCCCTCCTGACCTGGCCTGCTCTCTTGATTCCTCCCTGGGATACCCCTTGGCAACCACGGGCCTTGCGGGAGGCTGCAGCCTGGCAATGAGCAGGTCTTCATTGTCGGCCTGCTCGGTTGCCCGCGAGCGCTGTGTAAGGGAAAGGGTGGTGGTCAGATCGCTGAGCTGCTGGCCATTGAGGTTGCGGACGAGGATCACGCGGCCGGTGCGAGCCGCAGCCGAGTCGTCCCGAGTCAGGAAGAGCTGGCGGCTGACCTGCGAACGGACGAGGTTCCTCACGGGTTGTGGGGTGCCGTCGGGACGGCCCATGACGATGGCGGGCGCCGCGGGGGACTTGCTCGGAACAGACGCTGCCTTGGGGTCCGCATTGCCCGCCATCGCCAGGGTTTCGACCTGCTGGGCCGGCGCTGTCGTGGGGGCGGGCTGAACGGCGCCATAGACCGCGCCGCCCTGTGGCGCCTGCGGCTCCTGCGGTTGCTCGGACAGTGCTCGCGCGACGATGTGGGTGTCGGCGGGTGTCCAGGGGATGCTGTTGGCCTCGAGGTACTTGACGACCTCGTCGTTGGCGAACTGGATGTCAGCGGCCTTGACCATGATGACCAGGCCTTCGTTGGTGTCGGCGAGGCCGAAGAATGCGGCGGAGTTCAGCGCGACGGCGCCATCGGTGCCGCTCTTCTGATTGCGCACGAGATAAGTGCGGTCCTGGGGATCGCCGGGGGCATCGGCCTCGCGGCCGGCTTTCGTGTCGATCTCCTTGTCCAGATCCCCGACGATTGACTCATCGGCCGGGGTGCGGGTGCGGGCATCGACTGCGGGGTTATCGGGTGGTGGAGCGACGATGCTGGCCACCGGGTGGGCCGGCGGGAGCACGAGGTAGACGATGGTTCCCAGACCGAGAGCGAGCGCGACAATGGCGGCGGCGGCGAGGAGCTGCGGCCATCGCCTGATACGCAAAAATGGGGGAGATTCCTCGAACACGTTGGCCGCGAGGAGGGCCTCGCGTTCCAGTTGGGACTGGAGGATCTCCGTGAGGTCGGGGGGGGCTGATTCGCGGGGGAGGCGGCGCAGCATCTGTCGCTGAGCCATCAGGTCCTGGACGAGGGCCGTGTGCGAGCGGTTGGCTGCCAGGTGCTGCTCGATTTCCGCGTGGTCGGCGGGGCCGAGGAGGCCATCGACGAAGGCACACAGCTTTGCTTCGATTTGTTCAACATCATCAGCCATAGGTGTTCTTCACCGTGATACCTTGTTGGGGCGCCGTCGCCGCGTACGGCGGCGGGCGCCTCACCTTCCCGGATACAGACAGCTCGCCGCTCGGTCATCCGCCGGGGGCGCAGAAGACAAGATCGCGCCTTAGCGGCGTCCAGACGTCATCGTCCAGACCAAGCCAGAACAAACGCCCACGACATGCACAGCGGGAACGCATAACTCAGCCGGCCGTGGCGAGTTGCACACCCGAAGGGACCTGGTTCGCCACCAGCTAGGCCGACAGATATGATCTCAGCTCATCCCGCAGCGCGAGCCTCGCGCGGAAGAGCCGACTTTTGAGGGTTCCCAGCGGCAGGCCGAGGACATCGGCCATCTGCTGGTAATCGAAACCCTCGATGTCACGCATCACGAGGACGGCCCGGTACTCGGCATCGAGCCGCCCCAGCGCCGCCAGGACCTGTTCCGCCTCTTCGCGTTTTTCGAGGTCCCGTTCGGGCGGGGTGGTAGCCTCATGGGCCAGCCGATCCGCCAGGCTGGAGGCCTGGTCGTCGCCGCCGTGATGCCCGTTCCCGCTGGGCCCCGACCAGGAGAGCGAGAAGACCCGATGTCGCTGGACTTTACGCAGGCGGCTGATACCGAGGTTGACCGCAATGCGGAACAGCCAGGTATACGGCGAAGCGTCTCCGCGGAAGCCATCCAACTTGGACAATCCGCGTGTGAACGCTTCCTGCGTCAGATCCCGAGCCTCCTCGCGATCTCCTATGAGCCGGAGCATCGCGTTATACAGTCGATCCTGATAGGCGATCACGACATGCCCGTATGCGGAGCGGTCCCCTTTCTGGGCCCGCCGCAGCATTTCCAGTTCGCGGTGCTCGCCTTTATCGAGCAGGCCAGCCGGAAGTGCGGACTCGTATTGTGCGCCACTCAGACTCGACATTTGATCTGACGCATGCCTGAATAAAAGGTTCCCCGGAATTCCGTTGGTTTCAGGTCGATCCATCGGTCCTCCATGACCGGCGACGCCCTGCGCTCTTAGGACTACATCAACACTATGACAACCGCTAAAGATAACGTCAACGAGGCGGCAGACAGCGTTACAAAACAGTTACATTTTAGAATCGCGGCCTGACGGTGGAGGGTATAAGAGGGTATGACAAACCCCGCCGTCCCGGAGCGGCGGATATCCATGATGGGGGCATTATACCGCATGGAAGACCTTTGCGAAAGCTCAATCACCCATGATTATTGTCGCCGGCGGAGGGATTTCCTTTCAGGCGAATCCGGCGGGGAAGGGAGAAGGGACGGTCAGCGGAAGGTGAAGACGGCGTGGGGGTCGACTTTGCCGGCCTTGAAGGTAAGGCCTTCGGCCTGGAGCAGTTGCCGCTTGCGGGCCAGGCCGGAGGCGAAGCCGGTGAGGGAGCCGTTGGAGCCGACGACGCGATGGCAGGGGACATGTGGGGCGTAGGGGTTGTGGTTGAGGGCATTGCCGACGGCGCGGTAGGCCTTGGTGCCGAGCTTGCGGGCGATCTGGCCGTAGGTGGCGACTTTGCCGCGGGGTATGCGTGCGGTGAGTGCCCAGACCTTCTGGCTGAAGGTCATGCCCGGGCGGAGGCGGCCGGACTTGATGTGCTGCTCGAACATGGGAGGGGATTGTGCCCGAGCGATGGCGGCTGGGCAAGGAGGCGGTCGGTTTGCCGGGGGAGGCGCGTGCGGGTAAGTTGTCGGGCTTATCTGATCGATGAAGGAGAGACGATGAGCGGGTTTCCGAGGACGGAAGTGGGAGGGCTGTCAGTTTCGCGTTTGATCATCGGGACGAACTGGTTTCTGGGCTGGAGTCACACGACGGCGGCGAAGGACGCGTTCATCAAGGAGCACGTGACGGAGCGGAGGAAGATCGCGGACATCATCGAGGTTTTTCTGCGGCGGGGGGTGGATACGATCATGGGGCTGATCCAGCATCCGCCGCTGGCGGAGGCGATTGCGGAGGCGGAGCAGCGGGCGGGTGTGAAGGCGATCATCGTTTCGACGCCGAGCTTTCCGGCGACGGCGCGCACGCCGATGGAGGGGTTCGACAACGACGAATGCCGGCGGATCCTGGACCAAGAGCGAGCGATGGGGACGGCGATCTGCATGCCGCACACGAGCATCACGGACAAGATGGTGGATGCATGCACGCGTGAGGTTCGGAAGATGGACGGGCTGTGCCGGATGATCCGCGAGCGGGGGATGATTCCGGGTTTGAGCACGCACATGCCGGAGGCGATCACGTACGCCGACGAGACGGGTCTTGACGTGGAGACGTACATCGCGATCTACAACACGATGGGGTTTCTGATGCACCTGGAGGTGGACTGGATCGCGAAGTTGATCCGGCAGGCGAAGAAGCCGGTGATGACGATCAAGCCGATGGCGGCGGGTCAGGTTCGGCCGTTTCAGGGGTTGACGTTCGTGTGGAACACGATCCGAGAGCAGGACATGGTGACGGTGGGGACGATGACGCCGCGGGAGGCGGAGGAGTGCATGGACCTATCGCTGGCGATTCTGGAGGGTCGGCAGGCGGAGGTGCCGCTTCAGGAGACGCGGTCGAAGGCGAGCGTGAAGGGGCGGGGATGAGGGGAGGGAGGCATTGTAGGGAGCAGAGGATTGGGGGAGCGCAGCGGGCGTGGGCGCTGGTGGACGTGGGGATCGCCGCGGTATACTCTGCGAGGCATGGCGCAGGATCCAGAAGCTCGTGCAAGTGGTGGCCCGGGCGTGCACGAGCCGTTTTTGAGCCGGGTGGGGATTCGCAACTACAAGAGCATAGGGAAATGCGACGTGTCACTGGCGCGGGTGACGGCTCTGGTCGGCCGCAACGGGGCGGGGAAGAGCAACTTTCTAGACGCACTGCGGTTCGTGGTGGATGGGCTGCAGACGTCGCTGGATCATGCGTTGAAGTCGCGGGGGGGGATTAAGAGCGTGCGGCGACAGAGCACAGGGCATCCGCGCAACCTCGCATTGCGGCTTGAGTTCAACCTTCCGGAGTGGCGAAAGGGCACATACGGATTCGAGATTGCGGCGAGGAAAGAAGGTGGTTTTTCAGTCAAGCGAGAGCAACTTGAGATCGTGGACCCGCGTTTGCACGGGTCTGCGTACTATGAGTTGATGGATGGAGAGATCCAGCGAGCGTCGCAGGACAGAATGCCGAAGGCTGTAGCTGATCGTCTGTATCTGGTCGCTGCGTCAGGGATCCCGGAGTTTCGGCCCGCCTATGATGCGTTGACCTCGATGGGATTCTGCAACCTGAACCCGGAAGCCATGAAGGAGCTACAAGGGCCTGATGCAGGGGAGCTTCTACACCGTGACGGCGCGAACATCGGCAGCGTGATTGCGCGGCTGCGGGCGGACGCACCGGAAGAGAAAGAGCGCATCGAGCGATATCTGGCGAAGATCGTCTCAGGGATCGCTGGGGTGGAGCAGGTTACGTTGGGGCCGAGGGAGACGATTCTGTTCCGGCAGACCGTCGTAGGGGCAGAACACCCGTGGCACTTCTACGCGGCGAATATGTCTGACGGGACCTTGAGGGCCCTGGGCATTCTGGTTGCGGTTTCGCAACTGGTGTACCGCAAAGACAGGGCTCGCCTGGTTGGGATCGAGGAGCCGGAAACCGCGTTGCATCCGGCGGCGGCCAAGGCGTTGATGGACGCACTGCTGGAGGCAGCGGAACACACTCAGGTGCTCCTGACGACGCACAGCGCTGACCTGCTGGAGGCGATGGAGTCGGATCCGACGAGGCTGCTTGCGGTGGAGGCTCGCAAAGGAGAGACGTTCATAGCGCCGATTGACGAGGCGAGCAGGAAGACGATCAAAGATCACCTGTACAGTGCGGGGGAACTGCTGCGGATGGACCAACTGGAGCCGGACAAGGCGGACCTCCAAAGACAGAGCGAATCGTCTCTGTTTGAGGCGAGTGAGGCTGAGTCGTGAGCCGGATCACGATCGCACCGATTGTCGAGGGGCAGGGCGATGAGGCGGCATTGCGCACGCTGTTACAGCGAGTGTGGATGGGACTGCTCCAGGGAGAATACGGGGAAGTATTGCGGCCGATTCGCATGAGTCGAGGGAAGTTGCTGTTGGCCGAGGCGGGGGATCTTGAGAGGGCTGCCAACCTTGCTTTCAATAAGCTGACACAAGCAGGAGGGAGGGGCTTGATCCTCATCCTGGTTGACGCAGAGAAATACTGCCAGAAGGTTGGGCCCTTGGGGCCGATCTTGCTCGAACGGGCGAGGAAGGCGAGGGGGGATGCGGATATCGCGTGCGTCATTGCCAACGTGATGTATGAGACGTGGCTGGTGGCGGCGGCGGAATCGCTGGGGAAGTATCTGGATCTGGAGGGTGTGGCAGTTCCTGCGGACCCTGAAGGGGAGCGGTGCGGGAAGGGGTGGATCAAGCAGCGGATGAGGTCGGGCAAGTACACCGAAACCGCTGATCAAGCGGCCCTTACTGCTGTGATGGACTTGCGGCAATGCAGGGAGCGATCCCGCTCGTTCGATAAGCTCTGCCGGGAACTGGATCGGCGGCTCAGTTGATGCGAGGTGGGCGGAGATCAAGGGGCTGAGCCGCTCATTTGACGGTGGTGGGTTATGCACTTAACATCGGCCAGCTCCCTTGAGAGCGGGAGAGATCTTGTTTTACGGGGAAGGCAGAGGCAGGAAGTCCGGCACGATGATCGCGTTTCTGAGCGACATACACTCGAACCTGGAGGCCCTGACGGCGGTTCTGGCGGAACTGGACCGGCGGGGGATCGAGGACATTGTGTGCCTGGGCGACATCGTGGGGTACGGGCCGAATCCGATTGAGTGCATCGATCTGGTGGCGGCGCGGTGCAAAGTGACGTTGATGGGGAACCACGACTTTGCGGTGTTCTACGAGCCGTACAATTTCAATGCGGGGGCGGAACAGGCGTCGTACTGGACGCGGGAGTGTTTCGAGACGGATGGGGACGCATCGCGGCGTGGGCAGCGGTGGAAGTTCCTTGGGAGCCTGCCGGTGAGGGTGAAGACGGCGCAGTTTGTGGGGGTTCACGCGTCGCCGCGGCGGCCGATCAACGAGTATCTGTTTCCGGATGACATTTACACGAATCCGGGGAAGTTCGTGAGCATTTTTGAGCGGTTTGAGAGGCTGTGTTTTGTGGGGCACACGCATGTGCCGGGGGTGTTTCTGGAGGGGCCGGACTTTTACAGTCCGGACGAGCTGGACGGGGCGTTTGAGATAACGGAGGAGAAGGCGATCATCAACGTAGGCAGCGTGGGCCAGCCGCGCGACCGCGATCCGCGGAGCAGCCTGGTGATCCTGAGCGATCATCAGGTGGAGTTTGTGCGTGTGCCGTACGACGTGGAGACGACGATCCAGAAGGTGGAAGCGATTCCGGATCTGGATGACTTTCTAGGGACGCGATTGCGTGACGGACGATAGCTATGGACAGTAAGCGGCTGATCATCGTGGTGGTTTTGTCGACGGCCGTGGTGTTCGCCTGGGCGGCTCTGAGGCAGTACATGCGCGACAAGCACCCGGAGTGGTTCCCGGAGTCGCGGCAGGACGGGACGCCGACGACGCAGGTGGCATCGGAAGGGACGGGGGGAGGGGGCGTGGCGGCGAGCATGCCGGCGACGCGGATCGCGGCACCGGTGATGACATCGGCGGGGGGTTTGCGGGTTGTGGGCGCGACGCAGCCGGCGGCGCCGTACAAGATGGGTTATGACGAATATGATCCGAAGGGCGCCAGGCCGTTTCCGATATCGGTGATGGCGAGCCCGCGTGGGGCGGGGCTGGAATCGGTGACGCTGACGCGGTTCACACAGGAGGTGGGGAAGAAGCTGTCCTACGTTTTTCAGAAGCCGTATGCGCAGGGGAATCCCGCGATGGGGAGGGCGTTAGCGACGCGGACGCTGGTGGTGAACGGCGTGAGCAACGACGTGGCGGAGGTGGACTGGGTGCAGAAACCGGACGTGGGGGGGATGACGGCGATGGTTGTGTATGGGGTGGACATTGCGGGCG
>Ga0315284_10011870_pt1 | contig 12405 bp, 9 predicted proteins | sample YL17G09_16_MG_FD_203696 | JGI IMG/M metagenome (GOLD analysis project Ga0315284, IMG submission 203696) | Sediment microbial communities from Yellowstone Lake, YNP, Wyoming, USA - YL17G09_16 | ecosystem: Environmental > Aquatic > Freshwater > Lake > Sediment | place: USA: Wyoming | collected...
TAATGACTGATTGCTGTCTAACTCCAGCAGCCTGCTACCCAGTCTATCCTACCTTCACCGGTACTCTTCCGCCTAATGGCGCCCTAGTTGACGTTCAGAACTGGGTATTTCGCCATGAGCCGTCGGAGGAACCGACCCGAATGCAGGCCTTTCGAGTTCACGAATATGTTCGCCTAGGGACCACGGATGTCGTGGTAGCCTGGCGCGACCTGTGGCTTCAACGGGGGCTCAAAATTTTGTTGTCGCTGGGTTTACCAGTTAAGGCAGAGTTGGCGAGCGACCCATTCTTTGGTCGCGGAGGGCGAATGCTCGCGGCCAACCAGCGTGAGCAAAAACTAAAATTTGAGGTGGTTTGTCCGGTTATATCTTCCGACAAGCCTACGGCACTGTGCTCTTTCAATTATCATCAGGATAAATTCGGCACCATCTTCAACATCAAAACTTCAACCGGCGAAACAGCTGACACAGCTTGCCTCGGATTTGGCCTCGAACGAATCGTCATGGCGCTACTTAAAACTCACGGCATGGATCCAGACAGTTGGCCAAAATCAGTCCGCGAGGTCCTCTGGGCATGAGCATCTCCTGCTTTCGATCGATTAATCCCACATCCTACGTACCACACGAGTTACATCGCCTTGAACGGGCCTGGACAGAAACAAACTGCTACGTGGATGTCTGGCTTGAAATTCTCAACACAAAGGGATTGGATCCCACGGCCTGTCTCGCGATGGTACTGGCTGTAGATTTCGACGGCGATCAATGGACATTTTTTAAACCACCGCATGAAGATCTATTTGAGCTATACGGCGTCGATGTCCAAGAGCTGAACGTCTGGCGGACGTTAATCGAGAATTCTACGGAACAGCTCCGTCGAGGCCGCCTGGTACTAGCAGAGACCGACGCCTTTTATTTGCCAGACACAGCCGGTACGGATTACCGGACGAAGCACACAAAGACTACAATCGGAATCCAAGAAATCGATCTCGCTAATCAAACTCTTGGCTACTTTCACAATGCAGGGTACTTCCGCTTAAGTGGCGAAGACTTCGTTAAATTGTTCCGGATAGATTCTGGGCATGACCAACACTTCCTGCCTCTTTTCGCTGAATTTATCCGCTTCGATCGACTTACCCATCGGGAACCAGAAGAACTTGCCGTTATTTCAAAGAACCTGGCAAAAAAGCACTTGCATAGGCGACCACAAATCAATCCGGTGCGTCAGTTTACCCCACGCTTCTTAACAGATATTGAAGCCATAAAAAGTCATGGGCTGGACCGTTACCACGCTTATGCTTTTGCAACTTTACGTCAACTCGGTGCAGCGTTTGAATTAGCGGCATCCTACTTATCATGGCTAGGACGTTACGGTCAGCTTAGTCACACCGATTTGGTAGCTGACTGTGAGGGCATCTCAACGACCACAAAGTCTCTTCTCATGAAAACAGCTAGAGCCGTCACCACCAGGCGCGAAATTGATCTCGCACCAATGTTAGGCGAGATTTCCGACCGCTGGGACTCATTGATGACATTATTACAACGCGAATTCAAATGATGCCTACCATGATTCAACCCACAGATTGTAAGCAAACTCCGGTAGACTCTGGCTGGGCGTATGTATCGATCTCTCCGAATCAGGCGACTACTCCATCCTGCCTCTCCGATCTGAGCCTATCTTGGCAACATGCACTGGTACCAGGAACTGTGGCCGGCAGCCATCAGGCCACGGGCGTTTTCAAATTCGGAGAAAAAAACTACGACGAGCACGACTATTGGTATCGATGTGAGATCACATTACCAACGGACGAATTTGTCTATCTCTACTTCGCCGGATTGGCGACATTAGCCGAGGCTTTCTGGAATGATGAGCTCATTTTAAGTTCAGACAATATGTTTCAAAGTCACTGGGTCGACATGACCCACAGGATCAAGACCGGCGTTCTTCACATCAGATTTCGCGCCTTAAAAACTGAGCTAGCAATAAAGAGGCCGCGCCCCCGCTGGAAGACCCGCCTGGTCGATCATCAGCAGCTAAGATGGTTGCGTACTACACAGCTTGGCCGGATAGCGCCATGGTCACCGCCTGTTGCACCGGTTGGTCCCTTTCGGCGTGTCGCCATTTATAACGGTGATAAGATATTTGTGGAAGAAACGCAGGTTACTGCACGCCTGGATAATTCCAGGGGAGTCATCGACACTGCAATTGTTTTAAGGATCATGGGCGACAACGTTTTAACTAAAGCCACACTGCGAGCTGGCTCCGAAAGTCAAAGCTTACAGATCAATGCCATTGGAGATCAGCTATTCCGCGTAGAAGGCGATGTTTATATCGAGAACCCGCCATTGTGGTGGCCCCATACCCACGGAAATCCGTCTTTGATCGATGTCAGTTTGGTGCTTGAAGCGACTGACTTCACCACGGTGCTAGAGCTCGGCAAGACCGGATTCCGTTCAGTTGATGTAGATCAGCAACAGGGCAGCTTTACGGTTCTTGTGAATAAAACTCCAATTTTTTGCAGGGGCGCATGTTGGACGCCTACCGATATCATCGCTCTTAGTGCCGACAGCAAGTCTATGCGGGCTACACTACTTGCTGCAAAAGAGGCCGGCATGAATATGCTCCGCATCTTTGGTTCCATGTTGTATGAATCAGATGAATTTTACAAAACCTGCGATGAACTCGGCATCATGATCTGGCAAGACTTCATGTTTTCGAATATGGATTATCCACTCACAGACGCAAACTTTCTCGCATCCGTGTTAGAGGAGGTTAATCAATTTGTCAGCAGGACGCAGCTATCTCCTTGTATCGCTGTATTTTGTGGAAATAGTGATATCGAGCAGCAAACCGCCATGCTTGGCCTCTCCAAGGAACTCTGGCGCGACTTCTTCTTTGCCCAAACGTTACCCGATCTCATCAAATCATTAAGACCTGACACCATTTACTGCCCTTCTAGCCCTAGTGGAGGCGACCTACCGTTTCAGCTGGATGCGTCGATTTCGCATTATTACGGTGTGGGTGCATATATGAGGCCCCTTAGTGACGCCAGGCTGAGTGGCGTTCGCTTCGCAGCGGAATGTTTAGGTTTTGCTAACGTACCGGAGGAATCTACGATAAATGGATTTCTCAAAGACGGAGAAGCACCTGTTCATCATCCGGCATGGAAATCGCGAGTACCGCGCGATGGCGGTGCTGGATGGGATTTTGATGATATCCGCGATCACTACACGCGAGAACTCTTCTCAGTTGACACAACTAAACTCCGTTATTCCGACATGACTCGATATCTTGCACTATCTCGCGTCAGCAGCGGAGAAGTAATGGCTCGCACTATCGGTGAGTGGCGACGTGTCGGCTCTAGCTGCCAAGGAGCGCTCATTTGGTGGTTACGCGACCTTTGGCCAGGCGCAGGATGGGGTCTGATAGATGCAAATGACATCCCAAAAGCAGCTTATTTTTACTGCAAGCGAGCCATGGCTCCCGTGGCGCTAGTGATCACTGACGAGGGTCTCAACGGACTTGAGATCCATGCAATTAACGAGACATCACAGGACATTCACGGAGTTCTCAACCTATACTTCTACCGTGATGACTCAGTCCGGACAACTCACGCCGAAAGCAAGCTACTGATTCCTGCTCGAAACAAGATCAAACTGAAAGCCGATGCAATAATCGGTCATTTTATCGATACAGCCTACGCGTATAGGTTCGGGCCACCGAACCATCACATAGTTACGGCCAACATTCAATGTCATCCGAATGCAGCTGCAATCTGTGAAGCGTTTAGTTTTCCTCTTGGTCTGGCTTTCAGACAAGAAAGAGACCTTGGACTTCGCGCCATCGCTTCACAACGTCCTGATGGCTCATGGCAATTAGACCTACATACAATTAGATTTGCTCAATCCATTGCCCTCGACATCAAAGGATATTTATCAAGTGACAATTATTTTCACCTAGCGCCCGCAAGCAGCAAGTGCATCATCCTAACGCCAACTTCCGGTGAATCAAAACCCTTTGGGTCTGTGACACCATTAAATGCCATCAGCTCGATAAAAATTCAAATCGCTCCGACGTGAGCATAATCGATGAAAAAACAGCAACACATTGCAGAAGACTCGCAAGGAACCACATCATCACCTAACGATGGATTCGGGCATCCGCGTTGGTTTGGAGATCCCAAAAGACCACTTTTCGGCTGGCTTCACTCCCCGCCTGCTGTCAGCCGCAAGGCCGCATTAGTGCTATGCCCTCCGTTTGGGCACGAATATATGGTGGTATATCGGGCCTACCGAAAACTCGCAGTGCAACTCGCAGCTGCAGGCTTTCCGGTTCTTCGATTTGATTATGACGGCACTGGCGACTCGGCTGGGCTTGCCACAGACGCCCAAAGGATATTTTCTTGGCAAGAAAGTATCATTTCTGCTGTCACAGAAATTCGACAGACAAGCGGCATAGAACAGGTAATCTTATTTGGCACTAGACTGGGCGGACTTCTAGCGGCAAGCGTTGCCTCTAAAGCCAACACCGATAGCCTGATCATGTTAGCTCCAGTACTATCAGGGCGCCAGTACACCCGCGAGTTACTTGCCTTCCGAGGGATTAACAATACGGATATGAGTAGCTATAACACCGCCGCAACTGATGAAGTTGTGGGTTACCCTCTTACTCAAGAGACCAAAGATGATCTTGGGAAACTCGACTTGACCAGGCTGGCTGGTCAGCTTTTAAAGAGTGTACTGATCATTCCCCGTGATGATATCCCAAGTAATGAACGACGCATTGCCGAAGCACTAATGGCAGATGGCACTGCCGTTGAGATCAAACCAATCGCTGGATACAGCAATCTAATGAAGGACGATGCTCTCGACTCTCAGGTCCCTGAGACAATATGGACCTTCATCACCGAATGGATGTCAGACCAATACCCAGACACACCCACCTATAATAAGCGCAATCACACAGTCAACACTGTCACTACATTTCAGCACAATGGCGAAGAAATATCGGAAGAAGTCCTCCGGATTCACGGGAATACAGGCATCATCAGTGAAGCCACAAACTTTGCCCGATGTAAGGTAAGACCGACGATTATCATTACGAACACCGGCGCCAATCACCGCGTCGGAAACCATCGTCTTTGCGTCACCATGGCTCGAAACTTGGCTTTGCGAGGATTTCGCGTCATTCGTTTTGACCGACCAGGTATGGGGGACAGCGTCGCACCAATTGGCGTCGGGGAAAATGAAATCTACTCGAGCAGTGGACTTCAGAGTTTAATTTCGCTCATGGACTACCTGAGTGAACACTTTAATTACGACCAGTTTATAATGGCTGGGCTATGCTCAGGTGGATACTTTTCTTATCAAGCTGCACTTTCAGACAAGCGCGTTGTCGGCCTGTTAATGATCAATCCCCTTACCTATCAGTGGAGAGATGGCGACACGGTACTTGTCCCCCACCGTCAGATTTACAAATCTACCGGATTCTATATACGCAGCTCGACTCAAAAGGAAACTTGGCTCAGACTTATAAGAGGCCAGATAAATTGGAGAGGTATCGCCGGCGCGATCTCTACTAGGTTAACTCAAAGTACCATCGCGATGTGGAATAAATTCATTTCCTGGTGCTTGCAGCATGATGCAAAATTGTCAGAAGTGGGTCGCAACTTCATGTCCCTGGAATCCCGCGGCACAGATATTTTCCTGATCTTCGACTCAGCCGAGGGCGGCATCGATCTCATGGAGGAACACCTAGGAAAAAGAGCTCGTTTGATGGTTAAAAGAAAAAACTTCCGCATTGAATTTGTTGATCAAGCTGATCATACGTTCACCCCAATTTGGTCTCAGTCACATCTATGCGATCTTGTCGGTGACCACTGGGTAAAGCGCTTTGGTAGGTGATGACATTATGATTTCTTACAAAATTGGAAATGAACTACCCATTGAGCAAGTTATTGATGTCTACCGAGCATCAACCCTAGGGTTGCGTCGGCCCGTTGATGACCAAGAACGCATGCAAAAAATGCTTTCAGCTGCGAATCTAGTGATCACTGCCTGGGATCAAGATTCTTTGGTTGGGATTGCGCGAAGTTTAACGGACTTCGTTTTCTGTACCTACCTTTCTGATTTAGCGGTCGACACACGCTATCAACGCCAGGGCATAGGCAAAGAGTTAATGCGACGCACCCAGGAAGCAGGGGGCAAAGCCTCGATTTTCCTGTTTGCCGCACCCGCGGCTGAGGAGTACTACAAACATGTAGGCCTCACTGCGGGTTACGGGTTTCTCCTACGTGAGGGTGAGACTATTAAATAGGGCACACTGCAACGGGCACTATTTATTCATGGAGCAGTCGCAGAAATGTTTCACAGAATTCTTTTTTTCCTCGTAACTATCTGCCTACCAGGCGCTGCTTTGGCCGCGACAATTTCCGTAGAATTGGCAAGACCAACCACCGATAGCCCTAAGATTAGTCCTTATATATACGGCCTTGGAACATATATGGGCGAAGCCCATGATATGGAGAACACCTGGTCTTTAAGACCGACCTGCTTTCGCTTCGGCGGCAACATGGCCGAGGTGTTCAACTGGAAAATTGATTCCTGGAACACTGGCTCAGACTGGTTTTTTCGTAACTTTAAACACAATAAAAGGAGCATCATAGACACGTTCATGGCAGAAAACGTAGAGCGAAATGTAGCCTCCGCCATCGTCGTACCATCTATGGGATGGGTCGCGAAGGACGGGGAGTCAGGGAGCTTCCCTGTATCCGCATACGGCAAGCAGGTCGATGCGAGGGATGGTTTTGGCAACGGCATTTCTATAGAGCGAAAGTCTAGGATCACAGCGCTTCCGGAGCGTGCGTATATAAAAATAACTCCAGACTGGGTATCGACCTGGGTGCAACATCTAAAGTCGCGCTTTGGCAACACGCCCCATTACTACATAATTGGGAACGAACCTATGTTATGGCACGAAACCCACCGAGATGTGCACCCGGCGCCAGCAACCTATGACGAGGTTTTGGCGAAATATATACCCACAGCTAGCGCCGTGCGGCATGCCGACCCCGCCGCTATCATTATTGGTCCAGCGCTTTGGGGCTGGTTACCGATGCAACAATCGGCATTTGACGAACGAGGACCTTGGAACGGCTATCGCAAGTTTGCAGACCGCGAACAGCATCAGAATAAACCGTTTCTACAATGGTTTCTGGAGGCAGTCGTCAAAGAAGAAGAGAAACGGGGGACTCAACTTCTCGATGTGGTGGACGTGCACTACTATCCAAATAACGAGAAACTCCGCACTTTTTCCGAATCCACATCAGAATCACGCGGGGCACGAATAGCAGCCACGAGATCTTTATGGGACTCCACATACATGGATGACTCCTGGATCAAAGAGCGCATCTTTCTAATTCCGCGACTTAAGCAATTAATAGCAAGGATAAAGCCTAGTCTCAGAGTGGCAATCGGTGAGTATAATTTTGGGGCAGAAAATGATATCAGTGGCGGAATCGCCCAAGCAGAAACACTAGGCATCTTTGCTAAAGAAGGTCTTTGGTCGGCCAATTATTGGACAATCCCCGCACGCAATTCTGCAGCAGCACAGGCCTTCAAACTGTTTCGGAATTACGATGGGAACGGGAGTTCATTTGGGTCGACGCTAGTTAGCGACTCAAGCTTTATCCGAGATGATCACAGTGTTTTTACGTCCTACAACACAGATCTCAACTACTTTACTATTATCTTAATCAACAAATCACAATCAGATTCCAAAACATTTTTTTTCAAAGTTAACCCAAAAAAACAGGTAAAACAGACAGTTCGCACATTCCAAATCGATTCAAATCAATTAGGAAAATTAAGCGAGAGAAAAATGAATTTTCTCGGAAACTTTAAAATCACTATACCACCCCTAAGCGTTTCCCTCGTCGAGGTGAAATCCTTACGCTGATGGACGATCAGAATTTATTGAACTCTAAAAAGATCACGATACTTTTTTTCTCAAATTCATTAGGTAAATTAGATCGTCTCGGCGCACCAGACGAGTAATCCACAGATAAAATGGCGCTATCAATATCAATGATACTCGCAACCAAATATTCCATGACAATAGAACTTGAAAGTTTATAGCCAGTACTGTGCACGGAATCACGGCGACCATCATCAAGCCGAATAAACGGTCGTGTTCCAGTCCCTGCGGAAATATTCTGCGAACCGACATCAACACAAAGACCTCTGATGCCACAGTTGCGATGCTGGAGCCTGCCGCCGCACCACCATCACCCCATAAAAACGTCCCTATTCTAATACACACAATGTTAAGCAGGACATTTAAAAGCAAACTAATCGCAGTGACCCAAAGAAACTTCTTTCCATCACTGATGATATTTAGGCAGGATCCAATGAGGACATTCATGTAAGTCATCATTAAAACTGGAGCTAGAAACGATATCGATCGATATGATGATTTGAATTCCGCGCCGAATATCACGTCCGAGAGCAGATCCGGAACCAACATGAGCACGAGGGTTAAAGGCAGGGATACAGCGGAAAGAAGACGCATCGAATTAGACACAAGCCGACGGAACTCATCTCTATCGCCGTGCCATGCTCGGGACAGTACTGGCTGCAGAGCAGTCTGCATCACCGGTACCATAAGCAAACCCATCCCCTTCAATTTGTCCGCAGCACCAAAGTAAGCGACCTCTTGATTATTTGCTAAGTAGCGGAGCATGATGGCATTGATATTTCCATAAATCTCAACCAAGGCCCCAACAGCAAAAAAAGGCATGGTTTGACCGACCATTTTATTTAGTAAAGATCTGTCAAACTTGCCAATCAGATGCCCGTCTCTTGAAGCTCTCAGTAATAAGTAAATGACGCCGAGCACCTCTGACACTGCATAACAGCACACTACACCCAATACTGACGCACCGCTAAGTACTGCTAATAACACTAGAATCAAAAGCAATATTCGCACGACCATTTCTAACTGAGCCGTAAATGCCGACCTTCCAAGTGCCACGTAAGTTCGACGCAAAATTGCCCTCTGAAAAACCGTCGCGGCACTATATACACCCATAGCAGCAACACATAGGACAGTAGATTGATCGGCACCAGAGCCGTACACAGACACCATCATAACGCACCATATTAAAGCAGCCCACAGGCCCAATGCTGGCACTAAAGTTGGTAAAATGGCGCTTGCCTTACGATGATCAACGGGCACTTCGCGAACAATATATGCGGTCAAACCAAGAGGCAAAAATGTGAAGAACAACGCGCTGAAAGATTCGCTAAAATAAAGAATTCCGATGCTATCTCGCCCCAAGGCTCGTGGCAAAACGAGACGCAGTATCAGCCCCAAAGACATAGAGAACAGCGCCGCGGCGCCGAGATGGGATACAGTCTTTACGGCGTCGTGCGCGAAATCATTTCCTACGGCGATAACTTGTTCGACTGTGGCCTTTTCTTTTGGCTCTACCCCCACTAAAATCTCCTCTCTGTTCGCACCCAGGTTGTGGGAATACGACCCAGAGTAATCAAAAGACGCCAGATCGCGTAGTAGGGCAACATCAATACCGCAGTTAAAACAGACCAAGGCAATCCGAAAGACAGGAAGGGACTAACCCCATAAATTGCCATTGCGCCCGCTAAGATGGAGGTCAAGATTATTAGCCATAGTGGTATCGTGATCCCAATAATTCCCGCTGTCACAAGAAGTAACATCGATATCAGGATCACCCCAGCGACTACCGTAAGGGATGGCATACTTAGGTCGAGCGCCCAAAGAATTTTATTATAAATAGAAAATCTAGTATCCCAAAGCTGAGAGCGCATTGTACGCCAAAGCCCATGGCGACCCTTTTCCCACCGGCGCCGTTGATTTGCCGATACTGTGGGATTTATGGGCATATCAGCATAAAATTTCGCGTGAGATGCAAATCTAACGTGCTCTCCTGCCAGCCGCAATTTCCAGCTAAACTCCAAATCCTCAGCCAAACCATTCGACGTCCAGGCGATTCGCTGAAGCCCCCTACGCGACAAAGACATGCCGTTGCCTCGTAGGTGCGCACCCAGACCTAATGCTTCACTCCCAACTTGGAAGGATCCATTAAAAAGCGCAAACCCGAGGGCTAGCAGCTTCGTTCGCCAAGATTCCTCTGGATTGGCAACTAAATCCAGGCCCTGAATCCAGTCGCTGCCTTCACTTACAAGTGGTGCTAATGTATTTAGAACATTTTTGTCAACAACAGTGTCTGCATCCACAATTACAAATGCATCTACATGCAGCAGAAGGTCATCTGCCAGAATTTTTGGCAAAGTATCCTCTAAAGCAAATCCCTTGCTTCGTCTTGTCGCATGCTGACGCTCAAAAACACGAACGCCCATTTCGCGAGCGACTAAAGCCGTCTGGTCACTGCAATTATCCGCAATCACGACAATGAGGTTATATTCCTTCGGATAATCCACCGATTGCAGCGAGCTCAGCGTCTTTTCAATCGTTCCTGCTTCATCATGAGCGGGAACTATGAAGGCAAAAGAAACTGCAGAGTCTTGGGAAACAACTGGGTATTTATCGTCTCGTTGACGAAACGTTGATAGTCCAAACAGGCCCAGTAGTAGTGCATAAGGCGCCACCAGAACTAACCCAAGACCAGACAACCAAAGTAATAATATCATTTTTTTGCATCCAAACCGAACTAACCACAGGGCCCAAGCAGCCAAGTACCGCCTGATGAAGCGCCTGATAAGATCCACGTCCAGGCATCATAGCGGTCTGACCCATTGTCATTATCGGAAGCAATCCATTATTATTAATGGCCACCGATCCCAACAATAGGGATTGACGCTTTCAGCATGAAACCCAAAGTATGATACTGAAAACGATTTTTCAGCCCTCACCTATTCGGAGGCAGCTTGGACTGGAGACGGTTGTGTAGAGCCTTCAATGCCTGATCTTTAAGTTTGCTTGTGACCGGCACTGACACAGATGTAGCAATTAACCTGGTTTGATTTAGAGCGGTCTGATGTGAGCGAAAATTCTTCGGTGGCTGATTGAAGGTTCCATGAAAACGGCGCGAGAAATGCGCAAGAGTCGCAAAGCCACATTTACCTGCTACGCTCGCCAATGATAAATGCGGAGCCACAGTGATAAGTTCAGCAGCTAAGCACGTCCTAAATTCCCAAAGCCAACGCATTGGAGTCATGCCGTAAAACTGACGAAATTTGCGATTTATCGTCGCCTGGGACACACCTGACACATGTGCTACTTTCCTCAATGAGTGCTGGGCACCATGATCTTTCACGAACATATCGATGATAGCCTCAAGTTCTGTTGGCAGCTCGGCAACGATTGATTTTTCGAAATCGACCATAGCAATCACCTCAGATTGCTAAATTGCAACAGACATGCCAGCGACCATCACGAGAAAAAATGCCCGATATTATTCGCATTTTTCAATTTTTTTGTTTTCTTGAAGAGACAGTGGAGGGCACGGGCAACTTTTGTGTCCGATTTTCAATCCAGGCAGCTAAAAATCAGGACAACAATTTCCTGTTTAGTTTTCTGCACTTAACCCATGGCGCTTAAAATCTTGTCGCAAGTCAACGTATCCATTGGCATTGACGGATGACGCCATTTACCACGGGTTAACTATTATCAGGTTTACCTGCTCACTTAGGAACAATCCTATGCTGCGATCAGGTTCCTAAGATCGAGCGGCAACTTCCCTATTACGCGGTCGACCGCGCCAGCACATTCCGCTTCGGTGACCACCGCGTCCGAGCTCAGGTAAATCGGCAAACCTGGCCGCTTTGCTTTCACTACACGGCCAATTTCCAAACCGTCTCCACTTGAACCATCCAAATATAAGTCAGTTATGATGCACGTCAGTCGATTTAAGAATCCTGGATCCTCAGAAACTTTTCGATTCAGCTCATCTAAACTGCTCATCAGATGAACCTGTGCATCGACTTTTAAAACTTCCTCCCAGGCAAACCGAATAAAAGGATTGTCCTCAATCAACAGCACTTCAGGCCTATGCCCTTTGGTTATGAGTGACAGAGATTCAGTGGCCAATTCCAACGTATTTCGACGCTCGTTCTCAGTGAATGCCTCACCTGCCTGCAATATCAATCGTAAACACTGTGCACGAGCCATAGGCTTAGGCAGATAAACATCGGCACCGAATAATAAAGCAGTTTTCTGATCTGATGGAATTATTCGGTTAGAGTGCACGCAAATTCGAGCGGGAACTCCTCGATTTCGCAATACCCTAACCAAATCAAAGCCACTTTGAGAATCGCCGCCCATATCAATATCTGTGATTATCAGATCAAAGTTCAGTTTATCTATCGAAGCTAGTGCCTCTGTCGGGCTCTTCGCCATGATCAAAGAGACCG
>Ga0315284_10011871_pt1 | contig 12404 bp, 17 predicted proteins | sample YL17G09_16_MG_FD_203696 | JGI IMG/M metagenome (GOLD analysis project Ga0315284, IMG submission 203696) | Sediment microbial communities from Yellowstone Lake, YNP, Wyoming, USA - YL17G09_16 | ecosystem: Environmental > Aquatic > Freshwater > Lake > Sediment | place: USA: Wyoming | collected...
ACAGTTACCCCGTGAAATTGTTCGAGTTTGAAAAACTCGAAGAAGGCGTAGCCCGAGTTAAGAATATAAAGGGTATTGCAGTGTCAATTTCTGATCACGTATATGATCGAATGAATACTCGAACTGCCATAACACCGCAAATACTAAATGATCTGATGAATAGAATTCCAGACGTAAGAAATAAATTCAAACCTTTAGATCCCAACAGACAATTTAAAATTTGGTCGAAATCCCTAAATCTAGGACTCGGAATGAAGAAAGGTTCAGACAAGGACAATCATCCGCGAGTGCTTGTCGCTACTGTTCTCGACAAGCCACTTTTCGATAATACAGACGATATAGTATTCTATGTAGGTTGACCCTACGTGCTTTGTGCTGTATAATTGTACAGTAACTAAAAGAAAGTAGAATATGTCACAAAATGTAATGGTAGATGTCGAGTCCGACGGCCCCTGTCCCGGAATGCACAGCATGATTTGTTTCGGTGCTGTGATTGTAGAAGCAGGGCTACAGCGTACATTCTACGCAAAACTTAAACCAATCTCGGATATCTATATTCCAGAAGCATTGGCTATCAGCGGATTCTCTCGAGATGATGCAATGAAGTTTCCTGAACCGCGGGATGCGATGCAGAACTTTGAAGCATGGTTACAGAAAAATATTCCCGGCAAGAGGCCGATCTTCTGGAGCGATAATAATGGATATGATTTTGCATTCATGAACTATTACTTCTGGCAGCAACTCGGCCGCAATCCGTTTGGTTGGTCATCTTCCAATCTCGGTTCCTTCTACAAGGGATTAAATAAAGATCTCTACAGCACATTCAAACACCTGCGCGAAACCAAACATACTCACGATCCGGTGGATGATGCCAAGGGTAATGCTGAGGCATTGCTGAAGATGTTCAAGATGATGGGAAAGTAATGGCAGACATTGAAAGACATTTCCATGTTAAATGGGCAGGGCCTAATACGCCCTTCATACGTTTCTGTAAGAACGACGAAAGAATTTATTTGTCAAAGCGCGAACTGGTTGCTTTAGCTGCTGAGATAGATAGCTTTACACATTATTATCGTGAAGACTTTACAGAAGAAAGAATTGACTACACAGACCTCGATTATGGACAAGACGATGACTTATAAAAACTTTGACGAGATTGTAAAAGTAGCAAGACTGCATCCGGAATATATACGCCCGTTCTTTGATATGGTTGTCGAGAACTGTGCTCAACTTGCTGAAGAGCAGTCAAGGGTATATGACGGTTCAAATAAAGAAGGTTCGGGATGTCATGCTGCTGCGAATGCTATTCGCTTATTTGGAAAGAAAGATGAATGAATACGATCGAGAAAATCTAGAGTTTCTGTTGAATGCCGATGAGGAAACATTGGCAGATTGGTATGATACGGTCGACGTCGACGATCACGAATATGCATCAGAATTACTTGCCCAATATTCAGAAGAACTTGCCATTAAATCGAGCATCTATAATGTCGAAGAAATGGTAACAAAACTTACCCCAGATGCAGACGAATGTATAAGGAAATTTACACTAGGTAAAAAGCAATGAGTATGCATCTCTGTGGTCCGGGACTCACTACTACTTCATACAAGAAGCGTAAGGAAAAAGTAACTAAGGCGCAACAGGAAGAATTCGAACGCGGATGGCGTGACAGAAATCATCGTCTGAAAGAGATGAAGTTGCCCAAAGAAACATTTGAACAATATCTGGAGTGGGTATATGGGAAAGGCAAAAAGACGAAGGGACAAAAGAACCCCGGGAAAAAAATTACGAAAGCCTTTGCCTCTCCGGCTCCTAAAACGAAGCAACCCATTCGGCATATCTGTGAACTCAATACCAAGCATGAGAATAGTAAAGACGCGCCTGGCCAAAACAGTTCAATCGCTCCGCCACCTGAGGCTGATGTTTCCAGGCATGGCCGTGTTTGGGTTACAGGGGCCTGCGCGACCAAACCGTCGCCTACGTATACGGGGACGAAAATAATTGGAATAGGGACTATGCATAAGAGCAATATGGTTCCAATATTTTCCGACGAAGAAGCAGTTGACATAGCAAGGATGAGAAGATAATGGATGAATTAGAATTTTTACGAGATGACGATTACCAAGATGCACCACCAACTAAGTGGGACTTGTTCGAGGCCATGGATCGAGCATCAGTACAAATGAACCAACTACATGATTCTTTGTGCAATCATCGAGGGCTCAATGATGAGCAGGCTCGAAAAGCTTCTCAAGCATTTTCATTGCTGTTTGATATCTATCAAACTGCAGGTGCTAGATTTTTTGAAGCAACAAAGGACGAGTAATTACTTTCTTGTATTCCCGTAGTGGATTACTTTACATCCTTCGATTGATTTTTGCTTACGCCAGATATCAACAATCACTGATCCGCTCACTGGGCGGATTTCTTGTTTTGTAACTGTCTCTTTCATCGGCGAATCGCAATAGGTAATTTCTGCATCATGCATAAGAAGATATGTGCATGGTTCATTTACAACATAATCCGGTGGCATATCATTTGTATACTTGTCTAGGTAATAGCATTCTCGACCGGCAGCTTTTATGTAATGTTCGACCAGTAGGCTACCCGATCCCTCAAGATATGCTACACCTGGTTTGTATGCCTTGCCGACAATTACAATAGGCATCCCATTTGATTCTGCAACTACTTTTTCTGCCAGGTTGCGTGTCTGAACTTCACGAGCATACATAATTGCGCCGAATAGGTCGTAGTCTAATTCTAGATTTGAAGCCATCCATCTTAGTGCAATATTGTCTCTTGGGTGGCATGCGCCGCCGTCGGGTCCACCTGCAATCATGTACTTCGGTCCCATAATTCTTTGAGAGGATCTTGCCAGCGCACCGGTAACAACATCGACATCAATGTTGCCTTGCTTTTCTGCAACATCCTGAATCATGTTTACTAATCCAATCTTAGCGGAAATAAAGGTGTTGTAGAAGATCTTAATTGACTCTGCCTCATCCCATGTACCTATTTCGTACCGTGGGTTATTTTCCATAATGGTTTTATAGAATGCAATTAATTCTTTTGCATCGCCGGTAGTTGTACCGTCTTCTGTACCAATGATAACCATCTCTGGATTTACCATATCCCACGCGACACTACCCATTGCGATCAAGTACGGATTGTATATAAATCTGCCGTTTTTAATGAGATCTACAAACTGACTGCGAGTGGTACCGGGCAGTACGGTGCTTATAAGAACAAGCAATTGATTCTTGTTAATATATTGATTTACCTCTCTAAGAATATTTTTAACTGTTGTATAGTCAAAGTCCTTAGGATGAAGATGAGAGGTTGGCAGCTCGCCGCCATACATAGGATCGTGAGGAGTCGGTGCAGCAATGAATATGATATCTTTACCTTCAATTAGTTTTTGAATAGAACTTCTCATCTGGAAGTTTTTAGGTGAACGATATTCAATATCGTATCCTTCTACATAGTGACCTTTATCGGCAATTGCCTCGGCACATTCCATCCCTAACTTGCCGACTCCAATAAATCCAATTTTCATCATTGCTTTCTCCTAAGCGAAATATTTCTTTCAGTAACCATTTTAGTTTCCAGATCATTCTCTAGGACAAATCTATCCACAGCGTCACAGAGTCCCGGGAACTGACTTTGATAATAATCGTCTAGGATAAATGTACCGTCAGTTTTTAATTTCGGAAACCAGAAGGATAAGTCATTGTAAACATCATCGCCATCATGCGGGCCGTCATGATAGATTAGGTCAAACATAGGCCACTCTCTATTTCGAACTGGTGAAAATTCCCTAACAATAATATGATTGGGTGCTGTGCCGACAAATATTTTCCATAATGCAAGGAAATCATCTCCCTCAATTCTTTCAGGGTTATGTTTTGTATACTTTGAAATCAAGTCAATTGATTCCTGCCCGCACTTGTTATCGTGAATGGTTGTATTAACAAAATGTTCATAGAGATAAGTCATCCAAGGATCAATAGTTGTAAGGGTTGCTGTTGTTGGTTTATTATGTGCCAACACATAAGATGTCCTTCCAAAGAGAGCACCTATCTCTAAGATATTAGCATCACCGGGTAATTCGGAAACAAGTTTTCCAAGATATGCTAAGATATTTAATGTATTCCAGCCCGGTATATTACGATTTACTTTTATTTCCATGACCATTTAGTCTTTTTCTTAAAGTTAAATATACTATAATTGTATTGGACAATTGGCTTCGCTGCCCGTTGCCATTCTTCCCATTGTTCTGATGTATTTTTTGATAATTTTTCTACTGCACTTACAATAGCCAACAGACGTGCTTCATCATCAACGATATCGTCGTATGATTCATCAATAATATTCCCGAATGTCCTATATCCTTGTTCTCTTATGTATTTTAGAAATCCAGGCCCACCCACTACTATAAAGGGGTGTTTCGTCATAATTGGTTTGTATATTTTTTCGCTAAAGAACACTGGTTTTTCTATATGTGAGGATTTTCCCTGAAACATTGGAAAAAATATAGTTTCGGTTACTAAAGAGAATTGACTATTAGAAATATAAGGAGTGTCGGTATCTAGAAGCATAGTCGAATTATTATCGGGCTCAGTATTTAATTTAAGAGGTATAAGATTGGATATTTTTCTTATATTTGTAAGTACAGTCATGTGCGTCTGGGCCGACAGAAGATGGCTTAATTGTGAAAGTGTTTCTTCGATTATGTCAGGATGGTTTGAAGAATTTAAGTAAGAATAATAAGACTTCTCTCTCAGGCCCCTTTCTTCTAGTAATCCTAATAGGGCAAGTCTGTGCGGCCTTACCGTCCTGTTGTACGAGAGGAACAATTTTTCTTTAGGTGAAATTGAAAATTCAATAGGCAAAGTTTTATTCATAGATGCTATGAATTCCCATCCTGGTGCAGACATAACATGAATGGGCTTAACTATTTGGTACATTTCTTTATACTCTGTATAAAGATTTTCAGCATTCAATGCTCCTGTAAAATAGTACACATTTTTGTGATCTATTTCGTCGCCGATAATCTTGTGAATAGTATGGATTATAGGTAGTACAACTCCTTCAAGAATGCAATCGAAATAATATTTTGTATCTTTATTTCCTACCTTTAGGAGATCGTCTCTAAACTTAAGAATGGTGTCTTCGTCAAGACTAATTAGCCGTTGGTTAATAAATCCTGCGAATACCACAACGGCATTATCTAAGAAGTCTATTTTTGGAAAGCATTTATCGATACAAGATAAATGTTCCTCCCCTGTTATGAATGATTTTGCGTATAAAGGTTTTTGCATACATTATAGAAATTTAATAGTTCGGGAAAGGTATCTAGGAAATTTGTTCCTCGACGACGGTCGTGTTCGTTAACAAAAATATAAAAATCTTCGCGAGCAACATCTAGAACAATATTGTCCCCTGCATGAACACCGTGCTTCATAAACTCAATTAATCTCTCGAGCCTTGAGATTTCAAAGTCATAGAATCCGTAATATGGTTTATTTCCATTTGTACCCTCTTGCTTCTCTTTCATGTATTTAAGAGTATCATCAAAGCATGATGTATATTCGTCAGTTATAATAGACAGATTTTGATGATTAGGATATCTTAGGATAGTGGTATCGATAGTAATTGCCGTGTCTCGTTTATCGTTGATATACTTAATTTTTCTTTCGTATACAAACTCCATTAGTTTCTTAAAATCAATAACCGAGAATATGTTTGTGGTACACATAATAGTTACTTTAACGGTTGGAATAGTTTCGAGTAACTTGTCTACATTGGCTGCCCATTGCTCAAAGTTAAGACCATTTCTGCCATACTCGGCCTGCTTACCCCAGCCATCAACGCTTGTATAGACATGAGCTTTCTTAATCTTACCCTCATCAAGGAGAGCACCTAAGCCCTTAATAAATCTGTTGAACATTTTGTCCGGAACACACCCGTTTGTGTTTACTGCAAATTCGAGTTCTGGTTGTGGGTTATCATAAAGATATTCAATGACTTTAAATGTATCTTCGCTTAATAAAGGTTCACCGCCTGTAATACGAAAGATCTGTAGATCCTTGACAAGCGAAGGCCACCATTCCCAGAATGCCTCAACATAGGGATTATATTGCGAATGATGAATAGGTAATTCCTTAATGTTCTTGTAATATTCGATGTCGTTAAACTTCCACGATGTCGGATATGGTCCATGACGTTCTACTTCTTCAACCCATCTACTAGAGTATACCGGAGAACAATAGGAACACTTGAAGTTGCAAAGATTGGAGAAACTAACTTCCACATAAGATGGATTCACGTTCGCATCCCAGTCGCTCTTTGCGATATTCTCAATAAATGGTTTTGACCAGGGTGCCTCAGACTTGGTTACGCGATCAGAGAAGAACTCATCTTTCTTATACCCTTCGAGGTCTTCGACATTCCAGCAATACTGACATTCCTTCGGACGCACACCTTCCAACATTAGCTTCCGTTGTTCTTTTTTAAATTTTGTATTGTGTAAGGCGCTAACATCAATTCTTATTTCACTAACAGGAATAGCATGCGGCCGCGGATGGTGGCAACTATGTGTTCTTCCGTTGTGGAGATGTAATGTTACCTGTTGCCACTTAGCTGCACAAAAGGACGGACTTACGGAGTCAATTAAACTCTTGGTCCTTTTGAAATTTTCCATTTCGTTACTCATATTTTTCCAATAATCATAAACCGTGTATACATGGGCATAACCAATTGTCCTGCATACCAGATTTCTTGTATATCTACTTGCTCTTTAAACATATCTATGTTATCAACACAATTAATATGGCCTTCACCATTATAGAAATTGTTTGTTTGCAATACTATTATAGTCCCTTTGGGTAAAAGTTTCAACCATTCTTGGAGATCGGGAATATGCTCGCAGCTAGTGTTTATTACTATATGTTCGGTGTATTTGTGTTCAAACATATCTTCTGTAGAAACAGTTATTGAGGTCTTGCCTCGCACCACAGAGTCGACATAGGGTTTGCATCTAGGATCAATATCTATCATAGTAAGATTAACAGAAGGGAATTTATTCTTTAATAATAGCCCAAGAGTTCCAAACCACGATCCGACAATAATTACCTTACTGTTGTCAAACATAGCCGAATACTGGTTGACCTCCTTTATCAACCAACACTTACTATTGAGTTGGCCTACACTAAACATGTCTCGAAATTCATCAAACCTCGGAGCATTACACTCCGGGTGCTCATAAAGGGCGGTAGTGTATCTAGTGATGAAATCTGAATCAATCACCGATTTAGTTTCCTAAGTTGATTCAACTCTTCTTCGGAAAACATAATATTCATTCTCGGAACATTGTGCTGTGCTGCCTTATAGAATTTACTATCAGTGTCACTGAGTTCGGCCACTTCAATACCCATACCCTTTCTTAGCTTCTCGCCTAGATCTGTAATCTCATCCCATAGAGCAGCCTTATTCCAACTATAACCCGATTTGTAGCATTTTTCTATATCTCTGTCCGCTGGCAATGCAACAAATTTTTGTCTTATTGTATTCTCAAAGAAGGTATTTAGATAATCGAAATCACGGACATTAACGTAATCCCAATCAGTTAAATTAGTCATATGGCAACCGAGCCGTGTTCCATACATTGCCCAGAGACCATTATCGACATCGGCGCCCACCGAGGCCCATGTAATAAGTCTTTTGTAATTCCCGCTCCAAATAATTTTCTTGAAGTTGTCGGGATCTACCTTGCCGCCCTGATTTAAACTCATCTTCACACCCTCTCGAAATCCTGCACGGAATGCTTGTCGTGGACTTCCATTGGGATATGTAATGCTGTATTGGTTAGTCATTTGAATATAACTATCGTCCCAGCAGAACTCGACCTTGCTACGTTCGTCACCTTCAACTGCGTTCTCGTGTGTTCGCATATCTAATACATATTGTTTGGGCCAGAGTTTTAATCCGCCGTTGCCGTATTCCAACCCATTGATATGATTCTTTGCCGCCCAGCTAACTGCCTTACCTTTTAGCTTCGGATGGTCGAGATCGAGCTCCAAATCAAAGAATGTGGGATCTACTATGTTATCTGCATCAACAGAAATAAACATTTCTGTTTCGCTTAGATTCGCCGCAGCCTTATGTGCGGCATCGGATCCGCGGACGCCGTGAACACGCTTGGCCCACGGTACCTTACTTTCTAGGTCGGCCCAGTGTTCTTCGCAGTTATCTTCATCAAAGCTTATAAAGATTACATCAAATTCATTTAGTAGTTTGAAACTCATTATCTTATCCTATAGCTATACCCGTCTAGAATTTTCTTAGTATACACGCTCGAGTCTGAAAGGTCAACAATGTAATCCCAGAACAGGGTTTCCTTTTCAAATAATTCCCTTGGCGAGAATATCAATGTATGTAATAGAAAATAAGGATCTCCTTTTCTAGTAAAGAATAAAGATGTCGACGGGTAATTGATAAATGAATCTATTGTTTCCTGCTCGGTATCTGATATTTCTTCTAAGAGATTTTTAACAGACTTATTTAGGGAAATTTTTATTTTCTTTTCCTTAACGATATTTTCGATTAATAGAAATGCATCAGCACTCTTGGACATAGTCTTAACTTCAGTTAGAAAATTATCAAGTGTTCTAATTAAACTTATTTCAAGTGATTGCTTTCTTGTTATTTTATATGAGGTGCCAGCAATACCCTTCGTTAATTTAACATAAAAATCAAAAGGATTTCTTTTTCCTTCTAGGATCTCCTTTACTTCTGTTAGGGGAAAAGTTGCTACACTATAGCTATCGGAAACTATAACAGGGTCCGGTGATATAGCTTTGATGTCCCCATTGGAATCAAAATAGACATACATCATTTCTAACATAGCCATTATAGATCAACCCTTTTTTCTAACATAGAAATCATATCGTCGGTCAGCCATTCCTTAATGTGATAATGAAATGGTAATACCTGTTCGTAGTTCCCAATCTTAAATCCACCATCTTCTCTAAAGTATGTTGGAATATTTTGTGTCCAGTCTTCAGTAATGAACTTTTCATTTATATTCTGCAGATGCCCCTTCATGTGTACAAAGGATGGCATTGAGTCTAAATTACTAAAACATTCACTTTCTATGCCCAATAACTTTATAGCAAGGGCATATGCGACGTCGCCCGAGAGGTGCTTAGGGCGAGTTTCATCTAAATAATTATAGAAAAATCTTTCCCAATTTTCAAATATAAGTTGCACCATTTTAAATAATTCAGCCACCATCTCAGTCTTTTTAAAGTACATGAATGCTGTGTAGACATTAGGAAGACCATTTGCCACAAATGTATTTCTATACTTCGTAGAAGTAATAATTTCACCCTTAAAGGTTTGTGGCTTATCAGTAATCCAAATTTCTTGTTGGGCAAGAATATCCCACCAATAGCTAATATCAGAGGGAAATAACATATCAGCATCAAGTATAACAGTTTCATCATATGGTGTCATATAATAATACTTCCACTTGTTTTCAATCTTCCACTTGGATCCTTGTGCGTGGTCTGTCCAGGGAATTGGCACAATATCGTCAAACACTGCCTTAACTTTCTTGTCAAGCTTCGCTAACGGCACATCTGTCGCAAGGCATACATTATTAACCTTTTCCTGCGAATTCTTAATGCTTAACGCAAGGGCGTAGGCAAGCTTGGCATAGTCGTCAGTCTTTGAATTTTGGGCAAGTATTAGGTATCCTTTACTCATTGTAAAGCTCAATCAATCTGTCCGAGACACGATTTATTGCCCACTTATTCATAACATGCATATCTTGATTCTTTAGCCTAGCAAGTAGATATGTGCTTTTTATCGGTTTTTCTGCGTAGACAGTAATATCATTTATTCCATTCACTTTGTAGACATCATCGGTATCCCAGGACATTAATAATCCAGTAATAGGTAGTTCCTTAATGATTGTATTGCTATCTGTGAAGCCATTTAGCATGTGAACTGCAATACTGAATGCATTATCATTTCTAAACATACCATTTGAAAAATAGTATAGTTGTTTATAATATCCGTAATTTTCTTGTATATGCTTTACCGTATCGAAAACAAATCTAGCAAGTTCTGTTTTCTTAAAATAGATTACTGTAGCCCAATACAAACGGATACCAAAGTCATCTATGTATTTTGAGTATGGTTCCTTATCTGATCCCGTAGTGAAGATTTTATGGTTTATCATAATATTATTTTCACTTCCCCAGCAATTGTTTAGTGCTGAACTCATTATAAGATAATCAGCATCTATAAACAATGTTTCATCATAAGGGGACAATTCAAATGCTTCCCAGTGATTGCAGTTGTAGAATTGCAAAGTTTTCTGCGATGCCGATGTATCTGAGTAGGTTCGCTTATTTTCGAAGCTCCAAATTCTTTTAGTCAAGACGATTTTTTCAAAACACTGGTTGACAAACTCTTCACCCAGTGCCTTCTTCCCCCACTCAAGTGTACCTTCGTCTGTTACTAATGTTACAGGAACTTGTAGGTTTTTCTTAACCATTAGTGCATTAGCACAAGCAATCTTAAAATAATCTATCTCTGGATTGTTATGAGCATACATCAACACTCCACGACTCATTATTCTTCCTTAATGCCTAAGATGGTTTTTGTGTGACGCTGCTTCTTAATTTCGCGAGATTCCTGTAGGTAATCATTTGTTACTTCGAAATACCTGGTGGTAATCTTCTTTAGAAAATCACTTGTATCAACAATAAAAATAGGAGAATTATTATCATCCAAAAGGGTAGCATCTATGTGCCCTTCCCTAATTAGGTAATCAAGAAAACAAATTAGTTCTCTACTGATTGTAAACTTTCCGCCGGCTTCTGCAAAGAGCAACATGCCTTCTGAACGAATCTTTAACTTCTGTAGTTGGTTGTTTAGCGTCTGTCTAAAGTTTGCAAACTCCAACGCCTGTTGTAATCTTTCTTCCATAAGAAACCCCCGTTACGCTATTTATCTATAGCTTTAACGGGGGTTTTTTGTTTTGAGTGGTTAGGACGATATAAAGACAGGCAAGGACGTTGTTACGGTTCCTGGCCATGCAACATTGCCGCCCGATGCACGGGTGTTATCAATGCGATATGTTGTTATACCATTCTTAGGATCTTTTGGTAGGCTCGAGTCATTGTCGACTAATAATACCCTGAAATCAATCTGGCCATTTGTGCCAGCTGCGGCTGCAAGTTTTGCATCAACCTGGATATAGCTTGCATTGTAGTATCCACCAGCGCCATATGACTTAAAGTATACAGGCTGGAAAGATGTTGTTAGTTGATAGAATCCGATAGCAGTTCCGCCACTACCCGAAGCTGGTGCCGTTGCATTTGCACTAAATTTTAACGGACTCATTGTCGTAAACATTGATTGCCATTGGGCATCTTCCGGTGTTACGACTGGGCTATATGATCCATTTAATCCCAAGAAGCTGCCAGTGTTGAAGAAATATCTTGCACTATCCCAGGTACCAAGGTCAACTCTTATTGTCCATGTTAGAGAATTTGTCCAGACACCAGAGGTCTGCGGATATGGTGTTCCGCCAGCCATAAACGACTGGCCAATTGCAAGATTAAATCTATTTGTCCCCAAAAGTGTAATAAGAGTCGCAAGGGTTGACGGGGTATTATATGCTGTAACGGTATCGCCGATAACAGGGTCTGCAACAGGCAATGGTGGAACAACAACTGTTCCCTGGTGTGTACCAGATTTTCTAATTGTCTGAAATAATGCTGTCCATTGGGCTGCTGTTACATTATTGCCAATAGAAACAGATGTCAGTGCCGGCGTTTGCCCATAGCCGTAGCCGGCATTGGGTAATGTGGTAGCGCCAGGATATAGATCGGCAAAGATCTGATTCATACCCAGTGCTGCGGTAGCAAAGGTATTATAATCAGATGCTTGGATCGAGTTACCGGCGGAATATGTCATGTGGTATTCCGGTTATGTTAAGAATAGATTGCTGGGAATACTTGTTGCCAGGCCCCATTTGCCCAGATATTAATCCTAGTTGGTCCCGATAAAACCTGAATGTCGCCGTCACCCGGTGCTATAGGATCAACTACAGAAACTTTTCTCCAATTTAGAATACCGACTGCTGCTGTAGTTACCTTAACATATAAACTTGAGGTAGATTTGTTAAACCAAAGTTGTCCAACAAGCGATGTTGTATCAGTTGGAAGAATACCGTTGCTGGCAAAATTTTCCGTCATCTGCAACCATGTTTGAGCAGTCGGGGCACCGTAGTCGATTGCATTTCTGCCATTGAGTTGAATTCCTAATCCCTTTCCAACACCGTTAGCTGTCGGGTTATAGAATTGAGAATCAATGGCATTGTCGGGTA
>Ga0315284_10011873_pt1 | contig 12404 bp, 7 predicted proteins | sample YL17G09_16_MG_FD_203696 | JGI IMG/M metagenome (GOLD analysis project Ga0315284, IMG submission 203696) | Sediment microbial communities from Yellowstone Lake, YNP, Wyoming, USA - YL17G09_16 | ecosystem: Environmental > Aquatic > Freshwater > Lake > Sediment | place: USA: Wyoming | collected...
AGGATTACCTGCTCGTTCTGGGCATAGCTAGTCTTGTTCGGGTTCTTGGTCACGGACCCGCCGGTGCTCGGCTGAATCGTGAGCGCGAAGGTGGGGGTTCCGTCGACGATTTCGTAGGCGCCGAGGTCGTAGGGCGCGACACGCAGAGCCCCTGTGATATCTTTCAACGGGGCGTCTCGTCCAGCAAACGACACGACACCCGCATCGTCGGCAGCGCTCCCTGCACGGATCCGGTAGTCGGCCGCCGCGTAGTTTTCGAACAGGTTGTTCAGGGTCGTGGTAGACCAGTTCAGCATCAGGTTGCTACCCGTCGCCGTGTTGATACCGTCTCCAGAGATGGCGTTCGCGCCGTTCGTTGTGACGAAAATGTTATTGAAAATTACGTTGTCTTTGGCGTAGACGAACCCCCCCAGGGGCATCCGAACAACCTGTGACATGTTGGATGCCACAAATGTGTTGTTGCATATAACATTCCTCGCACCATCCGATGGATCAGAATCAGGGTTGGATCCTATCGTGATAGTGTTGTTTATGAACAAGTTGTCATAACACCACGAGTCGTGCGTGTCCAGGAAGTCCATGCCCTGAAAACCGTTTTCATTCCTGTCAAAAACATTTCTCCGCACGACGACACCAGAGTTGATGGCACCGGTGCCGCCGTTCACGTGCAATCCCTGCTCCGCATTCTGACGGAATATGTTGTCTTCGATAATGCAACTATCGCAATTCGACGACAGATAAATCCCATGCGTGATGTCGGCGGGGGGGGCTTTTCCAAGAAACCCGTTGTTGTAGACATTGCAGTTGCGGATGATTCCTCGAAAGGCCTCCCACCCAAACACCCCTTTGTTCGGGTTATTGAAGATTTCACACGAGTCAATTACGCAGTCGGTTCCGCCAAAACCAATTCCCCCGCGGCACGAATTCGTGCTGTGGCCGCCGTTAACAATCTGAAGCCCCCTCAACACGTTGCGTGTCCCCATGAACGAAAAAACAAACTCATTTCCCGTCACGAGTGAACCGTCCAACCGGACGTCTCTGTTTGGCGCAACAACGGTGACGTCCGTCTTTTCCAGAACAGTCTCACTCGTCTCTTTCAAAACGTACGGGTTCTTGGGGTCTCCCGTCCCGTACACCGTCAGCACGCACTGGTTGGGAATTCGGGTGATGGCGTATTTAATCGTCTTCCACGGGTGAGCCACGCTCCCGTCCTGAGCCGCAGAATTTTCACCGCTAGGGGAAACGTACTTGTACGTGACTGCCTTCGCGAAGGGCGCGTAAAATATCGCGCATGCAGCCAGTGAGCTACTGAAACAGATGATTCTCCAAAGTTGCGACCGTTTCTTAGACATCTCACTTACCTGCCTTTTCGGTTCAATCCCTCCCCCACTCTTGGAGGTATCGAAAGGCTTGAGGTCACGCGGTGCCAATTGTCCCGCCGGGTCGACGGCCGCCCCAAAACGCGATCGCCCGACGGAATATTGCGAGACGACGCACCGCCCACATCGCGCGACTCTTCGGTCCCCCAGATCTGGGTCATCAGTTCTTGAGGACACCACAGGGAACAACCGTCAAGCGATCGGATTCAGGGGAAGTCGTTTTCGCGGAAATCGCGTGCATCGTGCTAACCACCCCTCAATTTATGGCTTTGGTTCGCCAGATTAGCAAGCAAGAATCATGCTTTTGCGGCAACGGGATGGCAAGTCCAAAGTCTCCGTGAGCCACATGGGGCCCTGAGCCGGAACTTCGGCGGCCCTCAGATTTTCCGCCGAAGGGCGTCAAAGGTCCGGTTGTGTCTCCGGGGGTGGTTCAGTCGGTCCCTCGGTCCCAAAGAGCAAAGCACATTCGGCCAGCGTCAGCAGCACGAACAGGACCGTCGCCGACCCACGTGCGTCCAGTGCTGAGTAGATCGATCGTCGAACCCCGTCACGGTCGAAGAGGTCGGCCGGAAACGCGTCCAATTTGAGCCGTGTGTCGACATATGATCGTAGATCGCCCACTCTTGTGTCCCGACCTACGTCTCGACCGCATGTCGCTAACCGCCGCAGCCGTTTGGCTGCGAAAAGCCGTGCCTCCTTGGTCATGCCTAGAGAGAAGTTCCTGGAAAGACGCTGTCCTGTCTTCGCCCACGGTACGCTCGCAAGTTCGGGGAACGTCTCTACGATCATGCGTTTATAGACTCGTTGTCCGAAAAGATACCGAAGCGGCATGCGCAGCATCCAGTCCACGACATCGTTATCAGTAAACGGAGTGACCTGTTCGACAAGATAACGGTCGACGGCCGGCGAACAGAACGTGAAGCGGCGAGCCCGCACAGTCATGTTCCAAAGGTTGCAGGCAAGTGGATGTCTCTCTTCCCCCAAATCGCGAAGGGAGTGTTCAATTCCGCTCACCACTTCCCGGTAAGTGTCATTGAAGAAAGATCTTTTAAATAACACGCGGAGCGTAGGAACGCGAAGCATCGTTCGCTTCGCCAGAATATGTGCCGTTAGCTGGCGCGCATCTCGAACCAGAAACTGTTCCGGCAGGATCAGCGCACCGGACACCACACCCCCAAAATGCCCGTTGAAGATGACGTCAGCCTCCGGCCGAATCTGTCGGTGCTGTGCGATCGAGAACGTCTCACTGAACGGGATAGCGCCTTCCGTCCGCCACACTACCTGGGGAAGCAGTCCTGCTCGAGAGATGTTGTCATACGACACGCGATGGAACGAGAAACCCGCTCTTTCCGCGAGTTGCCGGCCGTACCTCAGGTCGGGCGAGTCATCGGGTCCGAAAGTAAAGCTCGCCACGTCGCCGCGAATCATTGCCAACGCCCCCGCGACTGCTCTGCTGTCGAGGCCACCGCTAAGCGATATTCCGTAGCGGCGAGCGCCGTCCGCCCGCCGCATCACTGCGCGGCACAACCTGCTGCCGAGTTCCCGCGCCCCTTCTTCCAGGGATCCTACAAGGTTTCGTTTTTCGTACGCCGGCCGCCAATACCGTCGCACGGTTGCCCTGCAGTCCTTGAATTCAAGCACGACCCCCTGAGGCATTGCTTGGACCCCGGCGAACAGGGTCCGATCATCCAGATTGTGCCCGAAGGTCACGAACTCGAGAACGCCTAGCGGATCGAATGACGGGGTCCTTCCGAGTAATGCGAAGATAGCCTTCTTCTCGAGCCCGAAAAGCGCGAGCCCATCGTTGCACCAGTAATAAAACGGTCTGTAGCCCAAGCGGTCGTTGAATACTTTCACGCTTCGATCCGCTCGATCGTAGACCAAGACATTGAACTGGCCGTTCAGCCGCGTCACGAAATCATCTCCGTGACGCTCATATAGTTGCAGGCAAATATGGGCAGGAGTCGAACACGAAGGGGATGAGTTTCCAATCTCGGATGCGATCCAACCCTCACGCAGGTTTGACACTTCACCATCGAGGAACAAGATTCGATCTCCCGCTGTCGCTGGCTGATCAAGGTTCCCGCATATTCCGTTCAACAAGTTCACCGCAGCGAACCGCTCGTCACGCCACTCGCGGACCGTATAATCCACGCCGTGCACGTCCAGTACACGCGCGAGCCGATCCGGTACCGGCGCCACTTCGATCGGATGGGACCCCATGAAAAACATGCCAGCCAGGTTAGGCATTCCTTTTCTCCCCCTGTCTTGCCCGCTGATGAGGAACCAAGAAGTGCAACCGATTCACAGCACAACACGAAAGGAGGCCAAAAACATACAGCAAATGTGGCTCTGAGACCAGGTCCATTTTGTTTCGAAAGACGACTATCGTTTGATGGCCAGGCAAGATGTGCGTTACGCCTACGCATCAACAGGGGCCATCAAACGATCCTCCGATTGGCAGCGAGCGCTCAGAACGCAACAGAGACTTAACGGCGGTTCCCACCAGGCCTCATCGTCGATTGTCGATGACGGGGGTGGACGAGTCACTCTCACATTGGCTTGACAGAGGACGAAGGACAACATCTTCGCGAACAAAAAAGCTGTCGAGTCGGGGATCCTCAATCCGCACATAGCCTCGCCGAAATACCTCCTAGCTGAAAAGCTCCGGGTCTCCCGCCCAACCCGCTTCAATCCGCCCTTCCCTTTCCATCGCAGCGGTCACGTGCGCGATGTGTTCATCGAGAAGACCCCGCCGATCGATTGTGTACCAGCCCGTAACGTACGGGATTACACCAGCATCGATCACTGCGATGCTGGATTCCGGAGGGCCGATAGCGCGTAGTCGTTCGGCGATCGGCAGGCCCTTAGGCCGGGGAGCGGTTCACTCTTTCTACGGTTCGAATTGATAAACAGTAACTTCTTGGTTTGAATATACGTTCTTAAACAGATGATCGTTCTGCCTGAACTTTGTCACCCCTTCAGGATATAGTTTGTTCTCAAGACTTCCTACGTAAACATAGCTTATGCCGTATTTTTTGATCAAATCAAGCGATACCGAGAGGTCAGTAGTCGAAAACATTTTCCGGATATCCCGCTTTCTGCTTTCGGAAAATTCATAGCCATTAGGTACGTGTAAGGTCTTTCCCAGTTTCGACTCCCCTACCACCATAGCTCTTTCAGCAAAACAGGAAATAAGCGAATACTCGTAAACCCCGGGATACTCAGGTTCACATTGGACTGTCGCACCAAGAGGCGTATTGTGCTTAATCCACTGGCAGGCCGCGTAATCGGTAGGATTAATGAATGTCGTATTGCTCTCATCCTTAAGATTTGAGGCGGAATAAATATCGACAAAAAGGGTCAACAACCCTAAGGCCATAAGGCAAGTGATAGCATTCTTTAGTAATCTTCTGTTCTTCAAACGCAGGTAAACATTCTCTAAGAATATCCCGGAAAGCACTAACAATGGGATCTGCAGAGTTTTGATTCCTTTTCTTAAGCCGAGATTCATCTCGCAACTGTGGCGCAGAAACAAGATGAAGAACAAAGAAAATAAACCCAGGATGAACAATGGAAACAGTTCCCTTTTTACGCAATATGTTTTTGAAACAATGAAACATAAAAAAGCAAAGATCGCCATGCTGCCGGATTCCAGAAGAAAATACGCGGGAGCTGTGAGGATTATTTGTAGATAAGGTTTTAACTGCATTCCGCTCGATCCCTGGTTGTACGAATACATTCCGATGAGCGAATAACACACGCTCATTCCCGCCACCGCCGCACAGAAAACAAAAAAAGACACAAGCCGCTTGCGCCAGTTTTTGAGATCGGCCGCGAACATCAGCATATACCAGCAAATACATATGATCCCGATAGAAGCGTCTGTCCCAAAAGCCAAACCGCTCAATCCGCCTGCCAACAAAGAAAACTTTTTGTCTCCCAAATATTCTGGATTAAACGTTATCACGCGCAAAATTAATAAGATCAGGCAGACCGCAAAAAGCGCCTGGGGTTCGACCAGAAAATCACGAAAATAGCTATGAGACAAAAGCGAAAAATGTTCGAACACCCCTGTCGAGGCCAAGAATGCCGAGTGTTTTGCGGACATCTGGGCAAGCGATGTTTTCAAGAGCGCGAAGTAACCGTAATAACTATACGCGCACGTCAAAAGGAACATTGTCAAAGCCAGTGCCTTTTTATTGTTTACGAAAATCCTAAGCAAAGAGAATATCGCCCCGAGAAAAATCAGGATCTGGAAGACTTCCGTCAGGATAAGAATACTCTGTAAAGAAAGTTTGTGCCCTGCCGCCATATGCACAAACCCGGGAAATACATAATAGATCCAATAGGTCTGCAGTTTTAGGCCGGAGTAATTAAGGTAGGCCGGCGGTATTCCGTGCGAGATCGAAGCCGAGTACGACATCCGTAGGATAAAATCATGAGCAAAAAGCGAAGGAAAAGCGAGCCCTTTTGGGGTTGTTCTTGCGACATTCAAGAAAGGAAACAGTACTGAGACTAGAGCTAGCACAGAAAAAAAGATCAATATCCTGTAGTCTACCCCTTCCCATCCATGGATATCCACGTTCCCGGCAAAAACAGCTTGACGCTTAAAAGAAACAAAATACGCCGCCGCGGAAAGAACGAGTAAAATACAGACCAATGGTAAAGGCTCCCATATCTTTATGTATCCAGCCGCCAATATCACTAAAGAACTCAAAGAATATCCCAGAATGCTTCCCCATAAGAACCGCTCAGCACCGTTCCCAAAATGATTGCCCAAAAATGACGGAAGCAGTAAAAACCCGGGAAGTAAAAACAATAAAAGACATAAGATGAAGAGAAACACTGTATATAGGTCGGCTACATTAAGAACAATAAAGAGCAGAACCGACAAGAACACCAGCGATAAAACCTTATTACTTAAGTCAAATTTATTTCTCATCGCTATACGCTATCAATTGCCAACTAAAAGGTTCCACCACAGCTACTGTTAAGACCAAGCATGATACTTCGATAAGACCGATAAACCAAACATCCTTTAAAGTCACGCCCTCTGCCTCCCCCGAGCTCCTTATTCACGATATTCACCGCAGCGACTGAAAGTCCAATCAGCGTGCAAAGCAGGATAACGAATAGGGATTTCAAACGCTATTTTTGCTTCGTCAGCCCACAACGGGGCCCTGTCCGATCAAATGCCGGTCCCCACAACAATGCCGAATATCCCGCTCCTTACGTTGTCGAATGAGAACAAGTCACAACCTAGCGGACCCCGGACAATCGCAAGAGCACTTCGAATCCCACGAGGCCGCCAAGGCTCAGCAACAACCCGTACGCGAAGTCCTTACTCTCGAACAGTGCGTACCTGTCCGTCTCTTGGGAAACGAAAATGTTGGTCGCGGCCGCCGACAGCGCAAAAAACACATACAACGGGAAGTAATATGGTATCGGAAGAAACATCGCTCCCGTCAAAAAAGCGCCGCACCCAAACATGATTGCCTCTGAATACACACCGAGAGGCGAGTTAAGGACATCACGTCGCCGCGACACCACAAAGAACAAGTTTTTCAACGAAATGAACCCGAGAAGCACCCAGGCGACTAGACCGAATAATCCAACCTCCGCGGCACACCGGATAAACGAACAATGTGGAATCAACACTCCCCATTTTCCCGACCAGCCATATGCGCCGATGCCAACAAACGGGTTGGACCAAAAAGCCTTCAACCCGTCGGCCAACGAGATCATCCGCCCATGGGCAGACGTCTCAGTTAACGACATTTCCTGCATTCTCGATGGCCCGAATTTGAAAATCAACACAAACAGTACGATACCAGTTAGGAGACCTTTCCACACCCCATGCGTACGCCAGATTAGAACGGCAAGCACTGCCCCGAGCGTAAGCATGCCGCCTCGCGAATTGGTTTGATAACTCGCGTAGAAGATGACAGACAACAATAAGATGTAAATCACCCGCTTGGCGAAACGAGCCTGTCTCTGTTTGATGAATAGAAAGGGCACAACGGTTAGGAGGGTTACGGCAAGAATGTTAGGATCGTTACTCCACCCCACAGCCGAGAGTCTCGAGGGTGACCGGGACGTCTCGGCGATCTGCAAACCGGTGTGAAACTCGATGATACCAATAGTGGCGATCACCAACGCAGAAAACGCAATTGCCGCCAACACTACTCCAAGTCTCGACTGATTTGTGACGACATTTGTTATCAAAAAGTACAACACCAGAACAGGTAGAAACGCGTCGATGGCTTTAAGCGCGCCGGACATGTCTAGGTGTCCCAAGTGAGACAAGAGCATCGCGGCGAACAGACACAGCAACAACACATCCTGCGGAGAGTTCGACAGACTCGGCGGCTTCCTGTCGTAGACGGCGGAGCGTAAGATCACACCAGCGAAGGCAGATCCCCCAACCACCATTATCAAAGGAAAGCTCCCCAGCCCCGGAACGAACTCATGAGGTCTGACGTAGAGATAAACCAAATAGATGACTGTGCCCACAAATGGTTCGACGAAGAGCGTGATCATCGGAATTATCACGATGATCACGGCTATGGCGTACTCGCTCGATCCCAAGAGCCAGATGGACGAGGCCGCTGCCAATACGCAAACAGCCACAATGAAACACACCAGCTTCAACTTGCGTTCTGTCATATCAAGAAACCATGCAATGCCTGAGCACGTCGTCCAATCTAGTCATCACCGCATCCATGCGGTATCCTTGGATCTCCTCCTGATTGCCTTTGCTCTGGATAGTGCCCCCTTTAATTGAGCCAAGGAACGCGACAATAGCCTCAGCGACTTCTTCCGATCTTGTCATCCCAACTGTGAGACCTCGACCAGTCTCTTCCAAAACCCGGCTCACGTCGCCCTCGGGCACTAGCGCTAGGATAGGCGCCGGCGAGAAAAGGTACGAATACAATTTGCTAGGAACCCACGTCTCGTCGCCCTTGCGGTGTGGAAGCAAGAGAAGAAGTGCCTTCGCCTCCCTGACGATCCGGCGGCCGATGTTGTAGGGGACTCGTCCTTTGAATACGATCCATTCATCAAGGGCGCGTTCTCTTATCGGACCAAGTACTACAGAGCTTGGTGTCTCGCCATACACCCAAAGGCGTGGAATCCGATGTATCCCCTGATCCCTGATTAATCGCAGCGCATCGATGTATACATCCAACATTCCCGGATATACCTCTCCTACGTATACGAAGTCACACTCGAGGCGTTCGGTCTCCCCATTCCGATTCGGCGAGTCCAATTCCAGATCGAGCCCATTCGTGACAACCGTAATGCGGGGCTCGATAGCGCTCCCGAACTTACGGACGAGAGCATCCCTATTACCTCGGGTGTTTGCTACAACAAAGTCGCACTTCGAGATCACCCACTTCTCCATGGCCTGTCGAACCCGCAGACCCAACGTAACACTCTCAGTGCGCTCTGGCACTGTCCACGGGTCCCGGAAATCTGTTACCCACCTGAAGTACTTGAGTTTCCGGAGACATAACAGTGGGAGGTGAAGTGAGTGCGGGGGGCTCGAACTCAGCACGACATCGAATCGCTCGCGCCCCAAAACCCTCCAGGCGTTAAAAAAAAGGGGCACGAACCAACCCGCCTTGATATCGGGGAAGCGGAACATCTTGTCGATCAAGCGAAATACCAATTCAAGCGCTTGACTGACCAATTCCCGCAACCCACCGGACGACGCCGTCTCTCGGCCCTCCAAATCACGTGTTCCTCTGATTCTCGCCGTAACCGATCGTGCGAACCGCCGGAACTCGAAGGAACTCGTTCTCAAAACGCGTACGCCGGCGGGAATCATTTTCAGAGAGGCTTCTGTCTTATGTACGAAGGTATCCTTGACCGTAAGGACCGTGATTTCCCAGCCCAGTCTTTGGAGATATTTCGTCATCCCCACGATCCGGTACATCCCCGCACTTGTCACAGGCGGGAAGTCATAAGCCACAAGAAGAAGTTTCGGTTTGGCGCTATCGTTTGATGAACTCACGGAACTTCCTCAATCTCCACAGGCGGCGCACCTTCGCCGCAAAAGACGGGTTGAGCAACCGGCGAGTCTCCGCCACGGCCCCATCGAATGATATCGCCACATCTCCATCCGCGTTAAGAGCCACCGCGACAACGACGTCCATCCGTCTATTGTATGCCCCAACGAACCCCCTGCATTCCTGAACCTGCAGGCCCTGACCGAGAAACATCAATTCGAACGACCGACGGGTAAAGAAGTTAATGTGGGTCACTGGATCCTCGTCGATTCCGATGCCTCCCCAAACACCGAGTGGAACTTCCCCGTAGATTATTCCCCGATCGCTCAGGAGATCCGACATACGACGAAGCCCCGCACCCGGATGGGCAAGGTGCTCGAGAACGTGACTCGAGATGACCACATCGAACTGAGGCCCGCTCTCAACATCTTCGAGCCTGTCCGCGATCTTCTCGACCCCGTCGAGCGGCTTGACGTTGTAGTCAACGAGGGCACACGAATGACCGCGCTCAATGAACGGCCGAAGCAATTTCCCATTTCCGCCGCCGACGTCCAGTACGCGCATCCGCTCGGCGTTGCTGTGCCGAAGCACTGTCAGATAAACGCGCTCCGCGCGCTTCCGGTCGATCTCCGCGGACCGCCGGTCGCCCTTTTGTCCTCCGATGTCCTTTTCGGTCGTCTGAAGAAAGCGGTACTTGGCGTCAATGTCTGCTGCGGTGGGCCTAGGGTTATAGCCCATGAAGCCGCACCGCCGACACATTACGGAGGTCAGAACCACCTCTTCATTACCCGGGAACCAGATTTCGAAAAGAACCCTGTGCCGAAGCCTCACGTACTCGCCCATACGCGAATCAACGGCGCCGGTGTCCGGGCGTCGGTAATGATACTGTCGGACCTGGTCCCACTCTCGGACCCCGCACACCGGACAAATCGGATTGTCATCCATTCGGCATCCTTTCAGCCAGCTTCGGAACCCAATAGGGCTCCTCCCGCGCAGTGCGCATGGTACCCGCCACCGAGACGCGCCGACACTCAGGTGCGCCGGAAATCATAATGGCTTTCGGCGCTCAGGTTCCGGTAAAGATCCTCGTACGCCTCGATCATCCGGTCCACGGAGAACCGATCCTCCACTCGCTGGCGGGCCGTCACAGCCATCGAAACCGCCTTTTCAGGATGATCCAGAACCCACTGGATGGCATCGGCTAGTACACGAGGGTCGCCGGGCGGCACCATGACCCCCGTGACGCCGTGTTCCACGATTTCTGGAATCCCCCCGACGCTGGTCGCGACAACCGGCACTCCAGACGCCATCGCCTCCAGAATCGTGATCCCCAACCCTTCCTCTTTCGACGATAACGCGAACACGTCGAATAACCGGAGCAGATCCGCAACATCCGTCCGATTGCCGAGAAACATCACCGAGTGTTCCAGCCCCAGTCGCGCGGTTTTTTCCTTCAGGCCCCCCATCAGTTCCCCGTCACCGACGATGACCAACTTCGCCTTCGGGCGCCCGGCCACCAAACTAGAGAACGCCTCGATAAGCGTGCCATGATCCTTTTCGGGCGTGAGGCGGGCAATGACGCCGATGACGACATCGAACTCTTCCAGTCCGATGTCGTGCCGTTGCGTACTTACGGCGCCCCCTTCCCTACGGGAGAACCGGTGAACGTCGACCCCGTTGCGTATGGTAGTTACCTTCGAGGGGTCGAGCCCAGCTTCCTTGACGGCACCCCGCCGGATGAAATCGGAAACCGTAACGACTCGATCCACCAGAGGCAGACGTTGAAATAGTGCGTGCCGCCGCCGGCAGGGAAAGTCAGGGCCATGGGCGGTGTAAATCACCCCACGCACCCGGGCCAACCGGCCTCCCGTCGCCCCATAGGTGAGGCCACCGAAATTGTGGCAGTGGACAACGTCGACCCCATCTCTCTTGAACAGCTTTGCGAGCCGCCACGGAAGCAGAAGACTCACGCCGGGCTTCTTCGCCAACGCCCTCGCTTCGTAGCCCTTCCCTTGCATCTCCACCATCAACTCGCCGCCGCCAGCAAGACAGTACACGGAGGACGAAAATTCTCCTTGGTCCACTCCCTCCATCAGCGTCACGACAACGCGTTCCATACCCCCGATCCCCAGACCGTGAACCACGTGTCCAATCTTGATCCGATTCAGCCCTTCCCCCTCCATTTCGTCACTGACTCTTTTCCGCCACACTCTGGTCCCGCCAATACGCATAGTATCTCGCCATACCTTCGCTCGTACTCACGGCCTGTTTCCATCCCGCGGCTTTCAGCTTCGTGTTACCGTAGCGCATCCCCTTCCACATGTACTCGCTCTTGTACGGCGTCAAAATGTCGGGCAGCTGCCCTCTCGACTTCTTGTGATACGTCTCAATGAGCTTCGACAGCGCCATAGTGACGGCGTACGGAAACGCAACGTAGCGGAGCGCCTCCACTTGCTTTCGGTACCCGCCAAAGAACTCTCGCGAGGTGGGGAGGTCGTCATCGATCACGTTGTAGGCTTCGCCGTCCACCCCCTTTTCGCCCCCCAATAGCACCACCGCATCCGCGCAGTTCTCGACATACGTCAGAGGGAGCGTGTTACCGCACCCCATATGAACGAAAAGCCCTGGAAACTGAATACCCACGCGGGCCGGAATCCCTGCTCCCCCGGCCCCGTATATCACACCCGGCCGTACGACTACGAGAGGAAACCGGTGTTTCTCCCGGTACTCCCAAAAGAGCTTCTCCTGGCGGATCTTGGCGAACGAGTACAGATCCCTCCGCGCGGGATCTCGCTCGAGCGGGAACGCTTCATCTACCACAGATCCCGCGGGCAGTCCAACCGTTCCGTAGACGGAGATCGAACTCACGAGGCACACTCGTGCCCCGCCGGTGCTGAGCAGGCCCTCCAGGAGATTCTTGGATCCCACCACGCTATTCTGAACAAGATCCGCCGCACTTCCCCGTATTCCCGCCGCGAGATGATACACGGCGCCCACGTTCTCGACCGCTCTC
>Ga0315284_10011875_pt1 | contig 12403 bp, 12 predicted proteins | sample YL17G09_16_MG_FD_203696 | JGI IMG/M metagenome (GOLD analysis project Ga0315284, IMG submission 203696) | Sediment microbial communities from Yellowstone Lake, YNP, Wyoming, USA - YL17G09_16 | ecosystem: Environmental > Aquatic > Freshwater > Lake > Sediment | place: USA: Wyoming | collected...
ACAAATTTCTTTATTTATTGTTATAATGGAGCTGGTTGGACAAGAATAACTTATACTCAAGCAGGTTATGGAAACACAGCAAGAATATTTGATGATGAGTTTTATTGGAATGTAACAGGAACTTATACTACTGATTACTCTCTTCCTTCTTTTGATACATACGAATGGAATTGTAAAGCAACTGACGATTTATCAAATACAAAAACTGCAATAAATAATTGGACAATAATCTATGGGGATAATGTTCCTCCAACAATTAATATAGTTTATCCTGAAGCTATAACTTATTATACAAATGTAACTGAATTAAATTATACAGCTTTTGATATTAGTGGGTTAAGTCAATGCTGGTATTCAACAGATGAAGGAGTTACCAATACTACAATAACTTGTGGAGATAATGTAACTGGATTAAGTTCAGTTCTTGGTTCAAACACTTGGTGGATATGGGTTAATGATACATCAGGAAATGAAGTTTATGATAATGTAACATTTTATATTTATCAAATAATAAATTTAGATTTAATCTATCCTACAACTAATGTTAATGTAACTCAAAATGAATTTTTTAATGTAACATTAAATGTCAGTTGTAGTCAAAGAGATTGTGGAGATATTAATATAAGTTTAGACCCTCTTGCAGAATGTGATGTTGAAGCAGGAATTTGCACAGAAACCTGTGCTGGAATTTTTACTCCAGCAACAAGTGGGTGGTTCTTTGTTGAAGGATATGGATGTGCAGATGGTATTACTAATATTTGGTGGACAAATAATGATGCTTATTGTGATACCCTTCTCCCAGAGGGAACAGGAGATTGTGCAGAATATTATAATGAATATGATTTAGTATGTCCAAGTTATGAAAGAAATGGAAATATATCTGTAACATCAAGCGATTGTGTTGATGCTTGGGATAATTTTTATAGTGACTTTAATGATTACTTTGACTTTACAAATGGATATTTTACAGGAATAAATGTTATTGAAAAAGGTTTAATTAACACAACAGAAGGAGCAATTCCTTTCTATACAAATGAAAGCAATCCAAGAACTATTAATTTAAATGATGGTCAATCTGAATTAATTACATTTTGGGTAAATGCTACTGGAAATATTGGAGATATTTATTTGTTCTTTGCTAATGCAAGTATGGTTACAAATCCAATTGTTACAAACATAACTCCAACTTGGTATGTTACTATTCAAAGTGGAGAAGTTCCTCCAGAGAATGTAACAATCAATGTTCTTCCAGTTGATGATGTGACCTTAAATGGTGGAACAACAAAAGATGTTAATGTATTATTTAATACATCAAGTGGAAATGTAAATGAAACTTCAGCTCAAGTAATTTTAACCAATGGAGCAGTAGAAAGAACAAGTAGTTCCTGCACAAATGTTTCAACTGAATTCAATTGCACAATTACTTTAAACTTCTATGACAAAGCTGGAGTATGGAATATCAATGCGAGTATTATTGATAATAGTGCAAACTTAATTACTAATACAACAGAAAATGTAACTATTAATACTCTTGATTATATTGCACAAGATAAAAATTATTTCAAATGGGGAACATTATCTGTTGGAGTGGATAATCAAGAAGCATCAAATATAATTACTTTAACAAATGGGGGAAATCAAGATTATGCCACATTAAATGTTAAAGGACAAAATGCCACAGGAGTTGCTTATGGAAATGTAATTTCTACTGACAAATTTAGTGCAGATAATATAACTGCTTCAACTTCAGGAATACATTTAGAAGATAACGCTAATGTTGATATGAGTTCAATATTAAATTTAAATTCACACGGAGCTTCTGTTACAGCAAACATTTATGCGTATGTAGATGTTCCAAATGGAATTAGAGCTGATAGTTATTTATCATCTTCAGCTTGGGAAATAACTTTAATATGATAACAAAAATAATTAATACAATTGAAAGGAGGTTTAAAAGAAAATGAAAACCAAAACAAGTATGTTTGTAGTGGTAGCTTTGACAACATTAATGTTTTCTCTTTTACCTTTGGTTTATGCTGATGAATGTGTAGGACAAAGTTGTGGGGCAGATATTAACCTGACAATTGGAAATACAGCTCCAACAATTCCTTATGTAGCTCCTGTTAGTGCTATAACATTAAATGGGGGGACAACAAAGGAAGTTACCGTTTCATTTAATGCAACTGATGTTAATGGATATGCTGATTTGAATTTTACAACTGCAAAAGTTGAAATGATAAAAGGAGCAGTAATAAGAACTTCGAGTGGATGCACACCTGTTGCTAATGGAACAACAACATCACAACTTGATTGCTTAGTAACTTTGAATTTCTATGATGACGCTGGAGCTGATTGGATGATAAATGCAACAATATCTGATGCAACATCCCAAGCAACAAATTCATCAGAAGTTGTAACCGTAAATTCACTTAGCTATGTTTCAAGTAATGTAAATTACTTTAAGTGGGCAAGTGCAACTCTTGGAGCAAATGATAGTGAAGCAGGGAATACAATTACCTTGACAAATGGGGGTAATTCAAATTATGCAACAATGAATATCAAAGGTCAAAAAGCACAAGGAGTTGCTTTTGCAGATTTGATTGGAGCAAACAAATTTAGTGTTGATGACCAGACAGGTCAAACAACTGGACAAATATATATGATAGATAATACTGATGTTGATGTAAGTTCTATATTGGGTTTAACAACTCACGGAGCTTCCGTAACAGAAGTAATATATGCGTATGTAGATGTTCCAAATGGAATTAGAGCTGATAGTTATTTATCTTCAAGTGCTTGGGCAATAGCATTGAGTTAAATAATTATAGAAAGGAAAACAAACAATGGAAAGAAAAAATAAAAATATGGGGGGAATGAGCAGGGTATTATTAACAATAGTAATAACTTTATTCTCCCTATATTTTATTAGTGGAGCAGGATTTGGAAGTTCATATTTACCAGAAGTTAATGGAGAAACATATTTGGAAGTTCCAATAGGAAGTAATGTAAGTTACTTTGTTTATCCACAGAATTTTGAAAACAAAACTTTAGTGGTTAAAATAAATGTAACTGATGAAAACAATACAATGATAAATCATTTGCAGGATTATTATGAAATTCCTCCAAATACTTCAAGTGATAATTTTAAGATAGAACTAATATTTTCTTTGGGAAATAATACTAACTTAATTGATAAAAAATTTCCAGTTAAGTATGAAATTCTTTCAACATATAAAATCAATGGAAGTTCAAGCACGGTAACATTTAATCCAGTTGGATTTACCAAGTCATTTTTTGTAATTGGAAAATTACCTAAAGCAATTATTTTGCCAGTAGTGATACAAACACCAAGTTCATCTGGAGGTGGTGGAGGAACTCCCAAAGTTACAAAAACTACAAATACAACACCAACAAAAACTATATTGAAAAATCAAACATTAGTGCCTGAACCAACAAAAAATGAAATACCAGCAACAACAGACAAGCCAAAATTAGATGAACTTTTTAATCCTAATATTGCAGAACCAACAGGAGAAAACAATTGGATAATTATAGGATTAATTGCAATGATTGTAATTATTGCAATAACATTTATTGTAAAACGAAAAGGAGAAATGTAAATGAATAAAAATAAAATCGGAATTGAATTGATTTTCTTAATAAGCATTCTATCTATTTTATCCATTCCTTTATCTTTAGCAGATGAATGTAGTGGTGGAAATTGTGGAGCAGATATAAGTTTAAATGTTACAACTACATTTTTCCAATATCAAGAAAATGCCAGTAATTTTTATATTACTACTCACGCTTATGGTTATCGTTATTATGCAAACTATACAAAACCATTTGGTGTATTAAGTAATTCAATGTGGAGAATAAAAGCTGGTAATCGTGGCGACTTAAATGTAACAATCCCTGCAAATTGCTTTGCTCAAAATCCAATCCAGTTTCAATTTTTTGGTCAAACATCTGTTGGAAATTCAGATAATAGATTTTATTGTTGGAGTGGGGCTTCTTGGTTTCAAATGGTGGATAGTGAATATGGTTCTTTTTCTTCACTTGGTTCTGGTTCTATAACAGCATTAACAGATGGTGATTGGAATACTTATGCTCTATGGAATTCTCCTTTATGGTATACTATTAATGTGGGGGATAAAAGTGGAGCATTATGGGAAGAAGCTATGTGGTGGGCAATAAATCCTATGGTTTCAATAACATTCCCAACAAATATAACTTATAATTATAATGTAACAACTTTAAATTATCTTTCAAGTGATAATAACCCTGACAAATGCTGGTATTCAAAAAATGGTGGAGCAACTAATTCAACTTCTGTAAATGCAGGAACTAACTTTACTGGGATTACTTCTATTGAAGGTAGCAATACTTGGAACTTATATTGCAATGATACTTTTGGAAATATGATTTCAACATCTATAATTTTCAAGATTGATACAATATCTCCTTCTGCACAAAGTGGTGGAAGTGGGGGAACATCCCCAAACAATGCAAGTAGCACTTCAATTCCTTTAACAAACTTTACCGTTAATGCAAGTGATACTGGAAGTGGAATTTCTAATATAACTTTTACCATAACAAATGAAACTGGGGGGATACTTAATGAAACGACAGCAGAAGGAAATAATGTTGTAGATTTATTCTTAGGATTTGTATATAATTTATGGTATGAAGGAATTTACAAATGGTTCTTTAAAGTTGTAGATGCAGTTGGAAATGTATTTACAACTGAAGAAAGTTCTTTGACTTATTCTAATTTACATCCAAATGGAGCAATTATTTATCCATTAAATACAACTTATAGTTATCAGATTACTTCAATGAATATAAGTTTAAATGGAACTGGAACAAATATTTCTGATTGCTGGTATAATGCTGGAGGAAGCAATGTGTCTATAACTGATGTTTCTAACAAAACAATTTCCTCATATAAGATTGAAAAGACAGCTCACTCACCTGCTTGGACAGAACCAAATAATTCAATTACTTTTATGAATGATAGTAATTTATCCACTAAAACTAACTGGTTAGGTGATGGGGTTGGAATAGGAACTAAACTTAATATGAGTTATTTAATTGATGTGAATAAGATTTCTAATGTCAGGTTTATATTTGATTATCAAGTTCAAGGAACATTATATGCTGGGGCTATTAATTATTGGAATTGGAGCAGTTCTTCTTGGACATATTTAAGTTATATAGGTGATGGAACACCTACTGGTCATTATGTATTGAATGTTTCTCTTCCAAGCGAAGCAATAGATAATTTTGGAAATGTATCAATACAATCACCAGAACTTATTGTAACAGGATATAATAATTTTTCAATTTATGAAACTTACATCACTTATACGCAAACAGGAGGAAATTGCAGTAACACCTCTATAATTGGTTTAGCTTCTTCTGAAGGAAGCAATACTTGGAAGTTCTGGGTCAATGATAGTTTTGGATTTGAAAATGAAAGTGCTGTGACATTCACTCAAGATACTGGAAAACCTTTAGTAACAATTCATTCTCCAATAAGTCCATATTATTATAACACTACAAGTGTTTTAGTAAACTTATCAGCAACAGATAGTTTAACCCCAATAAGCCAAATATGGTGGTCTGTTGATGGTGGAAGCAACCATACTTATTCTTCTCCTTCAATTGAAACATTTACTGAAGCAACACATAATATTATTGCTTGGGCTAATGATAGTGCTGGAAATATTAATTCAACAAATAAAAGTTTCATTATTGATTTAACTCCTCCAATAATAGTATTAAACCCAATAAGTAATCTTTCAACAGATATATTCCCAAAGAATGTAAGTATAACTTATTTAATTGGAGATATGAACATAAACACTTGCTGGTATAATAATGGTGAAGATTTGAATGAAAGCTTGACAAGTGATGACACATCAAATATAGGTAGTAGTTGGAGCATTGAATTTATGGGAACATCTAACCAAAGATTTGCAATGAAGAAATTTGTATGTGGAAATATATCAAAGTTAGGATTTAACACAAGAAAAGATAATTCAACTGGTGAACCTATAACTAATTGGTCTATAAAAATAAGAAGTGTTGCAACAGATAAAATATTGCTTGAAAAAGATATGGGGGCAATAAGTAATCTTTCTTATCCATCAAGAGCATATTATGAAGCTGATTTTAATACTTCCAAATTTATTTGTGAAAATGTTTGGTTATCTCAAGAAGCTTACAATTTGACTATTGGACATTTAGCAAAAGTATGGAATAATGATATTCAATATAAATGGGCAACACATAATGGAACTAACTATGTAATTAATTATTCATCTCCTTATTCTTTATATCACGGATTTTATTATGATGGAAGTGCTTGGATTAGTGATACTTCTTATTCTGGAGTTCCAGCTTATAATTTAACAATCAGCAATAAAATATTAGAAAATGGAACTTTAAATTGTTCAGGAACAAGTGCTTCAATCCCAATCACAAGTGGAGGAAATAAAACAATAACTATTTATGGAACAGATAATATGGGATTAACTTCAAGTGATAATGAGAGTTTCTATGCTTTATTCCATTCTTATACTCAATCAACAGAAATTAATACAACAACTGAAGGAAGTGTTCTTGACTTTACATTAAATGTTAATATGACAAATTTGCACGATACAAGTGCTTATCTTGTTTATGCAGGAGTTAGTTATTTAGCAAATAGCTTTAATGAAATTGGAAATTCAGTTTCATTCCTTAAAACTTTAACAATTCCTAATGGAGTAGGAAGTATTGCTGGAGCAAATGCGACTTGGTATTGGAAATATTCTATTGCAGGATTTGAAACAAATTATACAACATCTCCTCAAATACAAAAAGTTTATTCTGTGGAGATAGATGATTGTTCAATTTACAATGATACAATTCTTCACTTTGATTTAAATGATGAAACATTAGATACAAGAATAAATGCAAGTTTAAACCCATTTGTTGAAGCAGATGTTCAAATTGTAAGCTTAGGTGATGCAAATGTTTACTGGCAATTTAATAGAACTTGGGATGCAACAAATGGAAGCATCTGTATTCCTAATGGTTTGTTAAATATTTCCTCATATAAATTCAATGGAATATTAAGCTATTTAACAGATAATTATGTGCAAGAATTTTGGTATATTAATAATGGACTTCTTCAAGATAATGTTTTTGCTCTTGATAATTATACAAATAGAAATGTAACTTTAAGAGATTTAATTCTTATTGATAGCCAAACATTCTTATTTAAATACTATAATGAAGAATTCCTTACTCAACCAAATTCAATTGTAACTATTTTAAGATATTATATTGGAGAAGGAGTATATAAAGAAGTTGAAAGATGTAAACTTGATAACAATGGTGAATGCCACTTGCATCTTGTTGAAGAAGATGTTATTTACAAATTTAGGATTTCAACAGATGGAATTGAAGATTATTTAAGTGGAGATTATAATGCAAAGTGTGTTGAAACCCCTTGCTCAATTACATTACAAAAGGATATTACAACTGGAGAATGGGATACTACACACGATAATCTTGCAGAAGGAAGTTATCACATAGAAACAGATAAAGACAACAGAACGGTTACTTTATCTTTTAATCTTAATGAAACTGGAACAATGCAACTGGATGTCTTTAAATATTCAAATGTAATTAATTCTCCAGATACTTTAGTTGTGACGGATAGTATAACTGCAAAGACAGGAGAAATTAGTGTTGTTGTGCCATTAAGTTATGGAAATCAAACTTATTATGCAGTTGTAAGGCATAATACAGGGTTTGTTTCAAGTGTTTGGATTGATTTAAATGAGGATGGCTACAAATACTTTGGAGCTTTGGGATTGTTCTTGGGAGCATTGCTTGTTTTATCTCTTGGACTTATTTCTGTAAGTTCTGGTGGATGGACAATTGCATTTTTAATATTGGGATTAATTATTGCTTCAGCAACTAAATTATTTGATATGGATGTCTATTTGATTATGTTTATTATATCAGCAGGTGGTTTAGTTATCTGGAGATTAGCTTCAAGGAGGAGTTTATAATGGAAGAAAATAGTTTTCCACACTTGTTAAAAGCATTTATAGTAATTACTTTATTTGCTTTTCTTCTTTTAATGGTTGTTATTAAATTTTCTGGAAATTATGGAACAGACACAACTATAATAAATGAAAGAATTGGATTGGATGCTATTAATTCAACTTTATCTTCAACAGAAGCAACAGCACAAAGTTGGCAAGAAAGCTTCCAAAAAATAGGAACGGATACTAATATCTTTCAAAAAATATTTGATATTACTGGTTTTCTTGGGGTTGGGATATTTAAATTAGGAAATAGTATGACTGGTTTTATTACTGCTCCCTTTGGGATTTTTTCAAATATCTTATCTAATGTTTTAGGAATTCCAATAATTGTAATTGCAATAATAAATGTGCTGATTATACTGACAATAATTTTTGGATTATGGTCACTTTTACGCCGTGGTGTATAATGGAGTAGTAACAATAAATAAAATGAAAAACAATAAAAACAAAAAACAACTGGAGGTAATAAATTAAAATGCCATATCCTATGCCAACAACGGTTAATTGGACAACAGGAATGACTGGGGCGTTTAATTATTTAAACGAAGTTACAAGTAGCTGGTTCTCTAACCTTTTGCTTATTTCAATTTATCTAATCTTTGCAACTGGATTTTACTTTGCAAAAAGAGATATGTTTGGAGCAATGGCAGTTGGAGGGTTTGCAACTTTTGTAATTGGACTATTATTATTTGTTGGAAACATAATTTCTGGAATAACTTTCTCTGTCGTAATTGGTGTTGCAATTCTTGGATTTGCTTCATTATGGATAGGACAAGATTGATGACATTGTCACCAAACTAACCACCCTTTAATAAAGATTTTTTGTGTGTAAGTATTAATGATTTATTTACAAATTGAAAGGAGGTATTTAGAAAAATGAAAAACGAGAGAGGAGTAGCAGGACTTCCTGTTTTGTTAAGTGTAGTTACATTACTTTTTGTTATAGGTTTAATTGTTATGGTTTTCTCATTGATGGGTGGAGAACTTATGGGAGCAACAGACAATCCAACAGCAATCAAAGTAATTAATGATACTTCAACAAGTATTGCAGGTGTTACCGAGTGGTTTCCTATTATCATAGTGATTACTGCAATGGTTGTCTTGATTTTGCTTACAGTAATAATTATTACAGCTATTCGTGGGTCGGGTTTAGTGGCTTCGGCTTAGTTGCTCACTAAATAATGATGCTAAGGAAAACCTAAACGACACCTTAGAAAATCATTAAAAACTAATTCTTTATTTTTTTATTTTTATCCTTACCAAAAGATATATAAACTATATTGCAGTAACTACATTAATGGATACAAAATTAATTAAGGAAAAAATTAGAAAATTAACAAGTTACTGTATAGTTTGTAAAAAAGAGTTTCTGAAATCAAGCCCTTCACAAGTATTTTGTTCAGAAAAATGTAGAGAAGCAAGATATAGATTAACACATAAAGATGCTATTAATGAACAAATAAGAAAATGGAGAACAAAAAATAGTGTGAAAGAAAACCTTAAAGCAAGAGAAAGATACAAAAAAAATCCCAATCCATTTGTAGAAAAGTCAATGAAATATAGAGAAACACATAGAGCATTGGTAAATATTAAAAGAAGAGCGTATTATAATGCTCATAAAAAAGCAGAACAACTTAAACAACGAACATATTACAACGCAAACAAAAATAAGTAAAAAAACTAATTATTCTTTTTCTTTTATTCTATACTCAAAAATTTTTTTAACTTGTTCCAAGAATTCTTCATAACTAAAATTACTTTTTAGATGATTACAAAATTTACAACAAGGAAGAACATTTCCAATTATATATCCTTTTGTATTATCTTTTCTATCTATACTATTATGAATATAATCTCCATTTGCATTTGCATATTTAACCCTACCAGTTTCTTGTTTAGGTTCAATACCACAATAATGACATTTTTGTTTTGTTATTTTTTTAAATTGTTCAAGAGTTAAATCAAAACTAAACTTAGATTGTCTTTTATAATGATTATATAACCATTTACAAGCACTTTCTCCTTCAGATAATCTAAAAGAACATCCACAACTTGTGCTTATTCCTTTTCTTAAATCATTACTATTAACTTTTTTAATAGTTCCACAATCACATTTACATTTCCAATAAGCTCCTTTAGGAGTTGAAATATAGGGTTCATCCAATACTAACCAACTTCCAAATCTTTTTCCTTTAATATCAATTACTTTATCTTGTTTTAAACATCCACAACTTTTTGTGTGTCCTCTTGTTAAAGCTCCCATAGAAATTGTTGGAGTATTTCCACAATCACATTTACATTTCCATAAAGTATTGTTATGTTTGTCAGTTCCTATTCGTTCCACTACAACTAATTTTCCAAATCGTTTTCCAATTCTTTCATTCAAATATTTTTCCTTACCTTCTTCACTTGTAAATTGATTTGCCATTTTCTTTATTTCCTCAATTTAACAGCATAAGGTTCTTTTAATTTTGCAACAGCGATTATCTCTCTGTTATCTTTATTCTCAAGAAAATCATTGGTTTTAAGAACACACATTGTTGACCTTCCTAAACCAAGTTTTACTTTTTTATCTTTAGAGTTATAATTCAAGAAATTATTTAAATTAATTATTTTATCGGAAATTGCAACTATATCTTCAAAAACCATTCCAGTAGTATTTTTTTGAATTTTGCCTGTTACTTTTATTCCTTTAGGAATTTTCAAATATGTTTTACCATCAATTGAATAAGATAAAGCTAAATCACTTATTTTAGTTGCCTTTGCTCCATTAATTTGTTTTGGACTTATAAATATACAATAGGGAGTTATTCCTTCATTAAAAGCTTCCTTACACATCTTTTGTATTTGTTCTACCTTTGCTTCATTAGAAATTATCAACCAAAAAGATTTTCCAGCAATTTTTATCTCTTCCTGTTTCCTTTTAATTATTTTCTCTATTCCCTCTCCAGCGTGAGTTCCAACTATGCTCACTATCAAATACTTATTATTACAAATTGATTTTATATCCATAATTTATCAAGGGGATTATTCTTTATAAATGTTACTATTAAGTGACAACATTACTGCAATCAGAGGTCAACTACCCTTGCTTCCACCCCTACCCAAATATCATCCCAACCCATTATCGTTTGTCTGTGACCTCGCCAAAGCGTCTTTTTCAAAGGAAAATCCTAAAAAAATGACTTTTCGGACAATTCTCGGACATTCAATAATCTTTTTCGGACAAAATAAAAAGATTTATAAATAACTCTTGTGTGTGTGAGAATATGGAAAATGAAACTACTTTTGCTTGGGTTACTTTAATAATTGGAAATATGTGGTTTCTTACTTCATTCATTATAAACAAACCCCTCTTAGTTTTTGGTGGTATTCTTTATTTTCTTTTAGGAGCAATTTCTTTATTAACATCTTCTAATTCAGAATTAATCAAATTAAGATATGATAGAGCAAAGTTTGAAATTATTGTTCATCTACTTGAACAGATTGCAGGAAAGAAAAAAATAAAAACAAAGACCCCTATTAAGAAGTAATGCCAGATTTAACTGAACAAATGGAAAAAAAAGTTTTAGATTTGCTTTATGATAGAAAGTTTTGTAGAGAAATAGGAATAGATTACTGCAAAATAAATGGACAGGATGTTGATAGAGTTAGGGAATGGGTTTATACACAATATGAAAATAACACCAGAGAATGAACAAACAGAAGAAGTGAGAAAAACAAAATTAAAGATAACTCATAATAAAGGTTTTCACATAACCTTTGAAAATGGTTGGACAGCATCTATTCAATTTGGTTGGGGAAATTATTGTGACAATCACAATAATCCTCCTGAAGAAATGAGAGATTATGGCAAGTTTGCTTATGCAAGTAATACAGCAGAACTTTGGTCTTGGAATAAAGACCAGAGCATACATTATCCAAATGACCCTTTAAGTTATCAAACACCAAATGAAATCCTTAAATTTTTAAATAAAGTTTCGAGGAAAAAATAATGGGAGATAGAGGAAATATTAAAGTTGGGAAGGTTTATCTTTACACTCATTGGGGTGGAAGTGAAATAAAAGATGTATTGAAAAAAGCCCTAAAGAGAAAACAAAGATGGAATGATGAAGCTTACTTAACAAGAATAATCTTTTGTGAAATGGTAAAAGATGATGTTGAAAGTGAAACAGGTTTTGGAATTTCTACATCTCTTTGTGACAATGAATATAATATTTTAGAAGTTGATTGTGAAAAACAAGAAGTTAGAGAAGTTACAGATGAAGGAAAATTGGTGAAGAAATGGTCTTTCA
>Ga0315284_10011876_pt1 | contig 12403 bp, 12 predicted proteins | sample YL17G09_16_MG_FD_203696 | JGI IMG/M metagenome (GOLD analysis project Ga0315284, IMG submission 203696) | Sediment microbial communities from Yellowstone Lake, YNP, Wyoming, USA - YL17G09_16 | ecosystem: Environmental > Aquatic > Freshwater > Lake > Sediment | place: USA: Wyoming | collected...
ACGACCTCCTTGACGATCAGCCGAAAAAAGTCATACTCCCGCTCGAAACGAGTCTCATACTCGGCCACGAACCGGTCGAAATGATGGAAAAGCACCCGGTAGAGGACGGTCCGCTCCAGATGCCGGGGACGATAGACTCTCGTTATTGCGGGAGAAAAGCCTCAAGAAACGGGCCAACATCACGGATACGACCGCGTCTCCCTGGAAAGACGTGATGGGCCCAGCTCGAACGAGAAAATCAAGTGAGAAAACGTCAACAGGTGTTGACGCTCAGCCCGGAGAATGGAAATCGAATCAACCGTTCCAGGCTCAGCTTCTTCATCCACCCCAAGGCCCTGTCGAATGTTTTCTTTGCAGTTTGGTCGTGTTCTAGGGCCTGCGTGTAAGTGAACTGGCGCGGCCTCAGTTGGCCGATATCGACTTCCAAGGCCGACAGCTGCGGGTTGCCGCCGCAAAGGGCGGGTTGACGCGGACGGAGGACGTTCCCGCCGATATCTGGCGGAAGCTCGAGGCCTGGCTGCGGCGGAGGGACAAGGGAGAATGGCTTTTCCCCGGCCGATTGCCGGGCCAGCCGATGTCGATCGACCGTCTGAAGGCGCTGTTCAAGGAGGTTGCCAGGCGAGCCGGGCTGCCGAAGGACTTTTCCATCCATTCCCTGCGCCACACGACGGCGATCATGATGGCAGCCAAGGGAGCGAGCCCTATCAGGATCAAGACGTGGCTCAGGCACAAGTGGGTCAGTTCGACGGAGCGGTATTTCGAACAGGTCAGGTTTTCGGATACAGGGAAGAAGATGGAGGGGATTTTCGGGGATATACTTTTAGGAGGAGCCTGCTTGTAAGTGCATTAAGCAAATGCCTCAATTAGAGACCGCCTCCATTGCCGGAGCCAACTTCCATCGTTCCGGCGCTCCTCCAATAAGATACGATATTCTTCAAGTTGGCCCCATCGGTTTTCTGTTTCCTGCAATAAAGAGTTGGCGTCGATTTCCCCTCGTGAAAAACGAAACTCAAAGTCAGCAAACCAATATAAGTATTGACGCCAACTTAATGCCAACCAAGGTTTCCCGGGAGCCGTTTCCATTTGCTCCAGAATCTGGATTGAAAATGGATTTGATAAGCTAGCCCTGGAAAGAAGGTCTTTTCTTCTTATACGTTCTAGGTCTGATTCTCGGATGTAACCCATTAGTGATTCTTCGAACCAATAAGGAATTTGACCTCCTCCTTCGGAAGGTTCTTTAAATCTCGAGGGCGTAAAACGTCTTAAATTAAAAAACTTGCCTGTTGCACAATCTTGCGCCCCCGAAAATTTCCATAAAAGTTGATCGCTCGAGGAAAAACTAACAAGTATGTGAACTCCTGCGCTTGAAAGATATCGGATCAGTTTCATAGCTCCTTTAATACCATTTGTGTCTTGTAGTTCATATCTCGGAGCAAGATCTGCAATAAGGACTAAATAAACTCTATTCACTGTGCTTGATGTAGCTATGGAAGCAATTTCAGCGGATCTTCTCTCCTCCGATAATTCGGAAAGACTTACAATCAGCGTTTGAAGTACTTCAATACCGTGCCTTGCTAGACGCTCCTGAAGGAGAGAAGCGACCTGTTGATTTAGCATGTAATACTCATTTGAATATACTCGAGGAACGATAGCCGGAGAGCAAGCTGCGTGGGGTTGAAGTCTCTCTATGGTACCAGAAAGCCTGTTTACTATATTTCTCCACCACCTGATTGAGCTTTGCTCTGCTGTATCCACATCAGACGGGAAGTACGACCATTCTGGCAAATACCCTCTATCTGTAGATGGAAAGTAAAGTTGCGGGTCAAATATCATCTCAAAATTATCAGACCTGCGGTGAGCAATACTAACCCGCATCCTCTCCTCATCAATATTAACGGGGCTCAAAACCGCCCCTTTGTACGAACACAGATTGCCATCGGAAATCAGGTTCTCAGAATGATGTCCCATCTGATGATATGTGGCCATTTTAGTTTCTTTGAGCACTCCAATCTCTTATAAGTTGTTCTTGTACAATGAATCGTTCGACAGGCCAAGTCCGAGTCATTTTCTCAATACAAACCAGGCCAGAATCTCTGACGAGGCCCATAATCCTACTATTTCTATTTCCATGAGCCGCCACTCTTTCGACAACGGAGCGGGAGAATTCGGGTTCATCATCTTTCCTGAAAGGATGGATTCCGAATCGAGCGAAACAGAGTACCACCCCAAGTGAAAATTGATCGGTGCGCCAGTCGATTAAATGCTTCTGATTATTAAGTTGTTCGGGTGCCGAGAAGTATGGTGTTCCCGGACCACGAGGCGCCCAAGTTTGAGTAAGGGAGATATCGGCCAAATCTCTGACCAATCCGAAATCGACCAAAACTGGCGTGACACCATCTTCTTTAAACATTATATTGTCGGGTTTTATATCTCGATGAACAAGTCCTAGACTTGCTAAGTGCATGATCGCTCCAATAATATTTTTGCCGAGCCTTAAAACCTGTTCGTCATTTAAAAACCCATGCTCATCGAGACGATTTGTTAGGGTACCACCTGCAAGAAATTCCTCTAGAGTGTAATCGTAAGATGTCCCATGGTGATTGTGTCTCCCCACATGAAATAACCGTGCAATATTCGTATGATTACAGCGACGAAGTGCCGTTACTTCGCGGGAAGTCCGGGGAGATGCCTCTGCGACTATTTTTAGTGCAAATATACTCTGTTGGGAATTCTGCACACGAAAAACTCTCTTGAATGATCCCCCTCCAATTGGTCCTAAAAGAGTCCACCCCTCCGACAAACATATATTTCGAGCAACCTCATCGGGTACAGAAGCTGGACTCATGCTCTCTGATCTCGGCTCCTGGCGACTGCAATGCCAGTCAGCCACGGTTGAATTGGTTTCTGATGGACGGCTGGCAGGATTACGTGAATATTCCCATTCCTAATGGAGCAAAGGCCTACTGACCTAGTTCTAAACTCGGCAGCATATTTGCTGGCAAGCCCAGCAGTATGTTCAGGAAGAATCACGTATGAACTGTGAGCAAAACATGTATTTCGATACGCTTGGTGAACAGCTTCGCTCCATTTTGTTAATTTAAGTTCAAAAGCGAACACGTTCTCGTTTTCATCGATAGCAATAACATCTGTTCGCCCTCTCACATAATTGAATTCTCTTAAAACACTAACTTTCCCCCATGGGCTAGAGAAAGATTCAAGCAAAGAACAGAATCTTTGGGTGAATGTATCTTCTGAGCGGTAAAAATGCTTTCCTGCCTTTTTCAACCTTATTTCCCCCTCATAAACTGCATTGTCTCATTTTGTAAATAATCCTATACAAAGGAATGGACTGATGTCAAATAAGGATAAGAATTTCCTTTTTCTACGATGTGGTGAATTCCTGCTCCGGACAAAGAGTCTACCCTCCTAACTATGCTGGAAGTATATGGCCGGCCGGGCGGCAATGTCAATCTTCGTGAAAAGTAACCTGACATCAGTCCTTCAAGCTTTCGGCTATGGCGGCAGCCGCGGAGACCGGGGATTAATATGGACCAGATCGAGATCGTCGTTCCTACGTCAAATGGTGAACCCGTTTTTTCGGGGTTCACGTTAAAATGGCTTTCAGCCTTCAAAATGGATAAAATGGTCACGAGAGGCAGGCTTTCGATCCACCTTCAGGAAGCCCTTAAACTGTCCAAAGAATGGGGAGAGGGTCATACAGCCGAAGGCGTCTACCTTCGATGGATATGGCATTAAGGTTTTGGGCGATAAAATCGCGGAGTTGATACTCTAAAGCGAAACTTGCCTCAGGCGACTCCTCCTCTTCTTCTTGTGAATCCCCAGGACCAAGCACGCCATTTATTCCGCCTTGGGAAGTAAGTGTCCCAGGCAAGAAAAGGCGTACTTCATTTGCTGTTTCTTGAACTGACCAGCCACGTTTCTTTAAAGCATTCCGTAGCTGATGGGACGTGCTGAAGGTTGGATCTAAACCCGTAGGAATATGCTCAGGATGTTGGCGTAACCATTCTTTCATTGGGTAAATTTCAACTCCTCCATTTTCTTTGGACAAAACCACATTAAACCGTTTCATATCTTCCCTTTTTTACGGTTAACGCTAGAACTCACTTGCCAAAACCGCTTTCGGTTTTGGTCAGGTGCAGTGATTTGTTAGACAAGAACTTAATATTATTTATAGAGTCTCTTGAATAAATCTTGAAATTTTCTAAAATTTTCTTCATTCGATAATACTTTTTTTTTCAGCTGAGCACCCCTTAATAAACCAGACAACCAATAACATAAAATTCCAACCACTACAGTTGAAATGGAAAATAAAACACTGTGTGTAAAAAAATAAGAAATAATTGATAAGATAAAAAATAGATATGAGAAATATTTCAATAATGTAATTTTTCTTGATGGTGGAAATATCTTAATAATTTCTTTTGAATAACCTTCGTCAATTAGCCTAGTTAACATTTTTTCAGCATATATTTCATATTCTTTTTCAATCCTATTTTCTAAAAACATAAGAGTTTCCTTTTCGGCTGAGCTGGCCGAGTGAGCCTCTTGGTGTCGATTTTCCCATCCAACCATCGTGGGGAAGTATAGATCACGGCTCGAAGAGATGTCAACGAGAGTCGGGAATTGCCGAAGGCAAGCCGAAAGCCGCAGGAACGCTCAAAAGCGCCAGAAATCGGACAGAACTCTCCTCCAGGGCGAAGAGAGGATCATGAAAAATATTTACCGCCGCATTTGGGGCAGGCCATCGGGTCCACTTCATAAACCTTGCGGCGAATCTCGGCCCAGCCCCGCCGGGGGATCTTCGCTCCCTCCTCCTCGATGATGATGAGCCGGGCTTGCTCTTTCTTCCGCATTTTCCCCCGGTGAGCGTTGGCATAGAGGCCGTAGTAGCGGACCATCACCTGCCCCTTGTCTGGGATATGGGATGTCACTCGCGCGATGAACTCCAGATAATCCATCGTCTCCAGACCGGCCGTGTCCCGGCCCCAGCGATAATCAACTTTGCCCGCGGGTTCCAGAAAAGTCAGGCGCTCCAGGGCGAGCACCGGCCGGATCATGTACTTCCCAACCCGTTCGGCCTCCGGCTTCGTCTTGGTCCGCACCAGACTGTGGACATTGAAGCCGGTGTGCCGCCAGGAGAGAATGCGCTCCACCCATTCGGGGCTCAGAAGCTCCTTGCGGACAAGATCGGCCAGCACCTCGCGGGCGAAGATCTCCGCCAGCCGCGAGTCGTCGATCCGCAGGATCTTATGGAAGACGTCCGCCCCGTCCACGCCGCCCTCGGTCACCAGGAAATGGAGGTGGGGGTGAAGGTTTATCCGGTCCCCGAAGGTCTGGATGGCCACGATGACGCCGGGCGTAAGCGAGCTCTCGGTCATAACTTCGAAGGTCCGGGTCAGGGACCGGAGGGCGCAGCGACAGAGATCGCCGAAAAGCCGGCGTTTGAACTTGAAGAATATCCGCAGCATCTTGGTATCATCGCCTTCCTTACAGCCTATGCCGTGGTGGACAGGATCATCAATCACCTCAACCTAAGCTTTGTCGCCGATAGACCGCCACTACCTCATATCGCCTATCAGGAACTCTTGATGGCCGACGTAACCAGCGGCGACTATTTTTCATGAGTGTCTTCTTGCCCAAGGGGAGACGTTTATGCGATTTCAAGCGCTTTTATGCTCTCCTGCGTCTTCTGGGCCTGACTCCCGCGTTTTTTTGCTCAACATGACACTCCTTCACGTCATGATTTATCATACCTGACTATGAGGTGAGGCAAAATTGGTGCATGAACTCACACTCAGCCATCACAGCGGAAAAGCAAATTCCTATAAAATTTGAATCAGGATGTGAGGCGCGTACACTTTTTCGCCGGCGATCCGATTGTCCGGCAGCGGTAGCTGGATGACGAGGTTATGGGGCGAATAAAGAGTCAACTCCCTCTCACAGCCGGTAATCTCCTCGGTGACTGGCACACTCGTATCCGGAAACGACGCATTTAACGCGTTTCTGGCCAGGCATAACGCATTCCTTTCTTACTTGAGTCTCGCGATAACTTCTTCTGTCGGCATCACGTCGCCGTAGAGTCCGAAAATGCGGGCGAGGTAGAGTTCATGTTCTAGGCGATTCAAGGCGGCTGTGCCGTCCCAGACCATGACCACGTTAAAATCCTTTTGCATCAGGTCTTCGGCGGTGTTGCCAGCGCATACGTCGGTGGTAACGCCGGTGACGATGACGTTCTGGATGCCGTGCTTTTTCAGGAACTCGACGATGCCGGAGCCTAAGACCGCTGAGTAACGGATCTTGTCCATGACGGTGTCGGTCTTACGGACATCGAGTTCGGGATAGAATTCAAACTGCGGATGGCCGGCGCGGAGCGCGTTCATCGGGGATTCCCGCTTCGCACCAAGATAGGATTTCCTCTCGAAATACCTCAGCAGGCCGACTTGCTCGTTCACCAAGTAGCGGAAAAAAACCACTTGGCCGCCTTTGTCGCGGATGGCCACAGCGAGCTTGTTGATATTGGGGACAATGGCCCGCCCTTCCGGCACCTCAATGGCCGCCCCGACATCCAGAAACGCTCGCTGCATGTCCACGACCAGCAACGCGGTGTGCCTGGCTACGATGCTCTCCAAGATCGGAATTGGCCGGTTAGCATTCCGCGCCCCGTCAATTGCGATCTGCCACCTCCGCGAAGCAATACGCGCTCTCTCTCCAGAGAGAGACTTGACGTAGTTGCGTTCAATAGAAGCCTTGATGAAGCTCGGACCGGACGTGCCATTCTCGCTAAGCGACGGTGAAGCCGAGACCCTGCCGTTGATGGCCACGCAGGATATCAGGCCACACACCGCCAAGATTGTGTTTACGTACAGGATTCTCCGATTGTGCATGTCAGTGGTTTCCTTTCCCAGTGACGACGTCCGACGCCTACCTCACGGGAAATACGTCGCATGATTGATATCCGTTAGGCACGGCATGTTTTTTGAGAAATTCCAAAAGATGTTGTTGAAGATCTTGAGCAGTGCAGGATCGTCTGTGTAGTACCCTTTCGTCAGTTGTTGAAGTTGGGACATTTGCACCTTACCGTCCAGCACTTTGAAGACAAAATCGTATAGGAAATCACCGCTGAACAAGAAGAAAACCCTCAGCAGGTCTTGCTGCAAAACGGCGTTAAAATCATCTTCAGTTCTTGCCACAGCATCTTCATTCGCAAAGTCAACGTAACGCTTCACCAGAAGAAATTGGAAGGGGATCCTAGGACCATTCGCGCCGGTCTCTTGGAGTTTGTCGTAATTCGCCAAGGTTGCTGGACGCGGCTCCCAAAACCGCATTCGTCGATAGTGCGATGTCACAAGTCGGTCTGCAAATTCCTGTACGAACGTGCGTTGTTCTTTGTATTCGTTCTGTACTTTTTTTATTCGCTGAACCGTGTCGACAATGCTGGCCTCGTAGATATTTTCAAGCCAGAGACTGACATGCGTATGGTTGTGCGTCAGAATCTCGATATTCCAGAACTTTTCTCTCGATACTTGCGACTGAACCAGCATACAAAGGAATCGCGGAAAATCGAGGTACAATGGGTCTGTCAGCCTTCTCTTCAGGTAAACGTCCTCCAGCCCAACAGCGCCGAACGCCGGGATGACCGTCAGGAACTTCAAAGAGATCCGCTCATTGCGCTTGGTCAGTTCCTCTAGCCTGTAGCGCACGTTATCGTTAAACATCTCCAGGCTGTCGGCAAACTCCACCACCGTATTATACGTGCGCCTCGCCTCATCGAAGGCTCGTGTTGAGGCGCGCTCCGCCTTTGTGGCGTAGAATGCGCTCAAGGAAGTGAGTAAGAATCCCAAGATCCCGAAGATATTCAAGACATTGATCTTAAACACAACGCCAAGAAGCAAGGGCAGCAAAGAAAAGACCAGATAGGCGATCCAATGCTTGCGGACAGTGTCCAAGAGATAGTGGAAGATCGAAGAGGGATCATTGGTAATGATTGCATGCTTGACCCATCCCAGTCTGGTCAGGAGAAAGATGATCAGGAAAAAGACAATCAGGAAGGCGACGATTGCGAGAATCCACAATGGGTGAAACGTCACGTCTCTGGCAGCAGCTGGATTCGTCTGCTGCAGGAAATTAGGGACGATTTGAATGAACGAGTTGGCAGTTGCGCTCATTTCCCGCTCCAGTGAACAACCTTGCGTTCGAAAGCGACGAATCCTTTATTGAGCCCGTACCCAAGAAGTCCGGCGATGATGATTGCCGCGTACATCTCCCTCACCCGGTAAGTCAGTTGCGCCTCGAAAATCCGGTGTCCGATGCCCCAGTTTGTGCCGATGAACATTTCGGTGACAACGATGACGACGACGGCGAGAGAAAGGCTGGTTCTCATCCCGACGAAGATTTGTGGCAGAGCGTCCATGAGGATGACCTTGCGGAAAATCTCGCGTCGGTTAGCTTCCATGAGAAAGGCAACTATTTGCCGGGTCTTGCGGCTGCCGGTTACGCCGTAGATGGCGCTGACGGCGATGATGAGGCTGCATGCAAAGACAGCCGTGGCAATTTTGGCGGCGTCGCCAATGCCGAAGAAGAACATGAGCATTGGGAAGATTGCGAGTGCCGGCAGGGAACGGAAGAAATCGATGACAAGTTCCATGGCGGTGTTGACCTTGTGGTAATAGCCCATCAGCAAGCCGATCGGTATTCCCAGCACGGCGGCGAGCAGGAAGCCGGCAAGGATTCGCCAGAGCGACGCACCGATGTCTTTCCAGACAGCGAGGGTCACCATCATCCGGCAGAACTCGACGAGGGCGGCATGCGGCGGTGGAAGAAAGAGCGGGTTGATGATTCGCGACCAGAAAGTCAGATACCACAAGATCACCACACCAAGCGGGCCGTATAGTAGTTCTTTCTTCATGGCCAGTCACATCGCAACGGCGCGGAGGCATTCCCGTTTGAGGTGGAAGAAATCGTCGGTTTCGAGAACGTCACGCTTCCGGGGGCGCGGGAACGGAATGGTTTTGGTCGCGGCAACGGTCGTGGGAAGTGGAGCAAGCAGAGCCAAGCGGTCAGCGAGAAAAATGGCTTCTTCGATGTCGTGCGAGACGAACAGGACGGTGGGCTTTTCGTGCTGCCAAATGTCGAGAAGCGTGGACTGCATGAACGCCCGCGTCTTGTGATCGAGTGCGCTGAAGGGTTCATCCATGAGAATTACGTCCGGCTGGTAGATTAACGTACGCAAAATCGCCACAAACTGTTGCTGACCACCGCTCATCTGATAAGGGTAATTCTCCAGTGGCAGAGTGATGCCGAGATCGGTCAGCAATCTTGTGAGCCTGTCGCGCGCTTGGGCGATCTCATGCTTTCTCTTTTGCAGCGTGTAGGCGAAAAGAACGTTGTCCCAGCCATTGAGCCAAGGCATCAACGAATCGCTGAAGTTTTGGAAGATCAAACCGGTCTTGGCTTGATCTGGGGTCATAGAATCAATCAGCACCGTACCGCTGTCGAACGGTTCGACTCCCGCTATGACTTTCAGCAGCGTGGTCTTGCCGCAGCCGTTTGGCCCAAAGAAGGTTATGAACTCGCTTTCGGCAACGTCCAGAGTGAAGGCATCCAGCACCCGTACCAGCTCTCTGTCGTGATTCTGAGCGGGGTAGGATTTGACCACGTTCTGTATCGTAATCTTAGCCATAGCTCACTTCAGGTCGCTTTCGGTAAGGTACAGGTGGCTGGTGTCGATGCATTTCTTGGTCACACCCGCATCGAAGAAGATGTCGGCAAGTTTCTGGAGTGCTGCTCTGTCAATGTCCTGAATTTTTACCTGGTCCCACAGGTTGACCTTGTCAGCGATCTCCTTCTTTATGCCGACCCATTTGGCCATGATCGCGCGGGCTTCTGGCTCATTGGTCCTGATGAAGTCAGCGGCTTTGTACATGCCATCGCGCACTTTTAGGGCCGTCTTCGGGTTCTTCTTCACGAAGTCCGACGAGAGCACGTAGAGGAAGCCATACATGGGATCAACGACGTACTTGCAGATGGGATTCTCAACCAGAACCTCCGCGATCGCGTTCTGCAATGCAGTGATGGCCAAGTCATCATAGGTGAGCAGCGCATCAATCTGCCCGGCGTCGAGGCCCGGCAACTGGGTTGATGGTGGCATCTCTACAGTGAGGATGTCCTTGTCGTCCATGAAGCTACGGAGCGTCAGCCGAATCAGCGTTTGCTGGGCTGAACCGGGATAGCCGCCGACCTTTTTGCCTTTGAGGTCCGCGATGGACTTGATGGCTGAACCCTTTTTCACGAGCAGGTAATCGGACCAACGCTGCTTGGAGGTGGCCTTGACCATGAAGATTTTCATCAAGCCCGGTTGGTTCTCTTCGATATTGAGCATCACGTTCAGTGGAACGGTGACGTTTCCCGCAAGCTTTCCTTGCACAACGGCGTTAGCCGCGTCGTTGGCCGAGATGATTTTGACCGATTCGACTTCGAGCCCCTGCTCTTTGAAGAACCCCTTCTCGACAGCGATGAAGAAAGGAAGATTGCTACCGAAGGGCTGATAACCGAAGACAATCTTCGTGGTCTCTTTCTGGCCACACCCGGTCAGGCCAAAAAGCACGCAGAGGCCAAAAGAGAATAGTATGGACAACCCTAGAACGGTTTGGTTATAGGAAATTGCTTTTTTGCGCTGAGCGACTGTCGAGGACATTGAACTCGGAATCGAAACTTCGCCTCCAGTAATAATGATATTTCGGGCGGTGGCTTGTTGTCAAGAGTGCAACAATAGCCGCTCCCCAAGCCGTCCGGCTGAATCAGCGGGCCGGATGACCAAGAAATCCTCCAAAATACGCGAGACTTTCCCCCTTTAAAATCACAGATCATAAAAATATTCTGCCCCCTTCTCGGCCACCATCAAGGCGACCTGCTAGAAGACGTAGAACGGCGGCGGCTTCTCGGACACAAACACGAGTTTCACGTGATCGATGATCCTATCGACAGCCTGATAATCCATAAATGAAGGCGATGACATTCGTCGAGCGTCAGCACTTTGGACAGACCATCGCGTCGACCTCGAAGACTTTGCGGATCATGGCCGCCCAGCCCTTTGAAGGGATGCGCTTCGGCTCCTCCTCGGCCAGCTGGAGGGCGAAGGAAACAAAGCTCGCCTTCTTGGTCTTTCCCCGGTGAGCGTTGGCATAGAGGCCGTAGTAGCGGACCATCACCTGCCCCTTGTGGGGATATGGGCGGTCACTCGGGCGATAAACTCCAGATAATCCATCGTCTCCTGCTCTGCGCCGTCCCTAAATATCAGTCTTTCTTCCATGGCGCCATTTCTCCTAAGCCTAGATGGTCACATACCCCCCTTTTCCCCAATACCCCCTTCTCTAGCTATCTTTTCGCCGATATCCCAAATACCCGCTACCCCCCTACTAGACCCCCCCCCCGCGTTTTCTGCCAACACCCTTCCCTGCAATGCTCGAAAGCCAAGAATGGCCATCCTACGGCTCATCCGAGACCTTAATCCCTCACTTTATCTTCCTCTCGCTTAGGTATCCGCCACCAACCCAACCCTAAAAGTCCGTGACATCGTTTTTTCATGTCACCTTCCCCCCATATGGATATGTCGAAAAAAGGGGGGGGTCTGTATGATTCATCCTGTTTCCGTCAAAATGTCACCTTTTCCCCTGTTGGAATTATTTGCCCATTTAGCCACTACAAGGCCCTTATACTCCGCAACAAAACGCTCGAAATGATGAAACAGCACCCGGTAGAGGACCGTCCGCTCCGGATGTCTGGGACGATTGAATCCAAACCCCGGACTCACGTCCGGGGATTTGCGGCCGTACTTTAAAGTTATCCCATTCCATTTTCTTTTTGCGCTAACAATGCCCTTAGTCACTGATTGTTCAAGCCCTTCGGCGATGACGTCGGCTATCTTGAAATCCGTTATGCCCCTGGCTTTAAGCGCATCCTGGATCGGCTTTCGCTGGAGCAGCCGGGGAAGAATGTGATTCGCACTCGTCCCGTCTTTGTATCCGGCCTGAATGGCGGCCTGACGGTTCGACATCCCCAACTCGAATTTATTACTGAGGGCCAATTTCTGCTGCGGTTTGAGTTTTTCAATCCCCAGCTCCGCCATCGGCGGCTTGGGCTTCTTCCCCCTGCGATACCGAGCGATCCTCTCCCCGCCCAAGCAGACGGGTATCCCGTCAATCTCACGAACCACGGTTTTGAGCCTCCGGGCTGAATATTCTTTTACGACACCCATATCTAAGAATAAGCCATACAAACCCCTTGGTTGTCAATATGACGAAGATAAAACAGCCGGGTAGTGGGTCAGTTTGATGAATAAATATTTAGGATTATGCACTTGACTCATGTAGATACAACATATTGT
>Ga0315284_10011877_pt1 | contig 12403 bp, 7 predicted proteins | sample YL17G09_16_MG_FD_203696 | JGI IMG/M metagenome (GOLD analysis project Ga0315284, IMG submission 203696) | Sediment microbial communities from Yellowstone Lake, YNP, Wyoming, USA - YL17G09_16 | ecosystem: Environmental > Aquatic > Freshwater > Lake > Sediment | place: USA: Wyoming | collected...
CGGCGGCAAGGAGGCCGTTGCGGCGATCGGCAGACTTCTGACCGACGATGACCTGAGCGACTGGGCGGCCCGGGCGCTGGTGTCCATCGGCGATGGGGCGGTCGAGCAGTTCCGCGCGGCCTTGCCGCAGGCCAAGGGCAAGAGCCGCCTGACGGTCCTCCAGAACCTGGGCGTGCTGCGCGACGCAAAGTCCGCCGACGCGATGCGGGCCGCCCTGGCAAATGCGGACCGCGAGATCCGTCTGGCCGCGGCCAGGGGGCTGGCGAACATCGGCGACGCCGCCGCGCCCGGCCTTCTGCTGAAAGCCGCCGACGGTTCGCGGGGCTGGGAGCGGATCCAGATGACGCAGTTCTGCCTCGTGCTTGCAGAGAACCTGGCTGCCGCCGGTCGCAAGGCCGAGGCGGCGAAGATCTACGCCCACCTTCGCGATACGCGCAAGGACCCCACCGAGAAGCACGTCTGCGAGGCCGCCGCGCGCGGCCTTGCGGCGGTGAAATGAGAACGGCGCCCAACGCCGCATTGCGTCACTCTCGCACGCGTCTATCGAGCCGGGTGGCACGGCCACGCTGTTGCGTGGCCGTGCAAGCCGCCCAGCGTGGAACACGGCCACGCAACAGCGTGGCCGTGCCACCCACCGACTGACGCAGTGCCCAACGTCGCTTATTTCGCTTCCGGCGCAAGCCTCAGCGAAAGGATCGGGTTGCCGGCCGGGCCGAACGAGCCCTGGATGCGGACGGTTTCGCACTTCACCGCTGTCGCGGCGGCGGCCTCGACCGTCAGGGGCAGTTGGACCCGGTCCCCCGGCGGGATCTGTACGGTCTTGGCGAGGTTCAACCGCCACCCGCTCGGCCCGGCAACTTCAAGCGTTCCCTCGACCGGCTTTGCGGAGAAGTTGTAGGCGTAGACGGGGATGGTCTCGGCCTTTCCGGAAGCAACGCGATACGCCGACTGCCCGAGGTCCCTCCGCTCCATCGGCCAGACGGCCTGGAGGACTACGGGCGAGGGGTCGCCTGCGGCTTGCGTCGGCGGTTGGGGCGGAGGATCGAGCGTCATCTTCGCCGCGGCGCCCGTTGCGAAGACGGCAACGACAGGGGCGGAAGACAGGGCCACCGGACCGGGCCTGGGGCGCCCGAGGTGGTCGTAGACCGCCAGCGGCGCGCCGGGCAACGCAATCTCGGCTGCCCCCTCGGCCGTCCACGCAACGAGGACCTCGCAGTCCTTGCCGTCCGGCTTGGCGCGGAACAGAAACGCGCGGACGTTCTGCGGCACGTCTTTCAGGCGGCCCAGCGGCCGCGCATCGGCCAGCAGCCGTCCGACGGCCGCCAGGGCGACATAAGCGGGGCGAGTCGTCAGGTCCGGCCGCACGAGGCCGAACTGCGTCTTCCCCTCGACGTAATCCGTCAGGATGAAGTAGAAGGCGGCCACGGACCCTTCGTGGAGCACCCCGGCGTACACCTTTGCGATGCGCTCGGACTGGATGCGCAGGTCGGCATCGCGCGGCTCCTTGCGCTTCTCGTCTCCCGACCACTGGACCGGCAGGGCGAACTCGGTGGTCCAGATGGGACGGCCGGCGCTTACGCCGCGCCACGCCGCGTAGATCCCGGGGTACTCGTCGGTCTTGTCGTAGTGGTGCAGGTTGAAGGTATCGAAATACGGCCACGCCTGGTTCTCGGCGAAGTCGGCCAGGGCGGCCGCGTTGGTGCTGGCGAAGACGTTCTGGCACGCAATGATCCCGGGGTTGCCGGCCTTGAGGCCCAGGTACGAGGCCTTCTGCATGGAGGCTATCTCGGCCCCCGTGTGGCCGCCGAACTGGATGATGTCGGCCTCGTTCCACGGCTCGAAGGCGACCACCTGGCCGGCCCAGCGGCGGGCCATCTCGCGGTAGAAGCGGTGCGCGTCGCGCAGGTCCTCCGGAAAGCGCCTGACTTTCTTGGTGAGCCAGGAAGGCGAACTGTGGTTGACCTGGAGCACCCGCAGGCCCGCCTCCGACTGGATGCGGGCCGTGGCGTCGTACTTCGTGGGGGGCGGGGCGAACTCGCCGCGCTTCGTCTCCACATCGCCCCAATGCAGCCGGTCGCGGACCCGGTTGACGCCCGCCAGCGCGCACAGATTGGCGACGGCCGGCATCTGCGGCTCCTTATAGAACCACGCCATCGCCACGTCGAGGCAGATGGGCGAGGTCTCCGGCGTGGGCGCGGCAAGCGGCTGAAGGACCGCTATCGACGCCCGCCGGTCGGGCGAGTCGCCTTCGCCCCAGCGGACCTCGTACCAGCCGACGGGCAGGGGGCCGAACTCGGCCCGGCCGGCGGTCGTCCGGCCCTCGGCAACGGTCTTGCCGTCGTAGTCCGTCACGCGCCACGTGGCCAGGTCCAGGACGGGGATGATTATGCTGACCTTCTCGCCCGTCAGGTACACGTTGCCTGGATGGTCGGGCAGGGGCGCGGGAATCGTCCGGCCTGCCGCGAAGGACGCGCTCGATGCCGGCAGCACGAGCAGCAGGGTCAGCGGGAGCGACCAGCGGGTCGTCTTCACAGCGATGCCTCCTTGCAGAAGGTTGGGTGCGGATTGTCTCGCGGCGGCGGGCGAATTGCAAGGTGGTGACCGAAGTCGCGTGTCCTCCAGCGCCGGCGGCGGTTTAAGGTAGCGGACGGATTTGCGTACATCCGCTGGATTTTCCCGGCGCAACGGGTATTCTCGTAGAGGTGCGGAATCGCGGGCGAGGCATTTCACGGGGTGCGATGCAATGAATGTGTTCTTTCGCTTCGTCGCGCTGTGTGTGATTCTGGCCGCCCTTACATCCGGCGGCAGGGCCGAGCCGTCGGCCGCGCCATCTCCCGAGTCGCCCGCCGCGTTTGCCGCGCAGGTCGAGGCCCAGTGGCTCGGCCCGGAAGGCCTCGCGCAGGCGCGCGCCGCCGCGGCCGCAAGCGACTACCCGGTGGCCGAGGTGCTGGATCGCGGCCGCTGCCTGGCGGATGATCTGGCGGCGGCCGGCGTTGATGTTGCGGCAGGCCGGCAAACGCTGGCCGAGATCGAGCAAGCACTGAAGGCGATTCCGGCCGATGCCCCGGCCGATGTGCGGCGGGCCGTGTACCTGAAAGCCCGCTGGGCGGTCCGCAAACTCGCCCTGGCGAATCCGCTTCTGGATTTCGACGCTATCGTGTTTGCCAAGCACGCCCCGGCCGTGTTCCCGCACATGTCGGACCAGTATTACGGCTGGTGGTCGCGGCCGGGCGGCGGCATCTTCGTCCTCGAAGGCTTCAAGGGCGACTCGCCGCGCACCCGCTGCCTGACCGCCTCGCTGCCCGACGGCAGTTTCCTGAGGCCCGACCTCTCGCGCGACGGCAAACGCGTCCTGTTCGCCTACGCGAAGCACTATCCGCACCTGGCCGACGTGAAGAACAAGGTCGCCAAGGACGAACTGCCCGAGGACGCGTTCTACCATCTTTACGAGGTGAACGTCGACGGCACGGGCCTCAGGCAGATCACGCGCGGCCGCTACGACGATTTCGACGGGCGGTACATGCCCAACGGCGAGATCGTGTTTCTCTCGACGCGGCGCGGCCAGGCCGTCCAGTGCACCCCGCAGACCGCCGCCGAGACCCTGCGGGCCACCATGCCTGACAGTTACGTCCGTTGCGGCGGGGGGGCGTATCGCCCCGTGTCCGTCTACACGCTCCACACGATCGAACGTAACGGCAAGAACCTGCGGACCATCTCGCCGTTCGAGAACTTCGAGTGGACCCCCTCGGTCGCCGCCGACGGCCGCATACTCTATGCCCGTTGGGACTACGTCGACCGCAACAACATGCCGTACATGAAACTGTGGGCAACGAACCCCGACGGCTCCAACGCCCGGGCTGTCTGGGGCAACTTCACCACCACCCCGCAGTGCGCGTTCGAGGCCCAGAGCATCCCGAACTCGCACAAGATCATCATGACCGCCAGCGCCCACCACTCCATCACGGGCGGAAGCATCGTCGTGCTGGACCCGGCGGTTGCCCTGGACGGCCAGGAACCCCTCGCGCGCCTGACGCCCGAGGTCTGTTTTCCCGAGACGGAAGGCTGGCCCGCGACTTACTACGCCAGCCCCTGGCCGCTCTCCGAAAAGTATTACCTGGCGGCGTGGAGCAACAGGTCCCTCCCGCCCCATTGCCGCACGCACGACGGCGACAAACGCAAGCCGCCGAACGCACAGGCTCCCGCGTTAAGCGACACGCGAAGATTGGACACCGACGACGATCGCAACCCGCCCAACGCCCAGGGGCTGTACCTGTATGATGCATTCCGCAACCTCGAACTTCTCTACCGCGACCCCGCCATCTCCAGCCTGTGCCCGATTCCGCTGAAGGCCCGCACCGAGCCGCCGCTGGTGGCCAGCACCGTGGCGTGGGACGGGCCGCAGGAGGGCAAGGTCCTCGTCCAGAGCGTGTACTTCGGCCTGTCGTGCGTTGAGCCAGGCACGGTCAAGCGCCTGCGGATCGTGGCCGTGCCCGCCAAGGTGCAGCCCGAGATGAATTCGCCCGTGCTGGGCGTGACGCGCGACGACCCCGGCAAGTGCGTCCTGGGGACGGTGCCGGTCGAAGAGGACGGATCGGCCTACTTCCGCGTACCGTCGGGCGTCTCGATCTTCTTCCAGGCCCTCGATGGCCAGGGCAAGGCGCTTCAGACGATGCGGACCGTCACGTACGTTCAGCCGGGCCAGACGCTCTCGTGCCTGGGCTGCCATGATCGGCGCGACAAGGTGCCGCCGCCCGTCCATGCGATGGCGCTGGATCGCGGGCCCTCGAAGATCACGCCCGGGCCGGAAGGGTCCTGGCCGCTGCGGTTCGACCGCCTCGTACAGCCCGTCCTGGACAAGCACTGCGTCAGTTGCCACCGGCCGGATGCGGCGGACAAGGCGGCGGCCAGGTTCGACCTGACGGCGGCCAAGGCGTACCAGGGCCTTATCAACTTCGGCGGCAAGGAGAGCGTGCACGACCGCGTGCTCGCGCGGTACAAGGAGGGGCGGTCGAAGGCCCTCGAGTGCGATGCCGCCAAGAGCCCCCTGACGCCGCTCCTCCTGGAGGGCAAGGGCCACTACGGCGTGAAACTCGATGCCGACGCCGTCGAGCGGCTGTTTACGTGGATGGATACCTACGGCCAGCACCTGGGGTCGTTCAGCGCCGACCAGGAATCGCAGTTGCTGGCCTTGCGAAAGGAATGGGCTGACCTGCTCGAGAAGAGGCAATAGGCCCGCTCTCAGACTGTAGCGCGGGGGTTTATCCCCCGCGTTGCCTGCGCGGGGCACAAGGCCCCGCGCTACAGCGTGTAAGGTCGGTTGCGGCAAGAGATAATGAAAGAGACCACGCAATGGAGCCCAGCAAGCCTTGCGGTCTGACCGGTTGCCCCGAGATGCGAATGAGGCGGCGGACGTTCCTGGGGGCGGCCAGTGCATCGGCCCTTGTCGCGGCGATGGAGATGGCGGGCTGCGGCACGCCCGCGACCAGCCGCGGCGCGGCTGCGGGGCGGTTGCCGGGGCCGGGGCCAACCGTGCGGGCGGTTCTCATTCGGCCAAAGGAAGAGAAGTACTGGATGGGCTGGCCAGGCGCATCTTATGACATCGCCTGGCACCAGGACCTGTACATCGACACGCTCCAGAAGGCCGCCGACGAACTTGGCGTGGACCTGAAGTTTTCCGAGCCGCTCTACGATGCGCCGGCCGTGACGGCGTTCCTGGAGAGACTCAAGTCCTCGCCCCCCAACGGCGTGCTCCTGGTGCTCATGGACATGCGCCGCTGGGCCGACGTGAACCGCATTGCCGACGAGCGCGGCACGATCCCCACGGTGGTCTTCGCCCCGATGGGCACGGCGTTCACGGGGCACCTCCAGAAGGCGTCGCGCGCGCCGGGCGTGTTTGTCGGCTCGACGCAGGACGTCGATTGGCTGACGGTGGGCCTCAGGATGCACCGCACGATCTGGGACATGAGAAACAGCCGGATCGTAATCGCCGCCGACACGAAGACTGAGGACAAGGTGCTGGAGGCCACCGGCACGACGCTCCACTATGTGCCGCGCGAACGGTTCGTCGAAGAACTCGCGAAGGTGCAGCAGTGCGCCGAGGCCAGGGCCGTCGCCGAGTACTACACGCGCGAAGCCCGCAAGATCGTCGAGCCGTCCAAGGAAGATATCCTGAACGCCGCCGAGAACTACTTGGCCTGCAAGAACCTCATGGAAGCCGAGAAGTGCCAGGGCATCTCGATGGACTGCCTGGGCCTCGTGAGCAGCCGCAAGATTCCGTGCCCGCCGTGCATCGGGTTCTCGCGCCTCCTGGACGAGGGTCTCGTCGGCGCCTGCGAGGCCGACGTGAATGCGGCGATCTCGCTGCTGCTTACCGCGCGGCTGTGCGAGCGGCCGGGGTTCATGCAGGACCCCGTCCCCAACACGGTGAACAACACCTTCATGGGCGCCCACTGCACGTGCCCGACGCGGCTGGACGGGTTCGATAAGCCGCACGAGCCGATTATCTTGCGGAGCCACTCGGAATCGTCAATCGGCGTTTCGCCGCAGGTCCTCTGGCGCCTGGGGCAGAAGGTGACCGTGATGAAGTTCGAGGGCGGCGGCAAGTCGATGCTCATCGGCACGGGCAATGTCGTGGCCAACATCGACACGCCCCCCTCGGGCGGCTGCCGCACGTCGGTGGAACTTGCGATGGACGACATCCCCGACTGCCGCGACGTGAAGGGTTTTCACCAGTTGTTTATCTACGGCGACCACTCGGCCATCCTGAAAGGTTACTGCCAGTTGGCGGGCATACAGGCGGTGCATATCTGAGGGTTAGCGAGCCTTGTTGACTGGGGCGGGCTTAGACAAGGGAAATAGGGCATCGCGCCAATTGCTAGTCGTGGCTGCATCCGGTAGAATGCCGCAGGCGACGGGATTTTGTGGTTGAGCGGGCTGTGAACTATTGCCCAGCGCATGGCTTGGCCCGCCGGCGGACGTCCAGTTGAAGGGTACGAATTGTGCCGAGCATTCAATCGCCACTTGATCAAAGCCTGTTCGATCTGACGATGGCTCATTTGGCCAAACTGGCGGAGTACGTGCCTGGGCCGGTAAAGAAGGCCGGAGCCGGCAAGCACGCGCTGATTAACAAGTACCATGCTGACCCGCTGTACAGCATTTGGGGGCTGGATTCGCCGGAATACGTCTCGGCGACGCTGAGCGGCGGGACGATCACGTCAATTCACCGAAAGCTGGGCGACATCTATCAAGATGCCGTGAAGACGATCTTCGTCTTGGCGCTTGCGCAGAAGCCCGTGGACGTAATCTACAGCGCCACTATCACGTCAGGCACGAAGGACGAGAATCGCAGTGCCGACGCCTACCTTCAATTCGATAGGTTGAAAAAACCGGCACGCCGGCGGATAACAGCCTGGTGCGGTACGGAACTCAAGAAGCTGACTGCGAACCCGAAGGTGAAGTTGGTCGGCGTCGGGATGGAAATACGCCACTGCTACCAGACGGGCGACAGCAAGAGGACGCAGGCGGATGAAGCGATGGCACGTCACCTGCTGGTGTCGGGTATCCTGCCTGTGATGCCGTTGTTCTGCAATCAGAGTAATCCGGGCATCGTGGCACGATATCGCAGCGTCTGGATCGTCAAGCAGGGCATGGAAAGTTACGACGTGATCAAGGCGTTCACCGGCTATGACTATTACGACTTTCTAAAGCGCAACCGGGATGATTTTCGGGCGCCGATTATCTCCATGCTGCGGAGGCTGTCGGCATGACTCAGACGCGAACCCAGGCCATGCTTTTTGAAGACTCGCCGAGGTTTACGAACCGGCACACGGACGCTGTCACGTTCAGGGGCAAGATGGCGCTGCCGATCCACCGCTGGTATCGGTTGACGCCCAGCTTCTCGCCGCAACTGGCACATGACATCGCCGACCATTTCAGGCTGGGGCCGGACGACCTTGTCCTGGACCCGTTCAGCGGCGTCGGCACCGTGCCGCTGTGCATGAAGTACAGGGGGATTCCGGCGTGTAGCATCGAACTTAACCCATACCTTCACTTTGTCGGAACGGTTAAAACTCGTACGTACGCCGACGTCGGCGGCATCGAGGCCAGTTTCAGGAAATTCATAGAGACCTTCGGCGCGGAAGCAAAGAGACTGCCAACGGAAGCCGATGCGGCGGGTTACCTCAAGGAAAACGAAGCCTTTGTGCCGCCGATCCACAAGGCGGAACGCTGGTGGTCCCCCGGCAACCTGATGCAACTGACCTGCCTGCGGAGGCTGATGTTGGCCTACGAGGCGGAACCCGAGCACATGGACTTGCTGCGGATGGGGGTTCTGGGCATCCTTGTTCCTGTCAGCAACGCGAAGCACAACCATGTATCACTGACCTTTGCCGACGAGCCGCTGCCGACGCTGGATGTGGTGGATGTATTGCGGCGGAAGTATCGGGAAATGGTCGCGGACCTGCGGGCCGTCGAAAAACTTCCGCACGCACCCGTTACGATCTACAGCGGGAACAGCAAGGAAGCGTCGAAGGTTCTGCCGAAAGCAACGAGGGTGTCGGCGGTCATCACGTCGCCGCCCTACCCGAACCGGTTCAGCTACGCCCGTGAGACAAGGCCGCACTTGTTCTTCTTCAACTTCGTTACCGACGCCGCTGCGGTCGGCCAGATGGAAACCGACGCCATAGGCGGCACATGGGGCAAGGCCACATCGGTCCTTGCCGGAGGCGTTGAACCGGCCAACGACCTGATTCGGTCGCTATTGGCGCCGTACACCGGGAACATCAACAGTGAATGTAACTTAATGGCTGCCTACGTGATCAAGTATTTTAACGACACTTTTGCGCACGCAGGCGAGATTGCGAAGGTTTGCAGGCCGAAGGCAAGGTTGGCCTATGTGATCGGGAACAGCAAGTTCTTCGGCCACCCACTTCCCAGCGACGAAATCCTGGCTTCGATCTTCGGCTACTTCGGTTTCAAGTTGGACGGGATCGAACGCATGCGGAAAAGGCAGAGCAAGGCGGGGCTGTATGAAGCGGTGGTTTTCATGAGTCGCTGACCGAATTTCATTTCTACGCCGCGTTCAGCCTTCCTACGACGCCGCCCGGTGCTGGATCGAGTCGAGGTACCCCACGGCCTTCGCGCCCAACTGCGCGGCGTTCGCCTCGTCGGTGTCGATGTGCATGTCCAGCCGGAAGTTGGTGTGAACGCGGACGACCACGTCGCCGAAGATGAGCGACCGTTCCCCCGGCACGCGGATGCGCACGACGTCGCGGTCGCGGACGGCGAAGGCCATGGCGTCCTCGGGCGACATGTGGATGTGCCGCATGGCGCAAATCACGCCGTGGTCCAGCCGCACGCAGCCGGTTGGGCCCTCTAGTTGTATGCCGGGGGTTCCGTCGAGGTCTCCGGAATGGCGGATCGGGGCGTCGATGCCCAGTTTGAATTCCTCCGTCCGGGCGATCTCCACCTGGCTCTCCGGCCGCACGGGCCCGAGGACCCGCACGTTGTCGATGCGGCCCTTGGGGCCGATGAGGTTGACCTTCTCCTGGCAGGCGTACTGGCCGGGCTGCGTGAGGTCGGCGAACCAGGTCAGCGTGTGGCCTTTTCCGAAAAGGGCCTCGACGTGCGCGGGCGTCAGGTGCACGTGGTGGGCCGAGATGCCGACCGGGATCGCCAGTTCGTTCTGCCGCATGACCTGCGTAACGCGGGCGTGCGAGAGCGCCTGGACGGCGTGGCGGGCGATGGTGTGCTCCTCGTCGCCGTGGACCACGAGGACATGGGTCCTGGAGTGCGCGGCCGAAATCTGGGCGGGCTGGCCGCGGCCGGCCTGGCGGGTGCGGTTCAGGTCTTCGTCCAGAGCGATGCCCATCCAGTCGAAGCCCTGAAGGATGCGGGCCCGCACGCCGGGCGAGTTCTCGGCGACGCCGCCCGTAAAGACGATGGCGTCCACGCCGCCTAGGACGCCCACGAAGGCGCTCAGGTGTTTCTTGGCGCGCTGGCAGAAGACCTGGAGTGCGAGGATGGCTCGCGGCTCGCCGCGGTTGGCAGCCTCGACGACTTCCAGCACGTCGCCCGATACGCCCGAGAGGCCCAGGAGGCCCGACTCGGTGAACAGCCGCCGGTAAAGGTCGTCCGGCGAGATCCGGCGCTCGCGCACGAGGTGCAGGATGAGGCCCGGGTCGATGTCGCCCGGGCGCGTGGCCATGACGAGGCCCTCCAGGGGCGTAAAGCCCATCGTGTTGTCGACGGAGCGGCCGTGGTCGATGGCCGTGATCGACGCCCCCGCGCCCAGGTGGACCGTGATGATCCGGAGGGCGTCGAAGTTCATTCCCAGGTGGGCCGCGGCCGCGCGGCCGGCGCCCTCGTGCGAGATGCCGTGGAAACCGTACCGCCGCAGTTCCTTGTCCTGCGCCAGGTCGGCGGGCAGGGCGTAGCGCGAGGCGGCTTCCGGCATGGTCAGGTGGAAGGCCGTGTCGAACACGGCGACCTGCGGAATGCCGGGGGCGAGTTTCTGGCAGGCCTCGATGCCCGCCAAATTATAGGGATTGTCCATGGGCATCAGGGCGGACAGGCGATTGATCTCGGCCTTGACGTTGTCATCGACGATCGTCGGCCCGTTGAATCGCGTCCCGCCGTGGCACACGCGGTGGCCGATGGCCGACAGGTCGGCCGGCGACGCGATCTGGCCGCTGCCGGGCGCGGTCAGGGCCGCCAGGGCGGCCCGGATGGCGGCCTCGTGTGTGGCCGGCGTCACGACGGCAGTGCGCTCCCCTTTGGCGGTCTTGTGGACGTGAACGGCCTCGTGGTTGCCGAGGCCGGTGATCCTGCCCCACGCAAGGGAGGCCTCGGAGGTGGTGTCGAAGTAGGCGTACCGCACGGAGTCCTGGCGGCAACTGACCGAAAGGATCCGCATCGGACTGACCGCCCCGAGGGCGTATCGCCCGACGGCTTTCGGCGCGGTCCGCTGCTGCTCGGGCTTCGGCGACAGGCGCTTGGCGATGAGCCGCGCCAGGAACTTCACCGCGTCGGCGTTGGTCGCCAGGAGGGTGCTGATCGCCTCCTGGAAAAAGACGACGGCCTCGCTCTTTTCGGCGGCCACGACGTCGGCGTTGGTCGGGTTGCCGGTCAGCATCGACATTTCGCCGAAGCACTCGCCGGGCTCGACGTAGCCCAGCCGCGCGGCAGTGGGTGAGCCGTGGTCGCGCACGGCCTCCAGGCGACCCGAGATGAGGACGCCGAAGACCTCGCCCGCCTCATCGTGGTGGATGCAGACCTCGCCGGCCTCGTAAGTGGCGGCGGTGCCCAGGCGCACGACTTCCGCCAGGGCGTCCGGTGTGAACGTCGCAAACAGAGGGTGCGACTGAAGTTGGCCTAGAAGGTCCACGGTGCTCTCCTGGGCAGGGCGACGGCAGTGTGTCCCCGCGGCCCATGAAAATAACATCCCCGCGGCCGGCTGTAAAGCGGCGTTAGTGGGAACTGTCCGAAAACGCTATTCGGGGATCTACGGCACCATCGGCTCCCCGAGGTCGCTGCGGGCCAGGACGACCGGGGCCAGCACCCGGCAGGCATACCGGTGCGTAGTGAAGCCCGTATGGTCGCCCCAGTTGCCGTCGCGGATCATGCGCGGGTGCCAGCCGATCTGCCGGACCTTGCGGTATGCCGCGCGCTCCTCGGCGGAAAGGTTCCTGGGCAGTCGGAATCCGATGAGCCCCGCACAGGGCGTATGAGGGCCGTCGATAGTGCCGAAGACGGTTGTGCCGACGGCCATGAGGCCGATGTCGGTCCAGGAATAGGCGACGTAAAGTCGATCTCGCACCGCCCGAAGGGCGCGGGCCAGGTTGTATCGCGGAGACAACGCCGGAGACAGCAGCATCGCCCGGTCCACCTGGCACCCGTCGGGCAGCGCCTCGAGGGCCCACGCGGCGATGCCACCGCCGGCCGAGTGGCCGATGAGCGTCACGGGCCGGCCGGGCATCCGCCGGCGATACTCCACGATGTATTCCGCCAGGATGCCCGCCGCCGCACGGTTCCTGCGCCGCAGCATAAGGTCGCCCAACCAGAGGCCGAGCGGGCCGACCGACCAGTGATAGATCACGATGGCCGACTTTACGCCGCCGTCCCGCAGTCCCCACCGGAGCATGCGGTTCAGCCAGTTGTAGCCGCCCACGCCGTCAAGGCTCAGGACCAGCCCCTCTTCCAGGCGGCCGTGCGAAAGGTAGCGGCTCTTGTGCTCCAGGCGGCCGTCCGGATGCCAGGCGAGCGGGTCGGCCGGGATGAAACGGACGCGCGGCGACGGTTGCGGCGTGATGGATTCCAGCGGAGATGAGAACCGGTGTTTCCCCATCGGCGGCCTCACGCTTTAGAGCAGTTTAACATTGCATGTTTGCGCGGCGGTTCTCCTGAA
>Ga0315284_10011878_pt1 | contig 12403 bp, 22 predicted proteins | sample YL17G09_16_MG_FD_203696 | JGI IMG/M metagenome (GOLD analysis project Ga0315284, IMG submission 203696) | Sediment microbial communities from Yellowstone Lake, YNP, Wyoming, USA - YL17G09_16 | ecosystem: Environmental > Aquatic > Freshwater > Lake > Sediment | place: USA: Wyoming | collected...
TGAAGAGTCAACCTTTGCCCAGGTGTTCCGAAACAGGTTACGAAACTCCCTGAGAGCTACAAACTTGTCAACAGCCTCAATCTCAGCGAGAACCTTGTCTCCCTCGCGGATCTCGAACCACCGCTTGCTGTTGCTGGTCTTGATCTTCATAAGCCACCATAGCACAAGGCCAACACTGTTTTAAAGTAATCGTTTCCGTTACCTTTTGCAAGTGTTGACTCCGGGAAATTTACCAGTTCCTTGTTAAATACTTTTTCTAGACTGACGCATGATCTCTAGCGCCTCTTGCACCGAGATGTCAAGCATTGCATACACCAAACACAACTGTGCGTTTCGTAGGTGTCTGCACATTGCCATAAGACTTTGATTTACAAGGATAGGATCTCGACGGATAGACACTGCCTTTTCCATGAAGTAGTTAACTTCATTGAGCCATGCAACAGAGTTGTCACTCTTCTGATGAGAAGAGTCAATGTATTCAATCAAGGCACCGTCAATTGTCTGGAATGATCTAGCAATGATGTTGTGTCTATAGAACATGATAGTTACTTGCTTTCGTTGTCGAAGAGAGCGTTGTCAATGTCTTTCCAGTAAGTTCGCCACTCCCTGTGTTCCTCGCAGAACCTCTTGTATTCCTCCCACTTTTCTACTGGGATTCTTGCTATCTGAGGGTTCTGAGAGTCAAAGTCGCAACCGTCTTCAACAAGGGAAGCGTAGTATTCCCCGTCAGAGTAGGAAATGTAAACCTTTACAGTTCCAGCGTTCGGATCATTCTCATAACTCATGTTTCTATTAATCCCTGTCAAACCGAGAGTCATATGCCGCGTCAGGGTCCGGTCCCTCATCATATCCGCACCCGAAGTCTGCGGCTTCAAGGAGCATGTTCTGAAGTTCCTCCTCGTCCACCTCGTCCATCGCAAGGAACTCTTCCACGTTCACATGGTGCCCGTCAAGGGTCACGTCAGTTACTTCTGCCTCTCCAGGCTCGTCAGGGTAACACGAGTCGGGATCTCCCGACGTGCGGCCAGGGGTGCCAGGGAAGCAAGTCCCCATGACCTCATACTCGTCCTCGTTCGCGGTGTAGGTAACGGTAACGGTCGTTCCGTTCCTGCGTCGTGGTGCCATGTGTTATCGTCCTGCTTTCTTGGATATACCATACCACAGCGGGCAATGGTTTTGAAGTAATTGCTAGGTGTGCTGCCACATGAACTTGATTGCCACCGTGAGGAACACTCCCACAATGTAGACAACTCCAATAAACAGAGTTGACACAATCAGTTCAACGTTTGGGTAACTTTTGTTAATCATTTACCATTCTTCTCGTCTCTGAGCGGCAACCTTCTTCTTCTTGCAGGCGAGGAAGGTAACGTCAAAACTATCCTGAAAAGAGTTAAGTAGAACAAGACCGGGGTTAATGTCCATGTAGGCAAGAACCTTCTTTGTAAACTCCAGAGGCTCATGTCTCTTACCGTCTCGGAACCTGAGAGTAAAGTCCTGAGACTCTGTTTCAATTGCAAGAACAATGGTGTCAGGGTTGGCTTCGTTGTGAGCGAGGAGACACTGAAGAAACTTTACGGTGTTCATTAGTGAATTGCCTTTCCCTTTAAAGACTTCGGAACACTGGCCTTGAGCAGCCAGTGACCATGCCACTTCTTTTCAAAACTATCAACACCAATCAACAACCACCACAGATGATGTGACTCAGAAACCCATGCCGGTTCTGTTGTGCCACAGTAGAACTCCAAAATATACGATTTTGCAAGTTCAACGGTAATGTCATCCATCACGAAACTATTGTCATTCGCGTGGTAACTCATTGCCTCAAACACCTTCTCGATCCAACCGAGATAGAAGTATGGGGTTCCACCAAGATGGTGAGAGATAAAACTACGAACTTTGCGTTCATATTCTATATTGTCGTTCATTATACTGATCTGCCCTTCGGAGGCTGAACCTTGAAGAACCATCGTCCGGTGGTTGGATACTGTCCGAAACTGTCTGCCTTGAGGTTCTCCCACCAGTTGAACGCTTCCTCCGTTTCCCACTCATGCTCAACTTCACCACAGAAGTGATACATGATTGCCGCCTTCATTTCCTCGATAGTCTCATCGTTCACCACAACGAAGTCGTAGTGCATGAGAGTCTCAAAAACGGAGAGAACATAGGAGAGATAGAAGTATCTAACGTCTCCCATCGTCCGGGTAACAATCCGGTTCACACGAGCAAGGTAGTGAGCGTTTGCGGCATCGGTGATCGTCTCGGTGGTTGCGGTGTTCATAGGCTTACCATACCATGCCGAGCAATTGTTTTAAAGCAACCCTCTCGGCATCGGGCTTGCGGGAAAGCTATCGCAGCTTGCGAGTCTTCCACTTAATGCGGATGTTACAGAGATGTAAACCCCTATGTTTTGGTGCTCTGGTGCACATCAAACCATCAATGTTTCGATTACCACAGGTTATTACAAATTCAAACTTGTGTTCTGTTGGTTGTTTCGTTTTGTTGGTCATTGACAAAAATGATGATCCATTTCATCTTCTGACAGCATAGCAATGTAAGTTGTGTTTGTAACCCTTACTTGATAGAAATAACGCCCACGACCATACCAAGTGCTAGTTGATTCAATAAGTTCATATTTTCCGGGCTCATACATATGATGGACCGTTCCAATTTGTCCGTCCCACAACTCGTGATGCCCATGCCCATGAGGAGGCGTATAGCTATACGGCTTTGTGTGAACCAACACCTTGTCGCCTTCCTTAAACCTTGGAAGGTCACTAGCACAGGAGGTTCTGTAGGGCATGGTTACGAGGATGCCCACCCGAAGAACAACCAAGTGCCGGGAGCTTCCAGAATTGCAATACACCCGGCAGGCCCCCACTTGTCATCAATTCGTTCGTCACCATCCTCAATCATCTTACTTGCTAGTTCTTGTGCTTCCTTGACGGTTGCACACGATCCAACCATAACATACCTATCCTTTTCCGCAATGGTTCCAGTGTATCCACCGTGCCCACTCTCATACTGAGCTTCCTCGATAGCAGATCGAAACGCCTTCTTTACTGTCTCACCTTTTGCAAGGTCTTCAAATGTTTGTGCACCCATGTTTTTACCTATATTCCTTTTTTCAAAGAGTGATGATTGCCATACAGAACGAGCATCTGAACTGAACCCTTCCAGAGAGAATCTTGGTTCTCTTCTGAGAGGTAATCATGTAAGTTCTACAGTTACACTTCGCGGAGTATCTCGTCATTTGACGCTTCAACTCCGCTGGTCGTTGAACAGAGTGACATCGCTCGGGAAGGATGCCACACTTGAGCATGAGAGCTTGCCAGGAGGCACCATGAGCGCCGTGGATCTTGTAGCCACCTCTCAGCATGTCCACAACGTGACACACCTCGTGAACCACCGTCTCGTGCCTCTGTGTGTCGGTTGCGTGAACCCAGAGAGGGACAGAGAACCGGACCTTGGTTTTGCGAGTCAGACGATTGAGGCTTGCGTCTCCCATGCGGGCAGTGAAACGATTAGAGAACTCGACTTCAAGGCTTCCGTAGAGGTTTGGTTCACCGAGTGTAATGAAGGTTTCTTTGATCCACTGACGAATTTGTGTCCGCTGCGCGTAGTCCATACGTCACCATATCACGAGGCGTTGAGATTATAAAGCAATTCGCAAGGCTCACCGCGGGAAAGTAATCCCTGTCACTTTTTCATTCTTAATCAGTTGCTTCATAGGATCTTTCTTAGAGTTTCAAGGACTGTAATTCCAACGCCCTGGATAGTATGACCAACCTCTGTGATGGTCAAGCCTTTTGTTACATACTTCGCAACAATTGGATTGATTGCAGCAGTAATTTCTTCCTTGAAGGCTTTAATGTTGTTGTTTGTGTTACTCATTGCTGTTATTCCTTGAGAGACATTGTGACTAGGGTATCCAGCAAACCGGAGGGCCACTCACCAGTCGCGGCAATCTTCTTCTTTTGCATAAAGTCTGCAAGACCCGAGCACTTTCCCGCCCATCGGTCCATCAACGGGCCAATCCAACCGTTTCGTGCCTGGACCTGTAGGGCAAACGCCTTACGATCATTGTCCGTTCCCTTGGACAGAGGAAGAATCTCCTCATACATCGCATCCACCGAATGAATGAGGTTACGAAGACCATCCTGCATCTTCACAGCCTTCTCCTGAATGTGAACCTCAAGAACTGGCATAACATCATCCAGCTTCTCCGACAAGATAAGCTCCATAACTGCCCGAGGAGAGTTTGCCGAACTATCCCGGACCTTGTTGTATGCAAGGTATGCAAGAGACTTACACTTCACTCGGTTGAAGTGCTTGTCACACACCACCACACCCTCTTGCTCAAAAGGGCTCTTGGAACCAACAAAAGTCAAGAGTTCCTGAAGGTTGTTGATCTTGTGAAACGGACACACAGGAACACCGAAGAACGTTGAAGCAGCAAACGGAATAATCGAGAATTCTTTTCCAGAATTCGTGTGCCGCATTCCGGTAAGGTGAACACGATAGTCAGGATACTGCACAACAATACGGTTCATCGGAGTGGTAAGCTCCAGACAATACGTGAACTCCTTATCTAGCTGGCTCGTCCAGTTGTTGAAAACAACCAAATCAGAAACCATCTCAGTAACGGCAAGCGTCTCCCGGAGAGCCTTCTCGAACAACAGCCGGAATGTCATATCTCCCCATCCAGAGATGTTCACGTCAGCCATCGGAACGCTACGAGTTGCAACGTGCCACGCTTCCAGTTCTGGATTAAAGTAAAGAATACAGCACGTTCCATCCAACTTCTCAAAAAAGATGGTGTCAGGATCGTCCATGTCTGCTGGAGCAGCGTTGAAGTCACCGAGGTTGAAGAACCGATTGAACGGCCGAGCCATGACGTAGGTTTCCCCCACAGGGTCCGTTCCGATCACCTGATCGGTTTGGAGTGCTGCCCCACGCTTGCCAAGGATCAGCCCACGGCATTCGTTGACAAGCGGGCCAGCCTTGGACTCAATCTGGTCGTAGTTAAGCGACCACATATACTCTCCCGGCTTGGCGGAAGTCTTGATTCCAAGCTCCAGGCCAAGCTGAGCAAGCGAGTGCGTTCGGAGGTAGTCAACAACGAGAGGTTCGTGAGGGGAAGTCATAGGTAGGTTATAGCACAACGGCAGGAGGTTTTAAATGAATTGCTCTAGCGAGCAGGAACGATTGTCTTTGGGAACATACGGAATGCATTATAGGTGGAGAAGTCCAGTTCCACAGTGCTTGTCTGTGGATTGAATGACTTAACTTCCATGTCTGCCATGTGGGTTGGAACGTAGTTGTTCTTTCCACACCACTTGAGAGCGTCACCAATATTCTGATCCCAATGGCACCAAACTTCCATGTTGGTTTCATTATCAACAATGGAGGTTCCGCCATCCATGAATCGCATAATACGACAACCGAGCGAAGCAGTCTTTTCGTTCATGAGTTTATCCTAACACAACGGAGAGGGGGTTTGAAGAATTGCTCTACTACCAGCAAACGGTGATGAGGTAGTTGCCTTCTGGAATCAAGTCTCGATTTGCAAGGTCCGTGAGGATAACACGAAGAGAATACGACCCTCTACCAATCAGGAACTTATCCATCTTTCCTTGAAGATAAGCGTCCCACGGTTCCTTTTGAACAGAGAAGGTATGGGTAGAGTCATTGCTCCACTCCATGTCGGACACAAGGTAAAAACTAATTTCTTTGTTGACAGCAAAGTAAATTTTGTTGATGAAGTTCTCAAGGTCATAAGAGTCAACCTTGAAGTGAGACACAACCTCACACTTGAGCGTTGGCGGAGATGGAACCAGGGGCTTTAATGCTTTCTTTTTGCTCGTTGTTGCCATGATGTTATCCCTGATACCTCTTGGCTGCACGGACCTTGTTGTAGAGTGCTTCAGCTTCAACAAGATTATTCCCGTTGTCCGCGTAGGTGTCAACCAAGTTGTTGCACGCTTCGATCAGAAACTCCAGTTCCTCTTCTGAGAAAGATAGGGCAACAGGCTCCACTTCCGACTCAGAGTCGGAATCCTCCTCATCCTCCGGCCAGTCCGGGAATGTTGGAGAAACGATGGAAGTATCAATCACCTCGGAAGTTACGGTAATCTCCAGGGAACTCATACCCTCCCACGCCTCAAGAATCTTATCAAGATTCCGGTCCATCCATGCAACATGGAGATCACGGAGAGCAATGCGACCATAGTTCTTGTCGTCGAAGTTACCATCTACCCAGTTCAAAATCTCGTTCATTACCGCACGGGTAGCCATTCCACGATTGGCAACAGAGAAACTGTTGTGAAACGGGCTGGAACAGTTATCATAACAGTCAACGCTGATCGTGAACACTTCAACTAGATTAGGATTACTCATGGGTTTTATTGTTCTTTCTGTTTGTTTTGAGGAAGAGAATGATTAATTGAGGGCAGGTTTGGATTCCCAGTTTCCAATCGGACCACCATCGGTGGAACCGCCCTCGGGGTTTGATAGACTTACTGTAGCACGGATGGCTAGGATTTTGAAACAATACCCTTGGCAAGCTCGGTGCATGTCTGTGCCGATGCATCCATGCCAATCCCTAAACGTAGTTCCGCAGCCTTGGCCTCTATTGCCTTCACGCAGGCCGCTCGTTCTCTCCGTGTGCCTCGGTTGAATGCTTCCACCACCTGCCACCGGAGGGCCGTTGCAAGAGCATGGTGAAGGGGAAACCCTGCCGGGTCAGCAGCGGATCGAGCGAACAGATCTGTGACCATGGCGTCCCACTTGTCAGGTTTTCCCCATTCATCACTCATAATATATTACTTCTTGAAGCAATCGTCCGCGGCATTACTCGCAGAGTCCATTCCTACAAGTGCCACTATCGGAGCAGGCTATACCACATCTACCACAGTTCCATCTATCGGAGGTCAAATCGGTGCATTGCCCCTCACATGTCGATGGGATTTCTGGAGGGCATGATGTAACAACGTCTGCTGGCTGAACAGTTGCAGAGCACGCAGCAAGCAGCGCACAGCAAGTGGTGATGAGTAGTAACAGTGATCTAATAATCATCTTTATTAATTCAGGAGGTTGTGCTTCTTTAGAAACTTGATGTCGTGGAAATACTGCTTGTTTAGGTCTGTCTCTGTTGCTGTGTGACCGAAACCCCAACCGTCAACAACCTGACGGTGTGTTGGCTGCGCAGCTTCCCGAGCGTTGGCTGTTTTTGGATTAACAACTTCCAAACCAAACTCTCTCTGGAGTTCTACTCTACACGCCAGGAGGAGAGGGGAAGCGGTTGAGAAAAAAGCTGGTTGTGGCTTGCCGTTGCTTCTCCATCGAAACAGAGCTTCGGCATACTGGAAGTCCCAATCCATGCTTTCACAGTCATCTTCCATTTGCAACTCGTAAGCATCCTCGACTACCGGATTAGACATTGTAAGAGCGTAAACCAACTTGTGAACAGCTAGTGCTAGGATAAGAACATTAGCCTTGTCTTGTTTTGAAAGAGTTGAGGTTGTCATGGTCTAACCATACCACAAGCCGCGGGCTTTTTAAAGTTATCGGTTGCCGAACACGTCCTGTCCGAGATAAACGTTCCATGTAATGAAAATTAGATCAACACCAACCTGTTGAGCATGCCCTTCAACTCTTCCGTTGAGCATGTCTTCAATGGTAATGTCTTCGGAATTCAACCACTCTCGCTGCTTTGCAGTAAGAATCTTGTCTCTAATAACACGAACCAGATCATGCTCTTCGTTAGGAGATAGAATTGTTCTACAGTCCTCTTCTGAAAGACCAGAGAACTTAGACATTTCCTTTGCTTCTTTGTTCAGTTGATTTGAGTAGTTAGTCATTCTAGGATAACCATACCACACACCACAAACAGTTTAAAGGTATGCCGCCAGACTAAGACCTGGAAGTTGCTCCCATCTTAGATTCTATTTATCGTTCTTTTGATTTCCCTAAAAGCTAGTTGATTTACTTCTCTTAGTTCTTCCGGTCTTAGAGTCCTGACATCATCAGGCTTCCATTAGAAGAAAGGGGTTACTCAAAATATTTGGTATCCAACATTAAAGGCAGATTGTTCACCCGGCGGCAAGGGTTACCCTGGACTGCAAACGATGTCATTAACACGGATAGCAACATAAGAGCTTGAAGCAACAACCGGACAAGAACGTCCATATACTAGGTCGTTAATAAGCTGACTCTTTTGACATTTTAAATGTGTTGCGGGCATTACTTTTGTGTCGTCAACCTACTGAAAGTATTGAAGGAGCAGGTTGGCATTACTAAGTATGGTCTTTAACATCAAAGACTAGAAATAAATGAAGCCCGCTAGGCTTCAACTCCCGCGGGCTTCGACACTTAAAAGCAATGAAATCCGTAACCAATATTAAGTATGCTTGATTTCAAGCTTTTGTCTAATCTTGATTTATTATCATTGAATTCTTCTAAAAGAATACCTGTCACGGACGTTAAAGTTAAAGTATCTTCCCGTAGACTCTGCATTGCACAACCTACCAAACACTTCTTCCGGGACATTCTCAAACTTGTAAACTGCTCTGGTGTTAAACACCACAAACAGTGTTTTCAACATCGGAGAATATCCCAACTCCTGAATCATAGAAGAGTCCGGCATACACTCTTTATTCTCCGTGTCCTCCGGCGGCAACACATCAGCAACAGGATCGCCTCCGGCTGCTGATGTAGAAGTTGTGCTTCCAGCTAGAGTGTCGGCGGGATCATCGGAGTAGGTAAGAACTGGGTCCATCGTGTTTTTAAATATGGAGGATTCGTTCTCGTTCGGACATACAATCAGAGAGCTCCTGGAGAATCTTTTCCTTTTCTTTCTCAGCATCTCTCCAGGCATCAAGCAGAACCAACCAAGGAACCTTGTTGTTGGTTTTACTCTTCATGATTGTTGCTTAGTCGTTCGAGGCTCGGCGACTCTCAAGAGCCTGACGAGCCGCCTGACGAATGGTGTGGGGAACGTCCATGTCGTTTGACAGAGCACACAGGGTGCGGTTCATGGGTGTGTCATTGACACCAGCAACACGGAGGTCTGTCTGGACCCGAGGAATGTCACGCATACGAGCAGGGTCACACGCAAGCTCCTTGGCCTCTGTCTTCGTGAAGCGATCCAGCTTGCGCTTGCAAAGGCTCCATCCCATAGAACCAGTCGCGGTGCTGGCAATCACGCCAACAGGGTTGTCCTGACGGTCGCGGACGTAGAGAAATCGGTAGCCGTTGCTTGGATGAAATCGATTAGTCATGATGTTTTGTTTAAATCCTTGTTGTTGTTGTTTGGTTAACTTACACTTGAGACTATAGCACAGGGCTAACTGATTTTGAAGCTATCGCCCAACTGGGTCAATTCCACCATCAAACCCATAAATGTCGAAGTTTGCCGGATGATTTACTTCCCGCCTAGCAGCTTCAACAACCGGATCTACGGCAGTCGTAACCGTAGCGAGACTTCCGTGCATAATAAACTTGGGGCTAGGAGCATCAACATGAATCTTTCCGAAGTCTCCAACCGCGGCAATCGCATCTCGGAGAGCCTGCACCTGATCCATACGAACATCAACTTCTTTGAAAAGATCCTTGTCAATGTTGTTTTCAATATTGTGTGCCGTGTTAATAATGTCGTGAAGAGTGTCTATTGCTTCGTCTGCGGTGCAACTGTCAATGTTGTTGACCATGTTCCTAAGTTCTTCTAGATTATGTCGAATTCCTGCCATGAACCCATCGTGCCTTTCGTTGGCTGCATCTTCCAGAGTGTCAGCAACGTCGGTTCCGAGAGAGGTAAGGCACTCTTCAAACTCACCAGAGAGAAGAACGCTTGCAAGAGTCCTCCCTCCAGTTGACACGGCAAGGGACATTCCATTGAATGTTGTTAGCTCGCAAACAATCTCAACTTCTCTGACTTCAAACGCCAGACGAGAGGCTTCGATGATCTCGTTGTGAAGGTTGATAACAAGACTCGCAAGAGTGGTATTCTGGATGTTGTTGGTTTGATTTGACATGATGTTTATTTGATTCGCTCTCGTTTCTTAAACTAAACATAGCACAAGCGGTCAGGGTTATAAATGTATTGTCACATAGGGTTAGAGGGAAAGGTGAGCCTTCATACTTGTATGTTATACGCAGACACCGGAGGCGCATCCCTGACCGGCGGGGCACGCGTGACCGCATGTTCCGCAGTTGTTCACGTCAAACGCAAAGTCCGTGCAGACACCGAAACACGTATACCAATAATGGTTATATGGAGTAAAAGACTGGCGGCAAGGTGGCGCGCACATGCCGTTACATGAAGCAAGAGCGCACACATTCCCACAAACTCCGCAGTTCCGTGGGTCTGCCAGAAGATTGACGCACGTTCCCCCGCAGTTTGTCAGACCCGTTCCGCAGACCACCGGCACGTCAACCGGAACGATAGCAACATCAACCACGTCAGCAGCAACCGGCACGTCAGCAGCGGCAACCACGTCGGGAATGATGGTTGCCACGTCAACGACCACAGGAACATCGTCGGGAGATGCGTCATCACCAACCGTGTCAACCACGTCCACCGAGACAACATCATCCACAGCGGGAGTGTCGAGCGGGGCGTCCTGAGCCACCTGGGTGTCCGAGGCGTCAGGCATCGGGGTGACAACATCCGAGGCTGTGTCGGGGCTAATAGACGCCTCGCTGGCGGCATCCTGTGGTGACACTGGAGTGTCGGTCTGAGTTGCAACAGTTCCGCAGCCCATGATGACAAGCGTGAGAATTACGAGAAAACTGATAAGATGTTTCATTGTTTTGTTGTTTGGTCCTACAGGGTTGAAGATAGCACGGGCGGGAAAGATTTTGAAGGAATAGCTCTGAGAGCTATTCGGTCTGAGAAACCAAGATTGGATGAGTCTCTCCTTGAAGGTAGGTGAGAACTCTTCCATCGGACATTCGACAGAACATCTTACTGTTATCACTAGAACAACCTGTCATAGACACATGGTGTGTTCGTGCCCATGTCACAGCACTTGCTGTAGTGGTAGCTTGTTCTTTTTCTGTTGCTACAAGCAAGCCACCGCAAAGTCCCACGATTACAGCAATCACAAGAAATACAAAAAAACAAAACTTAAAATTGTCCCTGACAATTTCTCTACTTGACCACTTACGAAATCTGTCCCATACTCTTTTCATTTTTGAGTCCCTTTTGATTGGTGGCGGAGCAACAGGAGGCGGATCAGAAACCCGATAACTCCCGTCAAGCATTGCCTTTTGTTTAAGAATCGCCTTGCGTCCACGGAGGTGGAACATTGTTCCCATACTAAACATGATAGAAGTGTGCGCTCCAGGCATGTCCAAAGTCAACATAAAGACCAAACTCTTCTGGTAGAGCGACGAACTCTTCGTAAAGAGCTTGCCCCTCCCTAGTCTCAAAACCACAGTTTATCACCGTGTAAAGGTTTCCTTCAAACTCCATATTCAGAACAGCTCCGTTACCATACTTCTCCATACGAGCTTCCCACTCTTCCATGGAATAGAAGTAAACGTCTGTTCCGAGATCATTCTCCTGGAGCCAGTGCTGAATCTTCAACTTTAACAGAGTTTCAACTTCAATTTCATTCGCCATGGTGGTAACTTCCTGTTTATGGTCCCGGATATGATGGTTCGTCGCCAACGTCAACGTCACTAGTTTTCGACAAAGGATCTTCTAGAAAAATAACTGGTTGTCCACCAATAGATCCAACCCCGACAACCTTCGCTTCCCGACCGTTACGCTCTAGAACATACACTTCTTCCGTTGGATTAAAGTGTTTACCAATTTCTTCGATAAGATCCATTGCTCTCATAACTCTATTCTCCACTTCCCATCGTCCCTCATCGTCAGCGCAAGGGTCAGAGTCCAATGTCCTAAGACCAGCAGTGTCCTCTTCTCCCTCTTCCTCGCATCCAAGACAGGAGGGCTCCCCACAGAGCTCACACACCTCTTCCTCCTCGTCTCCGGGGTCAGTCTCCCGGATGGTGTCTTCCATAGACACTCCAGCCGAGCCGAGATAGTTGTGGTCGTTGGTCAGACCCATCTCCACGCTCGCCATCCAATATGCCTTGGCACGAGCAACGGCAGTAGTTCCGCCACAGCGCCGGAGCAGTTCCTTTGCTTCGTGGTAGAGATCCAGCATCTCGCTCTGAATCTCAACAAGTCGGTTATGATCTCGCTTTTCCATCATAAGAGTCGTCCTCGGCTTTCTTGAATTTACTATACCACTACGAGCAGAGCTTTTAAAGCTCCTACCTCCGAAACCGCGTTGGGCACTTCAACCCAACAATCTGATGCCAGCGCGCAAGGCAAATCTTCGCCATTTGAAGGTCTGTCATGTCAGTCATATTCCCTGCGCTGAATCCATCGTTG
>Ga0315284_10011879_pt1 | contig 12402 bp, 8 predicted proteins | sample YL17G09_16_MG_FD_203696 | JGI IMG/M metagenome (GOLD analysis project Ga0315284, IMG submission 203696) | Sediment microbial communities from Yellowstone Lake, YNP, Wyoming, USA - YL17G09_16 | ecosystem: Environmental > Aquatic > Freshwater > Lake > Sediment | place: USA: Wyoming | collected...
CTCTGGAAGTCCGAATGCGGGAAGCAATAATTCATGCGGCGACGTTGACTCAAATGACAGTTTTGAGAATTCGTACGTATCCATTGCTTCCGCTCCATCGGTCGCCACGGCGTGCTCAGTCGCCCTCCGACGAGACATAAGATATGCGCGAGTGCTTTGCGCATGTCGCATCGCCTCGTGCATTAAGCCGAACTCGGCAATCTCCTTCCGCCATCGTTTGACACAATAGTATCGTTGCCAGCGGTTTAGTACTCAATGCTATCTGTAAGTCCGCTCGCACTATGATTCTTCCTTGCTAGCAATAAGAAGAGTTTTCCACCTACATTTACTTCCCCGCGCTTTCGATGCTCTTCCCTCGGAGTTGTTTCCGACACCAGATGAAAAGCAGAAATCCAACCACGAAGAAGCTAACGCCGATGGTTAGCAGGCGCCAGTATCTCTGCGCATTAGCTGACGGAACCTCGGCCACACCGAAGGAAGCCAGATAAAACTCGCTAACCGGCAGCGTGGAATAAGATAGTGACTCGAAGTTAGAAACGTGACTGGCCTTAGCCGTCTTAAAAGTGCTGTGCATTACGAGGCTCGCCATTGACGACGAATGTTCATCATTAGAATTAGAAATATACGTCATCTCTTCTTCGTCTCTCACCAAAGGTCGATCTGTCGTGCTGTGAACAACACGCCAGTCAAAACTCGGATCGAAGACAAATGCCGCTTGCCTAACAGAAGGATCCTGTTTCGCAATAAGCCCAATCGGTGAAAACGCGCATCCAAGCTCGACAAACTTGTGCCCGCCCCGATCAACCTCCTGGCAAGAGACGAAGTGGAAGTCCTTGCTCTTAACAAGCTCACTAAGTGTACGGGGATCAGTCACCGTCCGGAATGATTCTTCGAGAGAATAGGTGTGACCTACAATTAAAAGATTCACCTTATCAACCGTCGCCTGATCACGCCCGAAAATTGATACGAGATACGGTCCGCCTTGGGCAACCTGACTCAATGCGAAGGCATAATCCGGATTAATCGCGTACACCCTTCTGCGCATCCACTTTCCTGACACCGAATATTGGTCAACGAGGACCTTCTTAGTACGCTCGCCCATAATCGCGAACTCTCTCACCTCCTTGTAGAACTCGGGTTTTCGAGGCGGCTCAATTCCTTCAATTGGCTTAACTTCATATGTGTAGGTCTGCCGGCCACTCACCGACTTAACAGCCTGGCGAAGTCTCTCCCAGCCCGCCACGGCATCCGCCTCAGATTTTTCCCAGAGGAGGGCACCCGAGTCGGCCGTCCCGAAGGCAAGTGACGCCCATATGCACGGAAATAACAAAACACCGATCAAAGCCGCGCGAGGAAACCTCGTTAGAAATACTGATTCATAGACGCGCAAGCAATAAGCTCGTGGCGACAAACCGCCAAGAGTTTCCACACAGCCCGTCCTCACATCTTTTCGATCCAAACACAGATATGCCATAAGCTCTCTTCCACGATATGACAGACGCCGGCAATCACCATCGCGAGATGAAGAGCCCTGGCGGCCGTGACGGAAGTCCGAAAAATCGCGCCATTCAACCCTTCAGCGCGGGTCAAAACCGAATCTTGCTACAGGCTGGTAGAGCCCACAATTCTCCTAGTGTACCCATAACATAATAAGGGCACATCAGGAAGAATTGGAGGATCCCCTCGCCAGAATCATATTTGCAATATCAGGGATCATTTGTCAGCGCACTGATAGCCCGCAGATCCTCCATAATACTTGCACGTGCAATTGGTACCAGCGCCACAAAATTTGTTCAAATTGCTGGTATTTCCTGTGCAGTTACCACCAGTTGGCCCGCAAGCGCAGTCGTTAGCGCACATATGAGTGCTGGTTGTCGTCTGCGCAAGTGCAGGAGAGCAAGCAAATAGGACAACCGCCAGTCCTACGATCTGACACGTTAGCGAAATCGTACGTACAAAAGCCCACATGATACAGTTCCTTTCAAAAATGACGCAAACTCAAAAACCACACGCCCCCACTAAGAAACACTCGATACGATCTATACTTTCACTTAGGCGATCTCCAAAAAACTCCGTTGAACTGCCGACATGGCAGATACCCTCATTATTCGTCGACGACAACTCTTGCGTCAATGCGAATCGATGGTTGCTGAACATCGTTGGTGATGAGCACAACAGTAACGTCTCTGCTCAACAGCGATCTCGCTTTAACCGACAAGGTTCCAACCTTCCCAGACGCTAGTTGCAATGGAAATCCTGAGAGCGTCACACACGAACACTGCGCGTTGTACCCTTTCTATAAAAACGCGTCACAACAGTTCAGTACTGCACCTACAGAGCGACGCCGAGGTACTTTGTCAGCCAAGGAACTGGCTTCTAGCAGCGTCTACCTCGGACCCACGCATTCCTCACTTGTAGAATCCCGGCTTGTTGCCGGCAGCCATGCCGCCGTAACTGGCCGTATGATCATTCTGCCACAACGGTTACGTCGATCCGAAGGGCCGCTTGATCCGGCTGGTCCGTAAGAAGGACGACAAGGATCTTCCGGCTCGTGCTTGACACCGCAGAGACGAGCAAGTTCTTCGTCTCGTGTGAGTCAAACGAAACTGGCAAACCAAGGATCTTAATGCACGAACACTGTGCGTCATATCCAAGGATCTGAACCGGCTTTGAAGACAAGTTGCGAACCATGACGAGCTGTTGGTCGCGACCGGAACCCGATACCCGCAACTGGGACGGATTGCAATAGAATGTCTGTCCAGCAAGCAACGCCAAGCCCGCCCCGAGCGACCCTGTGCGATAGGCCGCCCACGAAACCACGAGAGAGAGTACCGCTACAGCCACCCCAACAGAAATCACCCAAATCTTCAAAGGACCACCGTTACGCCTGGTCCGTGCCACGGACGACGCCGCAGGTCCACTACCCCTATCCTGCCCTCCACGCCCTGGGTCGGGATCAACAACGGCATGACACAAGTCACCTGGCATCACGTTACGCCCTGCTAGGAGACAGGCATTGGGACGCACGCCAACCCCGCGACAAGCTCCACCATTCAATACCTTGGCGGGAGATCCGCCTACCCAGAACCAACATCCATTTACCACCAGTAACCTTCTTGGGTCAGCATAGATGATTCACTCAGATATGTCAAACAATATTTGCGCGGTTGTTGTAACGCCGTGAAAGTGTCACCTGTTGGACGCAATGAAAGCGTCACCTGTCGCCAGAGCGAGGGGAGGTCCAGGTCGCCCCACAGACCGATGGCGATGACCAGCCAGACAACCGCTCGGGCCGGGAGCTTACGCACGCGGCGGTTCTGCCGGTTGGTTGGGTGCCATGCCGGGTCGAGTTGCTCGGGCGGCAGGTAGCGTCCCCAAGCTTCCAGCAATATTTCGTCCGAGGGTCCTGAGCCGCCCGTTGAAGCCCGCGGCCGTCCATGGCCGATGTTCCTCATCTACAGCCTCCCTGCGATAGAAGGGTCTAGGCCACTCTTCTGTCGGCAGTGTGAGGCTCGTTTTATGCGCCTTAAGTGAACCGTATTGGGGCTGGCCCGCTGGCCACGGCGGTTGCTGCCTTCTGCACGCTCTGCCCAGTTACCTGGGTGCTGCGTTCCCCGGTGACATCAGCGCCGGCGCGTTGTTCTGGGGTGACTTATTTGGCTGAGCCCCCCTACCGCTGGTGCTCCTCGTATTCCGCGATCGCCTGGGGCAGCGATTCAGTGACATCGCGCGCCAGGGCGCAGCGGCGGCCCAGTTTCTGGCCGGCTATCTCGCCCGCGCGGCCGTGGAGATAAACAGCGGCCACGGCGGCGTCGAACGGGGGCATCTCCTGCCCAAGAAGACAGCCGAGGATTCCGCTCAGCACATCCCCGGCGCCGGCTTTCGATAGCGTGCTGTCGCCCGTCGTGTTGACGTAGGCTTGTGCGCCGTCCGTGACGACCGTGCGATGGCCTTTGAGCACGACGACCTGGGCGAATGCTCGTGCGGCTTCCGCGGCGATCTCGAGGCGCCCTTCGTCGTCGCGGGGAACATCGGCACGGCTGAGAAACCTGCCCAGGCGCGCCATTTCGCCGGGGTGGGGGGTGAGAACGGCGCGGGCTTTGATGAGGGTCGGCCAGCGCTTCTGTTGGGCCAGGAGATTCAACGCGTCGGCGTCGAGAACCATGGGCTTGCCGAGCTTCAGCAGACGCATGAGGCGGAGTTGCGCCTCGCGCGACTGGCCCATGCCGGGGCCGATCACGATCGCATCCGCGGCTTCGGCGGCCTCGACGAGCCGCCCCATCGCGCCCCTGTTGCTCAGGCCCAGCCCGATCAGTTCAGGCGTGATGGCAATGGCGGCGGGGAGAATCGACTGCGGAACGGCCACCTGCACGAGCCCGGCGCCCATACGCAGGGCGGCACTCCCCGCCAGAACCGGCGCGCCGATCATCTCCGCGTTGCCGCCAACAACCAGCACGCGGCCGAAAAGTCCCTTGTGCCCCTCCAGCGGACGCGGAGGGAGGCGGGGAAGCTTGCTGATCTGCCTCATTCTGCTGACTCCCCGAAAATGCCCCATCAGTCTATTCCCGAAGCCCGAATTCGTTCAGCCGGCGATGGAGCGTGCGGCGGCTGATGCCCAGTTGCCTGGCAGCCTCGGTCCGGTTGCCGTGGCAGGCTTCCAGCGCCTTGAGGATAGTCTGCTTCGAAAGCCGAGTGAGATTCAGCTCGCTTTCCTCGCCGATGGAGGTGCTGGTGTCGTCGTCGGCCTGGTGGGCGGCGTGAAACCGCTCCGGCAGATCCTCGGCAGACAGCGTGTGTTTGCCGCTGAGAACCACAAGGCTCTCGAGGACGTTCTTCAGCTCGCGCACGTTGCCGGGCCAGTCGTGTGCAGCGAAGGCATCGAGCAGCGACGGGTCGATTTCGCGCGGCTCGAACCCGTTCTGCCGACAGATTTCGTCCAGGAAGAACCTGGAGAGGACCGGCAGATCCTCACGACGATGCCGAAGAGGCGGGAGCTCAATCTTCACCACGTTGAGGCGGAAAAAGAGGTCCTGGCGGAAGCGGCCTCCCTTGGCTTCCACTTCCAGGTTGCGCGCGGTGGCCGCGACGATGCGAACGTCGATCTTCTGGGGAGCGGTCGTGCCGACCGGCGTGACGGCGCTGTCCTCCAGAACACGCAGCAGCTTGGATTGCAGGCCCAGCGGCAGCTCGCCGATCTCGTCCAGCAGCAGCGTGCCCCCGTTGGCCGCCTGAAAGTACCCGCGAGCTTTCTGATCCGCGCCCGTGAATGCGCCCCGCTCGTGCCCGAACAGCGTGGATTCAATCAGGTTCTCGGGTATCGCGCCGCAGTTGAGCGCGAGGAAGGGCCCCGATTTCCGCGGGCCTGCTTCGTGCAGCGCGCGGGCAACCATTTCCTTGCCCGTCCCGGACTCCCCGACGATCAGGACGGTGGTCTTGACCGCGGCGGCGCGGTCGATGAGCGCGAAAACCTGCTGAATCGCAGGGCTTTTCCCGATGATGTTGCGGTAGTGCCAGCCGTCACGGAGCTGGCTGCGCAGACGCGTCAGCTCCTGCCGCAGACGCTTGTCCTCAAGCGATTTCTTCACCTGCAGAAGCAGCTCCTCGGGGTCGAGCGGCTTGGTCAGGTAGGCGGTCGCGCCAGCTTTAATCGCCTCAACCGCCTGCTTGATAGTTCCATATCCCGTCATGAGCATGACCGCCGTTCCAGGGTGGTTCCGCATGACCCAGCGCAGCAGCTCTCGCCCGTCGACCCTTGGCATCATCAGGTCCGCCAGCACGAGGTCGGTCCCCGCCTGCAGGGTGTCGATGGCCTCTTGGCCATCGGCGGCCGTCTGCACCGCGTAACCCTCGTCGCGCAGGACCGAAGCCATGGCCTCTCGCACCGACGAGTCATCTTCCACCACGAGTATATGGAAACCATTTCCGTTCATGCCGGTCAATTATGATTATCCACGATTCCAGTAACAGGCGATTCCGGGGACTGGGCGGCCACTCGATCGATCTCTTGCGCCTTGACCGCCCCCACGAGCGGCAGACGCAGACAGAAGGTCGCGCCTTGGCCCGGCTCCGACTGACACATCACCGTCCCGCCGAAATTGTCGGCGAATCGCTTCACCAGAGCCAGCCCGATGCCGCTGCCCTCCTTCTTGGATGTCGCAAACGGCTTGAACAGGCGGTCCTTCATCTCCTCGGGTATCCCTGGCCCGGTGTCGGAGACGGCAATCGTGCCGAACGACTCCTCGCGGCCGATGCGGACAGTGATCGCGCCGCCGTAACCCATGGCCTCCTGGGCGTTGAGGACAAGGTTCATCAGGACCTGCCGCAGGCCATGGGGATCGCACGAGACGACGACGTTCCCGTGGCTGGCTTCGACGGTCATCCGCGTGCCCGTCTCGCGCAGAAGCTCGCTCATCACCGTCTGGAGGTTGCGGACCGCATCCGAAAGCTCCACCGCCTCGATACGCAGCCCCTGGGCTTTCTCGTGGACGAGGTAGTCCTGCACCAGCCGCTGGATACGCAACAGCTCCGTATCGATGGTGTCGGCGGCAACCGATACCCGCGACACGTCGGCGGCATTCCGGCGAAGCGAATGGAGCTGAAATCGCAGCGCCGCCAGCGGATTGCGTATCTCGTGCGCCAGCACCGCCGCCGCCAGTCCGCGCTCGGCCACCAGCCCCTGCTGCTCGAGTTCGGTCCGCTGGCGATGCTGGACCTCGCGGCCCCACAGGCTGTAAACGAAGATGCCCACCGAACTGATCACGACGATGCCGGCGGCGGTCAGGGCTATGACGTTCCGCAGCAGCGGCCAGTACGCTATCCGGAAATGCTTCCGCAGCTCCGGGCGGGAAAGGTCCAGGTAGATGCCCCCGCGGACAGGCTTGTTGCCCGAAGACGCCGAGGCCGGCCAGGGATAGAACTTGCGATAGCTGTTGGCGTCCGCGTTGAGCAGGCGGTTGACCTCTTCCGTCGAACGCGGAATCGGCACAGAGTCGTTCCGGCGGACGTAGCCGTACGCGTCGGCCTTGCTCGGATCATCGTTGCGAACGTACAGGAACGTGACCGCCTGCACGGCGTTGTCGCCGAGCAGCTCCCCGCGCATGAGGTTCAGCAGGTTCTGCGGGGAGATCCACCACCATGTGCTGAAGAGTTGGATTCGGACGCGCTCGGCCAGAAGCGCCGATTTCTCGCTTTCATCGCGATCGTACGCGGCGGCGATGACCCAGAAGCTCCACGGCACTGTGAGGACGGCCGCAAGCCCCACGAAGATCGCGGGAACCAGCCAGTTCCGCAATGAGCCCAATCCACGCTTCAAGCGACGGTCTCCACATCCCCGTCAGGCCTGCCCTGACACCTCGGCGCCATCCGCCAGCGCTTTCTCAACGATCGCCAGCAGTTCCGCCGGATTGACGGGCTTGGTCATCCAACCCACAAGGATGCCTTCGGCGCCCGCCGGGCGCATGTGCTGGAGGTCGAAGGCGGTCATGACGACCACCCGCGCGCGCAACCCGCTGTCCATGATCTTCCGCAGCAGATCCAGCCCGCTGCCGTCCGGCAAGTTCAGATCCAGCAGGCAGAGAGCGGGCTGCTGGTCGCAGACCAGCTCCCACCCCTGACGGGCGGTTCCGGCGGCGATGGCCCGATAACCATGCTCGCGCAGAAACTGGCACAGGCTGCCCCGCAGCGATAGATCATCTTCCACCAGCAGGATGCAATTGGTCGTCTTGGCCATTACAGCAGCACCATTGCCCATAAGCATTGCGCGGGGGTGCAACGCCGATGCCAGCAGCGTAAGTCCTCAGTTCCTGCCTAACCATTATCGCCAACTGAGCCAGGATGTCACAGTGGCTGGGACAAAAAAAGCGACTGTCCCACGGAGAAGGCGGGCGACCACCCCCGCGAAGGTCCGAAAACCAAGGGGTTACGGCTGGCACGATCATTGCACAACCACCGCTTATAGTGTCCGAGAGTGTGGTGGCGAATACCCGACTTTGACATCCTGATAGCGGGCAGGGCGCGGTGGAACTGGGCATCTGTCCGAGAAGGAGGTCGCGGATGACAAACCAGGGAGCCTTGTAGGCTCCCGCCAAAAAACAGTGTTCTTCCCGGATGGGAGCCGCCCCGGTAACGAGGCGGCTCCCAACTTTTTTTGAGCTATTGCATCTTTTCGAGGTCTTTCCAAGGCTCGGCACGGGAGCCGAGGGGGCCGAAGTCGGGCGGCCTGGGAGGTTCGGTCAGGCCGGATTGCCGCGCCTGGCGTTGCGCCCGGCCGGCGCGGACCAGGAAAAACGGGACCAGCAGCGTACAGGCGACGGTCAACAGCAGGTACCTGATCGGGCGCCAGGTCCAGCCAGCCGCACGCAACTGCCCGACGGCCAGCCAGGTCAACTGCAGGGCGCTCCCCAGGCATGCAAAGGCGGCGACCAGGCAGTACGACCGTGTCCGGTAGGCGGCATTGTGCATCTGGGTGACGCGGCGGATACGCAGGCCGTCAAGCTCGTCGTCGCGGTCGGGGGGCGACTCCTGGAGGGATTCATCCGCGGGCAGGAGAATCGGCCGGAGGCAGTGGGGGCAATCGACGGTCTGCGGCTGGTCAGAGAGCGTCGCCTCAAGGGCGCCGCCGCAATGCGGGCAGGTGGAGCCAGCGCCTTCCATGCGCTAACGGTAGCACGCTCGGGCGGTTTCGACCACAACCAGGCGGGCGTGGCGAGGCGGTCCCGGGAAGTTGAACCGGGCGAGGGCCGGGGGTATAGATGGGCCGGCGCCGGATAGAATGCACAGAGAACCCCATGAGCACACCATCGTTCGTCCATCTCCATGTTCACAGCCACTATTCCCTTCTGGACGGCGCGTGCAAAGTGCCGGCGCTGGTCAAGCGGGCCAAAGAGCTGGGGATGGACAGCGTGGCCATCACCGATCACGGGTGTCTGTTCGGCGCGGTCGAGTTCTACAACGAGTGCAAAAAGGAGGGCATCCGGCCGATCATCGGGATGGAGGCGTACATGGCGCCGGGGGATCGGGCGGAGCGATCGACGCCGGGTGGCAATGCGGGCGAGGCGGCGTATCACCTGCTGCTGCTGGCGGAGAACCTCCAGGGCTACAGGAATCTGCTGAAGCTGGCGAGCATCGCCTACCGGGAAGGGTTCTACTACAAGCCGAGGATTGACAAGGCGGTGTTGAGGGAGTTCGGGGCCGGGCTGATCTGCACCAGCTCGTGCCTGGGAGGGGAAGTTCCCTCGGCGCTGATCAGGCGCGACCACAAGTTCGCCAAGCAGGTGGCCCAGACGTATTTGGAGATCTTCGGGCCGGACCGGTTCTTCATCGAGATCCAGAAACAGGGGGTATCGGAACAGGACCAGGTGAATCCGGAGCTGGTTGACCTGGCCAGGAAAGTGGGCGTGGGGATCGTCGGGACGAACGATGTACACTTCCTGACGAGGGAGGATCATCACGCGCACGACGTGCTCTGTTGCATCAGCATGGGGCGGCTGATCACGGACGAGAACCGGGTGAAGTATCCGTCGGAGCTGTATCTCAAGAGCCCGCAGGAGATGCACGAGGCGATGGGGCAGTGGCCGGAGGCGCTGGACAACACGGTGTGCATCGCGCGGATGTGCAACGTGGAGCTGGATTTCTCGAAGCGGTATTCGCCGGTGTATCGGGTGCCGGAGGAGAAGCTGAAAAACGAAGGCACGAAGGGGATGGGCAACGACGAGCGGTACCTGCGGCAGCTTTGCGAGGAGGGGCTGAAGTGGCGGTACGGGGCCACGGATGTGTCGCCTGAGATTCGGCAGCGATTGGATTACGAGCTGAAGGTCATCGCGGCCAAGAACTTCTGTTCGTACTTCCTGATCGTGTGGGATTTCTGCAAATATGCGAGGTCGCAGGGGATTCCGGTGGGGGCGAGAGGCTCGGGCGTGGGGACGATGGTGGGGTATCTGCTGGGGCTCTGCAACGTCGACCCGATCCGCTACAACCTGCTGTTCGAGCGGTTCATGGACCCCAGCCGCAGCGAGATGCCGGATATCGACATCGACATCTGCCAGGACGGGCGGCAGAAGGTGATCGACTATGTGCGGCAGAAATACGGGCACGTGGCTCAGATCATCACGTTCGGGACGCTGGCGGCGCGGGCGGCGTGCAAGGATGTGGGGCGTGTGCTCGGCGTGCCGCTGCCGGAGATCGACAAGCTGACGAAGCTGATTCCGGGGACGCCGGGGATGACGCTGAAGAAGGCGTTGGACGCGTCGCCGGGCCTGGCGGCGATGTACAACTCGAACGTGACGATCCGGCAGGTGATCGACCTGGCGCGGAAACTGGAGGGGATGTGCCGGAACGCGGGCTGCCACGCGGCGGGCGTGATCATCGCGGACCAGCCGCTGGACGAGCTGGTGCCGCTGTACAAGGACAGCGACGGCAACATCCTGACGCAGTTTGAGGGGCCGATCTGCGAGAAGGTGGGGCTGCTGAAGATGGATTTTCTGGGGCTGCGGACGCTGACGACGCTGCAGCGGGCGATCGACCTGGAGTATCAGACGCGGGCGATCCGGGGCGGGTCGATGGGGCCGGCGCCGCTCCTGCCCGGCGGGAAGATCGACATCGAGCGGATCGATTTCGCCGACAAGAACGTCCTGGCGCTGTTCTGCCGCGGGGAAACCAAGGGCATCTTCCAGTTTGAATCCGGCGGGATGCAGGACCTGCTGATGAAGATGCAGCCGGACCGGATCGAGGACCTGATCGCGGCCAATGCGCTCTACCGGCCGGGCCCGATGGAGCTGATCCCGCCGTACTGCAGCCGCAAGCACGGGCGCGAGGCCGTGCCGGAGGTGCATCCGCTCATGGACCGGATCCTGGCGGAGACCTATGGGATCATGGTCTACCAGGAACAGGTGATGCAGATCTTCAACCAGCTCGGCGGGATCGAGCTGTCCAGCGCATACAAGCTGATCAAGGCCATCAGCAAGAAGAACACGGAGCTGATCGCGAAGTTCCGCCCGCAGTTCATCCAGGGGACGATGGACAAAGGCGTTTCGAGGGAGAAGGCGGAGGAGATTTTCGAGCACATCCTGAGGTTCGGGGGCTACGGTTTCAACAAGAGCCATTCGACGCGTTACGCGATTGTGGCGTTTCAGACGGCGTACATGAAGGTGTACCACCCGGTGGAGTACATGTCGGCGGTGCTGACGTTCGAGATGGGCTCGACGGACAAGGTGGTGGAGTACATCGAGGAGTGCCGACGGCTGACGCTGCCGGGGGGGAAGAAGGGGATCAGGGTTCTGCCGCCGGATGTGAACTACTCGGATAAGGACTTTACGCCCATTTATGTGAAGCCCGAGGGGACGAAGGGGCGCAGGCACAAAGGGACCGAGGGCGATGTGGAGGGGGTGATTCGGTTCGGGCTGATGGCGGTGCGCGGGGTGGGGGAGAAGGCGGTGGAGGCGATCATCAATGAGCGGCGGGCGCACGGGCCGTTCGGGAGCCTGTACGATTTCTGCGAGCGTGTGGATCAGCGGCAGGTGGCGCGGGCGACGACGGAGGCGTTGATCAAGTGCGGGGCGTTTTCGTCGCTGTCGGCGAATCGCGCGGCGCTGCTGCACATCCTGGAGCAGGCGGTCGAGATGGGGCAGCAGTCGCAGAACGACAGGCGGATGGGGCAGATGAGCATGTTCGGGTCCCCGGCGACGCCGGGGCCGTCGGGGGCCAGCGCGTCGCTGGCGGGGGCGATGCCCAACGTCGAGGAGATGGCCAAGGCCGAGCTGCTGAAGCATGAGAAGGAGCTTCTGGGTTTTTACATCACGAGCCATCCGCTGTCGGAGCACCAGGCGGCGATCGACCGGTACACGACGCACACGACGAAGGACGCGATGGCGTGCGCGGAGGGGATGGAAGTGACGATCGGGGGGATGCTGACGCGGGTGAAGAAGACGGTGACGAAGAACGGGCGCTCGGCGGGGATGCAGATGGCGATGATCACTCTGGAGGACCTGGAGGGGCGGATCGACGGGGTGATCTGGGCGGAGACGCTGGCGGAGATCAAGCAGAAGTATCCGGATGTGGTGGATGTCGAGCAGATCGTGTTTGTGAAAGGGAAGGTGGACAAGCGACGGGAGACGCCGAGCGTCGTGGTGAGCGAGATCGTGCCGATCGAGGAGGCCACAAGCCGGCTGACGACGAGCATCGTGTTGAGGCTGGACCGGCGGCGGCATGCGGTGGACGTGATTGGCGAGGTGAGGAAGCGGCTGAAGGAGCACGCGGGTCGGACGCCGGTGTTTGCGTCGGTGGCGATGGAGACGGGGCAATCGGTGATCCTGAGGCTGGGCTCCGATCACGGGATCAAGCCAAGCCGGGAGCTGGTGGATGATCTGGAGCAGGTACTGGGGCCGGGGGGGGTTCAACTGGTTGGGG
>Ga0315284_10011880_pt1 | contig 12402 bp, 12 predicted proteins | sample YL17G09_16_MG_FD_203696 | JGI IMG/M metagenome (GOLD analysis project Ga0315284, IMG submission 203696) | Sediment microbial communities from Yellowstone Lake, YNP, Wyoming, USA - YL17G09_16 | ecosystem: Environmental > Aquatic > Freshwater > Lake > Sediment | place: USA: Wyoming | collected...
AAGGCGACCCCGTTGTCTGTTTTGACAATATTGAAAGACCATTTGGGAGCGCTGCTCTTTGTTCTGTTCTTTCTCAAACCGAGTATAAAGATCGCGTTCTTGGTAGCACGCGCAACCTTAGCGTCCTTACCAACACAACTATTTTGGCAACAGGTAACAATTTGACCTTCGTTGGTGACATTTCAACAAGGGCTATTCTTTGCCGGTTAGACCCGCTCTGCGAAAGACCAGAAGAGAGAACGTTCAAAAAGAATCTATATCGTTATATCCCCGAAAACAGAGGGGAAATCGTTGCCGCCGCTCTTACAATTCTTCGTGCGTATCATATAGCAGGGCGTCCGAAACAAGATATTTTACCATTTGGCCGCTTTGAAGAATGGAGCGATCTTGTCCGCGCCGCCATCGTCTGGTTAGGCCAAGAAGATCCTTGTACAAGCAGAAAAGAAATCGAAAGTGCCGATCCTGTTCGAGTTGCTCTTGGATGTCTTTTGTCGTCGTGGCACGAGGCTTTCGACGACTTTAGCAAGAAGCTCAAGGATGTAATAAAAGATGCTGAGAATAAGGATAAAAAACTAGACACCCTGCACGAGGCGTTAATGGAAATTGCGCCAGACAACAAGGGTGGCATCAACTCAAGGTCTCTGGGGAAAAAGCTATCCTCATATAAAGGGCGAATCGAGGGCGGCTATCGCCTGGAGTGTACGGGAACTAATCAAGGTGTTGATACTTGGAGAGTTACAAAATCAAAAGAGTAGTTCCGTGGGTTTCGTGGGTTTCGTGGGTTTCACTCTCACCCAATAGAGAAATTGGCAGTGCTAAAATCTATATATAGATAAACCAAAACCAACCAAACCAACCAAACCAACCAAAAGACAGGGTTTTATGGGTTTTACTGACTGATTTAGACAAAAAGGAGTCTATATGGGCAAAAAAGATAAAGGAGTTGAACAAGCAAAGGCGTTGACGCCCCCGCTTAATGAAGACGAGCGGATGGCGGTTGAGCTTGTGAAAAACAAAAAGAACGACAAACCAATTGCTTTTACGGCAACAGAGGATGGCAAAAAGTTTAACTCTTGTTTAGATGTTGACCGAGGCACGAAAGAAGAGATGTCTTTACTGTACGACGCAGCAATGCTTAAGGCGACAGGTTCCGCGGATACACGCTTTGCCAACCTTCTTTTTACTGGATGCTTTAGCAGTTCTGCTGTTTGTCTTGATGGGACACCCGACGATAAAGCTAAGAACATGGCAGCTATTTTCAACACAATGAGCGCATTAAACCCGCAGGATGAAGTTGAAGGCATGTTGACGGCCAGGCTGGTTTCTCTACACTTCCAAAGCATGTTATGCTTAAACAGAAGCTCGCACCCTGAAAACTCCTCAGAGGTTTGCGAGAGGAACGCAAACAGAGCCGGGAAGTTTATGCGCTTGTACAATGAGACACTTGAAACCCTTATGCGATATCGTAGACGTGGAGAGCAGAAGGTTACGGTGACGCATCAACACGTCAATGTTGGGAACGGTGGCCAAGCCGTCGTTGGCGGCACGGTGGTTGCCGGGGGTGGTGGGGGAGCAATAAAAAACTAGCGAGGTAATCCCATGTTGAAACTATGCGGAGCAAAGGCAAGAACGAACGGCCATCAACCATGCAGGCAGCCGGCAATGGCAAACGGCCGGTGTCGTTTACACGGTGGCCTCGTTCCCAAGCACAACCCAGGCCCGAAGACAGAGGCCGGCAAGCACCGGCAGAAGATGGCTTCTTGGAAACATGGAAGGCGCAGCAAGGAAGCGATTCAGCAGCAGAGAGAGTTTAGAGAGATGATCAAGCAAGAAATGGCGTTCCTGAAAGAGGTAGACGACCTTTGCGCTTCGTTTAGCGTGGGACTCCAGTGACCGAAAAAGGAAAGCAAAATAAACGCAAGGGTCGATCCTTAATTGACTGTTACCTTGTTCTTATAAAAGATAAAGCGAGAGAGAAAGAAAGGTCGGTTTTTGGTTTTTGAGTGGGTGATCTGAAAAAAAATTCCTGCCATTTTTTTGGGTTGAATTTGGCGAAAATTTTGCCCGTGTTGACTCAACACATATTGCGTGGTTTTTGGACTTTCTGTTTTTCGTCACATTTTTGATAATTTTGATTTCACGTTTTTTTGTCGGTTTTTTGGAGCCTATGCAAGGCGATTGAGTGTAGTTCCTGTTTTGAATTCCGCGTATTAAATGCGCGCGTGTCATGGGCTGCCTATTTCTGTCCGGCTTTTAGTTTTTTGGTGCTTGTATGGAGTTTGTCCTCATTGCGTGCGTGTCATAGACTGCTTAGGGTGGGAGTTTGGAGAGGCCTTGTAATCTGATCGGTTGGAATTGAATTTCTGCCCTTAAATGCGTGTGTGTCATGGAGTACATATATGAAACAGTATAGAAGCAAGTATGGATATGACGTTTATTGGTGCGAAGGTGACGAATGGAAGCACCCTAAGCGATGGAAGAAGAACCGCCCTCTTTGTGGTGCGAGATGCCGGGATGGTCACGCCTGCAAAGCAAAGGTGGTAGTCCACCCTCGAACAGATAAGCCGATCAATGGTAGGTGCCGGATGCACGGAGGGCTTTCAACAGGGGCGAAGACAGCGGAGGGGAAAGAGCGATGCCGGGAGGCCGCTAAGCGAGGAATGGTCGAGTATTGGAGGAAGAAAAAGTCCGTAGTAAAAGGTTTAGAAAAGCTCTGAATGCGTTCCCAACCGTTCAAACCAGATCTCGCCTTCTTTTTTCTGTATGCGGTAAATTAGCAACCAGTCATTTTCAACGTGACACTCTCGACAACCTTTCCAGTTTGAAGCCGCTATCGAATTTATTCGGGAAGGCGATTTATTGATTGTGACCAAACTTGATCGTCTAGCGCGATCTGTTTCAGACTTAATGAAAATTATTAAGGAGTTGGAAGATAAAAAAGTTGGTTTACGCATTCTAAATCTAGGCATAGATACTACCACCCCCACAGGTAAGCTTATGCTAACAATCTTAGGAGGAATTGCTCAATTCGAACGAGAAATTATGTTAGAACGTCAAAGAGAAGGAATAGCCAAAGCAAAGTCTGAAGGCAAGTATAAGGGGCGCAAATCGATTGCATTGGAACTCCAACAAGAGGTTAGACTTCTTGTTAGCAATGGTATGACAAAATCTGGTATCGCCAAACGGCTTAAAATAGGGGAAGCCACTGTTTATCGAATTTTACGATCAACAACTAACACTCAAAAATAGGACTCTGAAAACAATGCACGCTACAGAATACCCATTCATAAAAATACTTTCGATGACTAGACCAAAACCCAATGGTTTAGATCAATATTATCATGAATTGACCTCTTTAGGAAATCAGTTGTATGAGATCCTTGATCAAGGAAAAGAGTGGTCAGGGGAACTAGCTTCGGCTTTAAAAAATGGTGGTGGTGCCATTTTCCCTCACACTTATTTTAGTAAGTGTGGAGAGCAGATGGGAGCGGTGATCCACGCTATTCTAGATAGTGGAGCCGATCAAGTCATCATGCTTGGAACAGTGCATCCTTTTCCGGGGTTGTTTGAAGCTAGGGTCAAGGAATTCAACGGCGAAGATATCTCACAAGAACCTTCTTGGGGAGTGTTAAATCCAGAATCTATAAATGGAAAAGCTCTCCTTAAGAATGAATTTTCATTAAATCTCTTTAAATCTTTATGGAAAATTGAAGTTGAACGTAGAGGCAAGAAGGCTCCTCGCCTAATTGAACGCTATCCTAGCCTGGTTAATAGGCATCCAGAGACGCTACCAGGCATGAAAGAGCTTAAAGATCTTACCAAAAATGCAGTCGTTATCGGCACTGAAGATTATTGTCACCATGGTGTGGCTTATGCCATTCCTAAAAATTCGGCAATTCACATGGGGGAAAACGCCTTATCGTTTGCTCGGCAGCAGATTGAAAATGGATTCTCACTCTTACAGCAAAATAAATATGCTGAATTTTATAAGCATGGAATGCATCTGAATGCGATTGGGGATCCTTCAGACGTCAGCACCACCATACATTATTTAGTTGGAAGCCATGCGCAACTCAAAATTCTGAATTTAAAATTGGTTGATGTTTCTCATCTTTTTGAGGATGATCCTTCTCCAAGCTGGGTAGCAGCCACACTTGTAAAAATCACAAAGAGCGGTGGGCAAGCTTCTAATTGACATTTCGCGGTTTTAGTCAAAAACACCCAATTTTTCACCCACATATTGCCGGCGCTTCCTGAATTTGTCCCCTATTACGAGAAGCCTTTTCTTTTGAGTTCCACCCCATAAAAAGAAGCTAATTTCTTCCCTATTACGAAGGGAATCCCCCACATCAAGACAAGACATTATTTTGACACCACAAAGACACCAATTTAGTTGACTAGTGTTTGATTATATGGTTAACTTTCATCGTTTTATTCCTAAAAGACCTTAAAATGAATCAAAAAAGGAGTTCTGAAATGCACAAAAAAATCGCCCTAGCACTATTCGCTATGACCTTTGTAACTGGTGCCGCAAGCGCTTATTATGGAGACGATACTGTTAGGTATTATGACAACTGTGGAAAACAAACAGGATCTGCTCAAAAAACATCCTATGGAACGGTAAACTATTATGATAATTGCGGCAAATGTACTGGTTCAGCACAGCCAACATCTTACGGAACCGTTAACTATTATGATAACTGCGGAAAACTAGTCGGCTCATCAAAATAACACCAGAAAGACACCACAAAAGCACTTGTTTGGTGTCTTTCACACTCTCTAAAAAATGATTGAAAATGATATTTGAAACAAAAATAGAACACCCACCTGGGGTGAATAATTTAAAGAAGATAGAATTTAAATTAGGCCCAAAGATGAGAAAATTTCTGTGGTTTTCTTTGGTTGTAACCATCGTTTATTTTTTCCCTCCATACTCACATTACGAGTTCATGGAGACTAAAGAGGGGTTGATTAGGTGTAACAAGGTAACAGGACGTGTTGATCGGCCTGTGCCAGGTTGGCCAGAAAAGAGATGGGAAAGGTTGGCTGAAGGGTAGCGGCTGGGTTATACCGACAGCTTTGTTTTTTTTGATGAGCGCTTGGGTGTTGCTGGCTGTCGCTTCGGTGTCGGGCGCTTCTTTTGTTCAACATCGATGCCTTGGCCGTATAGGGCATCCGGGCAAAGGTCTAAGCCGTTAGGCCATACAAGGGTTGTGCCGTCTGTCTTCACCTTCTTGAAATAATCAACATCCCTCAAAGGCAAGAACATATTTTTTGCCTCTTTAAGCCGATCCTCGAAATCAACGAGCTTAACTTTACCATCGTTGAAAGAGAGCTTTAGTTTATACTTTTCAACATGTTCAACACGTTTGACTATATGCAACATTTCTACCTCAAAGGATTTATCTTTTTGGCGCCTAGTCCCTCCGCTAGAACGTTCCAGTTTTTCAAGAGAGCATCTCTATGGATGATTGCCCATGCAGTTACAAGAGCCGCCTTGGTTGGTGGAAAGTCCCCTTGCATCATTTGGCCGGTCTCTATACTGAAGGTCGCTCTATATTCCGCGTGCTCTGCGTGAAAATGCGGCGGATTGTGTTCATCGGAATACATTTTAATTATGATTCCGTAAAATCTGCTAATTTCTGGCACTAAACCCTCTTTTATTATAACAATCAGATAAAAACAATTCTATTTAGAATGATTAGTTTAATCTAAGTTTTCGGATATCGCTTCAAGAATCCATTGGTTGCGACTGACATTGCCCACGCGCTGCGTTCTGTGTTTATCCACCATGTTGATTAGTTTTTGAGGTATTCTTAGCGTAAATCTAACCTCTGCTTCTTCTTGTCTATGGCTTGCCTTGGAATCCTCGGTTGTTTTTCCGCCCTTGTTGATGATGTCATCAATGTCTAGCTGTTGGTGTTTAACCGGCTTGGCCGCCTTTCTCTTTACCGTCATAATGGTGTCACTTTGGTGTTAGTTTAACATCTTATTTACTTTTTACAGATTCGCCTTCAAAGATAGCGGCGCATAGTTGTTTAATCTCTGTGATGGCCTTCTTATCCTGGGTTTTTAGCTCGATAATACCAAGCCCTTCGGCCGCGGCGTTGGCGAAGGCTTTGCGTTGCCCGATAGATGTTGGCAAGTATTCGATACCGTCGGACTCCTTGAGTATATCGGCGGCGTCCTGATTATCTACTCCTTGAGGGTCAGCGCGATTGATGACAGCATAAGCGCGTAGCTTCGGGTTGACCGATCTAATCTCCTCAACGAGGCTGACAACCTTTCCGGCAGTCCACACGTCAAGACTTCTTGGCTGAAAAGGAGCAAGGAACACATCAGCAATGGTTAAGGCGCTCCGTTGGCTCGTTGTGTCGCGACCTCCGGTATCAACGATGATGTCGTCATAGTCGTTGACCATCTTTAAGAGCTGCGCGCGGACGCCAGCGCCGTTTAATGTAATAGTCGTCCAGGGCGTTGTAATGCCGAGGCTTTCCCGGTGCTCTGCCCAGTCTGACGCGCTCCGTTGCTCGTCAGCATCCACCAGCAACACACGCTTGCCTTCCAAGGCTCGGATAACGGTTAAGTTAGTAGCGAGCGTCGACTTGCCGCTTCCTCCTTTAATTCCCCCTACAATAACGATCATGGCGTCCCCCTTAAAGACATTGTGTTAAACCGGCGTCACAGAGACACCACTACGACACCGAAGTTTTAACTCAGTCGCAGCATTTCACACAACAAAACATATCGCTATCGAAACGCTTGTCAATCTTTGTTGTGTTTGATAACATCCACTTATCGAACACAAAACATATATGGAAAAGTCATGCCACAAGAGATCGTTTTAGGGGATGAAGATTACTTGGAAACCTATGGGCTGCAAATCGAGTGCAGTCAGCTTCGAAAACAAAACAATGAACTAGCCGCTCGGTTTGCCGTAATGGACGGAAGAAAAGAGTGCTACGATAAGCTGTCGCAAAGCCTATCTAGAATAGTAGGAAGAGAGATTGTTATTCAAAGCTCAGGTGATTTATCTAAACTTAAATCTTTAGGCGTCACTTGGAGGCAATTTCTTCCGGCAATGGATGATGTTTTCGGGACGCCAGGCGCTCTAATACAGCCATCACACTCATGTTTGAGGTATTCTTTTTTATGCCAAACACCGGAATTGGAAGATTATGTGCCAGACCAAAGCGATTTTATCGGGAAAATATTAACCGGCTCACGGATCAGAAGCCGCGAGATTCTACGCGAGCAGTCTTCAGAGAACACAGAAAAGGCATTTAAGGGCGATCTGGTATACTGGATGGCTTGGCTGTCGGCAATGAGGTACACCTTTGAAGACGAGCCAATAGGGGCAGACCTGGTCAAGGCGTTCATTATTCAGCATATAGAGGGCGTGCCACTGGAAATAGACGAAAGGCTTGTAGAACAAGGTTACAAGCAGTCTATCGGTGTCCACAAGATGACAACCGTAAAGCGTCGCGTCGCGTCTCTTTCCGTTCAATTGCAGATGCAAAAGCTATCGAATCCATGCCAAGACCCCGAGGTTAGAAAGTTGATTGAAAAGCTCACCAAGAAATACGGGGAAAACAAAAACAAAAGCCGGGCAATAACCTTGGACATCCTTAGCGACATGCTTGCAACCTGCGAAGATACTCTTATTGGAGCTAGAGACCGAGCGCTCTTACTTTTCGCTTGGGCATCCGGTGGCCGGCGACGCTCTGAGGTGGCCGATGCTGATTTAAAAGACCTTGAGATGAAAGGGGACGGAAACTATCTCTACCACATTCCAAAAAGCAAAACGGATCAAGAAGGTAAGGGAAAAACGGTTCCTGTTAATGGTATAGCTGCGGGCACGTTGAGAAGATGGATTGAGCTTTCTGGTGTAACTTCGGGTAAGATTTTCAGGTCTGTAGCAAAGAGCGGAAACAAAGTCGGAGATAAGATCACAGACGTTGACATCAACCGGATAGTTAAACGTAGGTGCGAGAAGGCTGGCTATGACCCAAAACTTTACACAGCTCATTCTTTACGCTCTGGATTCATTACAGAGGCGGGTCAGCGTGGTTGTTCGCTTGGCGATGCAATGGCTTTGTCTGGGCATAGAAGTGTTAACACCGCAATGGGTTACTATCAAGTTGGTAGTCTGAAAAACAACAAAGCCGCTTATTTGGTGTAGTTTTGGTGTCTTTATGACACTGTTGTGCAATCACCTCATCACCACTTTGGTGTCTGGTTTTTTTGTTTTGTCAAAAAAGCTTCTCAAATCATTGAGCATCAACTTTCATTCTATTTTTTGTGTTGACTTTGATGTCGAGACAAGAGTAATTTAGAATTTTAAAACGAAAAAGGCTCCTACTATGAGGAGCCCAAGAAAATTGGTAGCGTTAACTGGTAATTAACGCGAAAAATACAGGATTTGACCTCTGTATCTCCAATATAGAAAAACGAACACAATTTTACCATAATTTTGTGTTTGAATATCGAATTTCTTGGGTAATTGCCGATTGGGGAGCCTCTAAATAATGAGGTTTCCATGAGCTTAAATATTGAAAGTTTAGTCCAAGACATCACCGACAACCTACCTGAATTCCTACGTCCCCGCGATCTCGTCGCCTGCGGATTATACAAGAGCCGCTCCGATGTTTGTTGGGCAATGAAACGCGGCCAGGCGCCACCATCAATCAAGCTAACCTCACACAAAATTGTCTTTCCTAGAGCCAGTCTATGCGATTGGCTCAAAGAGAAGGTCGATCTTGCGGGGGTGCTTGCCGATGTCCAATCTTAACCTACGCCCTTATCAATCAGAGTGCCTGCAAAGCATTATCCAGCATCAAAAAGAAGGCGTTGCAAGGCAATTGGTTTCTCTGCCCACAGCGGCCGGAAAGACCGTTATTTTTTCTCACTTAATCCAAGAAACTAACTGCAAAACTCTAGTCCTCGCACATACCTGCGAGCTGTTGAATCAGGCTAGGGATAAAATCCGTATGGTATGCCCTGGACTAGATGTCGGTCTCGTCAATGCCTTTAACAAGGAGTTTGATCGACAAGTCGTAATCAGCAGCATCCAATCGGCCAGGGTTCCTTACAACATTGAGCAACTGCAACAGGCCAATTTCGGATTAGTGATTGCTGACGAATGTCATCATTTTGCGGCAGACTCGCCAAAGATGGTGCTTGCTGCATTAGGGTTTGAAGAGAAAACATCTCATAAGCTCCTTGTTGGTTTCAGCGCAACAGCCTTTCGAGCTGACGGCCGCGGCCTGGGCGAGGTCTTTGATAAAATCGTCTATCAAAAGAACATTAAGGAGCTGATTGACTTGGGCTATCTTTGCCGGCCGCACGGCGTTAAGGTTGCTTTTGACTTAGACCTTAGAAATGTCGAAACGTCTAATGGAGATTTCAAGGAGGCGTCCTTAGCAAAGGTTATGGACACCCCGGAGCTTAATGAGTTGGTCGCTCGGACGTATATCGAGCAGGCTTGGGGTCGGCAGACCATTTGCTTTGGCGTGACCATAGCCCATGCAACAAACCTGGCTCAACAATTCAAGATGTTGGGTGTAAATAGCGCTGTCATTCATGGAAAGATGTCAAAAGACGAACGAGAAGCCATCTTAAAGCTCTTTGAAGATAGGGAAATTTCAATCCTTTGCAACTGCCAAGTCTTGACCGAGGGCTTCGATTGTCCGCAGGTCGATTGCGTCATTATCGCTCGTCCAACCAAGTCGCCCGGACTTTACCAACAAATGGCCGGTCGCGGCTTGCGTCTTTATCCTAACAAGAAAGATTGTCTCATCCTAGACTTTAGCGATAAAAGCCACTCTCTTTGTTGTGCAGCAATGCTTTTGGGTGACACTGATAAAGAAGAAAACAGACACCGAACTAACACCACAATGGTGTCATTAGCGCACCACTTACCACCGAGGATAAACCATAAACTACGCAAAGCAATCCTAGAGGTAGACCTCCTTGGAGATTCTTTTACTTGGCAGGGCGACGGTGCAGGCGGATATTTCCTGAAAGGAGTCGGCTTCAAAGTCCTAAGGGTGTCAAAGCTATCCGATAATCTTTATGGCGTCGAGTTTGCAGACGGACTTTCAAGGCGCTCGCTTGGTTATGGACTAACCTTTGAATACGCATTTGCTGCCGCCGAAGACTTTGCAAAAGCCAACCGCTCCGCTTTTGTTGTAAGCGATTTAGAGGCTTCTTGGCGGCATGAGCCTATAACAGAAAGGCAAAAAAATGTCTTTCGAGCACGCGGCTATAAAGCCGGTATTGACGAACTATCCAGGGGGCAAGCGTCATTTATTATTGGTAGCGGAGTATTAAACAAGAAAGCCGCTAGATTGTAGTCTAAACGGCCTTAACAAACACAAAACGGTAACCTCAGTATGCCACACTCGCAAAATAAAATCACTGCTGATTTATGCAAAATCACCCTTGAGGACAAAGCCAAAGAATTCATCGCACAACATGGGATCACCTATGATGGCGATTTCTACGAAACCTATAAAGGTGAACAGATCAAATTCGCCGGCATTGCCGGACGAAAAGATAAAATTTGCTGGCTGAAATGCCACTTTCTTGATGATCTGAGGGGGTTAAATATCACCTTTGGAGTTCATCACCCTGAGTATCCAGAAATCACAAGCAAAACCATATACGACGACGACAACTGCATCCCAGAAGAGGAGCGAAAAGCTATAAGAGAACGTCGAGCAGAATCCATGAAGCTGGCGAAGGCAAGGGCTGAAGAAGAAAAAAAACAAGCCGATAAAAAAGCCGACTGGTGTTTAGACCTCTACAACAACGCAAGCGAAAAAGGAGCTTCCTTTTATTTAGAAAGGAAAGGTATCGCACAAATAGGCGGCATCAAATATCAAATTCACACGTCTCACAATAGCAACAAACCGCCTGAAAAAGAAACGATCGTATTAGTGCCTTTTAGAGACATACAAGACAGGTTTAGGGGTCTTCAAAAAATATACCCCACAAAGAGGCTTATTGGAGATGATGAAAAACCAAGAGACAAAACAACCTATGGATCGTATACTGGATGCTTCCACACATTAGGCACTCTTACTAATGGCTGCCGAATCAACATTGCTGAAGGCTTTGCAACTGCCGCTACAATCTTTCTAAGCACCAACCAAACCACACTCGCGGTCTTCTCAAATACCAACATTGCAAATGTCGTTAAATTGATTCAAAAACGATACCCAAAAAGCGAAATAGTCATTTGTGGAGACGATGACAAAGACTCAAAAGGAAACCCCGGACGCTCGGCCGCAGAAGCCGTCGCCAAAGAACTCAATTGCAAGGTGTGCTTTCCGGTATTTCCTGCCGGAAAAGATCGCGACGACAACGGAACCGCGCACAAAGACTTCAACGATCTCATGCTTGTGTCTGGAAAGAATTCTGTTAAGGATCAAGTTGATTCTGCTGCCACCATCTCATCAGATGCGATAAAAACACCCGATTTAACAACCATCGAAATTATACCGGGCGACACAACCAGAATGGCCAATAAGGCAGAAGAGGGAATGATATCAAGAAAGGTTGGTATCTACCAAAGAGCTGGAAGGCTTGTTAGGGTTGTAACTGAATCAACAAAACCAAACCCCACCAAAACAGACAAAGAAGGAAATAGAGTTGTTAAAAGAGATGGGGACGCCTTAGTCATCACAGAGGTTGATCACATCTACCTAACCGAAATTTTAGGGGGTGTTGCCTTGTGGGTACGTTTTGATGAACGAACACAACAGCTAAAACAAAAAGACTGCCCGGAAAAGATTGCTAGAACACTGATTGCTCGAAGGAGTTGGAGGCTTCCTGTATTAACTGGAATTATTCAAGCTCCTACGCTGCGCCCAGACGGCTCAATTTTAGAGCGGCCAGGGTACGACGAAGAGACTGGTTTTTACTTTGACCCAGGACAAACCCGCTTTCCTCCAATTCCTACAAATCCAACAAAGGAAGACGCAGAAAAATCTCTCGGAGTTCTTTTAAACGTCATAAATGAGTTCCCCTTTGAAAACAATGAAAGCCGCTCCGTTGCATTATCGGCCATCCTGACGGCTATTGTTCGGAAATCAATCCGGACAGCGCCTCTTCATGGATTCACTGCTCCGAAAATGTCATCAGGTAAAAGTCTTCTTGCGGATGTTGTTGGGTTGATCGCAACAGGAAAGATTAATAGCGCCATACCACATGCTGAAAATGAGGCCGAGGAAAAAAAACGTCTTTTAGCTGTTTTGGCAGAAGGCGACCCCGTTGTCTGTTTTGACAATATTGAAAGACCATTTGGGAGCGCTGCTCTTTGTTCTGTTCTTTCTCAAACCGAGTATAAAGATCGCGTTCTTGGTAGCACGCGCAACCTTAGCGTCCACCAACACAACT
>Ga0315284_10011881_pt1 | contig 12401 bp, 16 predicted proteins | sample YL17G09_16_MG_FD_203696 | JGI IMG/M metagenome (GOLD analysis project Ga0315284, IMG submission 203696) | Sediment microbial communities from Yellowstone Lake, YNP, Wyoming, USA - YL17G09_16 | ecosystem: Environmental > Aquatic > Freshwater > Lake > Sediment | place: USA: Wyoming | collected...
AATATTATGGATTACAATCAATATATGAAATTGTCAGTAAGATGTTAGGTCAAAAATTCAATATTATAGATGCTCCAAACGGAGTCATTGTCAAAACAAGAGGTAAGTGGATTTAACTACTTATTAAACCTATTCAATGAATTCTGAGTTATTATAGTATATTTAACATTCCCAATAAAATCTTTTAGAGTTCTACTGTTTGTATAGGACATAGCGGACTTCAGATAGTCTTCAAAATTTTCTCTCCAACCAGATAAGGTATATTTAACAGTTCTCATTCTAACAACACCCTCTGATGTTGTTAATTTTTCTTTACCCCATTTCTTTTGAACTTCTTTAGTACTCATTCCTCTAAACTTCTTTTCAAGTCTAAACTTTTTACTCCAAAGGAACTTAGCAATGCCTGGACTAAGTTTTATTCCTTTCCAATAAGTATCACCGGAGGATTCAAGAGTCTTGTTTAACATAGACCCCAACATAACATAGTCAGCACCAAGAGCCAATGCTTTAATTACGTCAGAATACTCTCTAAACCCACCATCAGCAACTATCTTAGCCCCATTCTTTAGTCCCTCTCCTTGATACTGAACACCATTAAGTTTTCCAGTCTTTATATAATTACACCTTTCAACTAAAGTACCCATTGAATAACCAACACCAGTATTCATCGCGGTTAGACAACCACCACCAAATCCAATACCAACTCTAATATAATCAGCGCCAGCATTAGATAGAACTCTGTATGTTTCGGGATTAGCTATATTACCAACCATTATCTTCACTTTAGTTAGCTTACGGAGCTTCTTAACCAAATCAACCATGTGTTGCATATGACCATTAGCAATATCAATTAAAACATTAAATTCAAGATCAGAAGACGGATTATCATTTAACCATTCAATATTTTCGGATATTTCATCGAGAGAATATGAGAAGAATATAACATTCTTAAAACACGTAAGAATTGATTGATCCTCACTCGAAAAGTCACTTGGTCTAATTCCACGAGGAAAACAAATTGGCATTTTCTCATTTAAGAATAATTGCCAATTATCCAATCCAATAACGGTATCCATCGGGGATACTATGATTGGTAACCAATTTGTTTCACTTATTGATAGTTGATAAGGTAGAATTTCACTCCTAGATCTTATTGTTGATGTTACAGCAGGCGTAATTAAGATGTCATTGAAATCCATAAATAGAATTTATTTTGTTAGGTAAAGAGCTGTTATTAATGCCACACCAAATATAATTAGTTGACCGATTGAAATAGTCTCACCTTCTTTCTTCGTAAAGAAGTAGTTGTAAATTGATTTCATATAAATTATTAATAAAATGAATATTTATCCTCTTTGATACAATAGATTGAAGCGGCGTATATTCTTATCTCACCCTGAGTCTCATCAATGAGAAATCTCATGCTTCCCTCAAGAACATCATCATTAATGATTTTCACAGTAGCATTGTTTAGACCCTTGAATACTGTGTGTAGAACATCATCACTCTCATCTATTTTAATATAGTGATCACTTCCTGAAATTTTACCCTTTGTACCTTTTTCGAAATAGGCTTTCTCAATTAGAGATTGAAGTACTTTTGCGTCTGAAAATTCAATTTTGATTTCGTGTTTCATCTTTTAGTTTAATTTTGATTACAGATTGTTTTAGTTACTTATCCATCAAAAGTTTATTTAATTTATCATTTCTTATATCAACTGGGTACAAACTCATGTCTAACTCTCATGGTTCTATCAAATCGAGTAAATGATTTTATGTAATTTTTAATTAAAGTAATAAACATATCTTAATATATACTATATAAATTTTAACCGGGGGCTTTTAGCCCAACCATTAGGACCGGTATTAGTTACAACTAATAGAAAAACAGGAATTCGCTACTCCTGTTTTTCGCTTTTAAACACTCATATCCCCAATTCATTTAATAGCAATTCACGACTCATCATTGTAAAAGTACCTTTATACTTATCACTGGTATATAATTCATTAGCTATCTCTCTAACCTCAACAGGATCTAAAAAACCCTTTCTTATTAGATCAATAGTATAAGAAATTCTCTCCTTATTAACGTTTGCTTTATCTGGTTCTATTAATCGCCTAATAATCATTCCTTTATGTAGGTGAATAGTATTATCAGTGAGAGGACCATACTTATCAATCATCTCATTAATGAAGTTATAAACTTCTTCGATTTTATCATACTTACATTCATAAATACAAGAAGCATAGTTACACTTAACTCCCTCTTTTATAAGGAACTCAACAACATCCTTAGATAAAGACTTCATAGCAAAATACATCAATGTTTCTTTATTTCTATCTGATATACCAAAAGCATTAGCACCAGTGTGCTCTAGTGATACCCAACAATCATAGTTCTGTTTAAACTCACCTATTTGATCAAGAGTCGCGTTGGTAACTAAAGCATTCTTTAGTCTACCTAAATTTTTATATTTTGAACCACTCATCATTTTAGTAAACTCCTCAATTTAATTTCTCGTGTAAATGTTTTATACTTAGGACTCTCAATATTAAACCCATGATGTTGACCAAGTGATATATGAGCATCACCGGACATTCTCAATTGAAAGACTGATGGATTCACACCAAGCTCATCTATTAGCATCTCATATAATTCAATATCCAATCTTTTTATAGTAGCATCAACTGCTGCCAATACCATTGTTTCTTTGTCAAATAATTCAAGTCCACTATATATGAAATCAATACATTTTTGGTGGTACTGATCTCGTCTTTTCTTACCAGGCTTTGTTCCCTTTCTATTTGATAGAATTTCTAGAAATAGATTATATATCTCTAATTTTGAGAGACACACCTTTGGGTTGGATGGGTTAATACTTTTCAAATATTTGGCAACATCCATATGTCCATTACGAATCGCATAGTATATTGGATATTTGAAATCTCCAACTCCACCACTTTTAAATCCCAAGATAGACTCACCGTGTTTATCATACATAGATTTAACACGATCCAAACTACCTGTGGAACAAGCCTGTACTAACCTCTCTATCTCATTACCAGTTGGAGTCAATTTTATTTAGCTAAACTTTTATATTTAAACTTATACAAATATAGGAAATTTAACAAATAAATCCAAATACACAAAAAATTATAAACCTTATCAAAAATAGATTATATAACCAATATGGAAAATAAAGAACACATTTTAACAGAAAATAAAGATAGATTTGTCATGTTCCCTCTAAAGTATCACGATATATGGGACATGTATAAAACAGCAGAACATTCATTTTGGACGGCAGAGGAGATAGACTTAGCACAGGATCTAACAGACTGGGATGATAAACTAAATGATAGTGAAAGACACTTCATTAAAATGGTACTTGCTTTCTTTGCAGCATCGGATGGTATTGTAAATGAGAATTTAGCCGAAAACTTCTTGAAAGAGGTTCAATACCCAGAAGCGAAATGCTTCTATGGATTTCAAATTGCTATTGAAAATGTTCACTCAGAGACTTATTCACTTTTAATTGATACTTATATCAAGGACTCTGATGAGAAGGATAAACTATTTCACGCAATAGATAATTACCCTTCTATTATGAAGAAAGCTGATTGGGCACTTAAATGGATTGGATCTGGAGATTTTGCTGAAAGGCTTGTAGCATTTGCAGCGGTTGAGGGTATCTTCTTCTCAGGATCATTCTGTTCTATCTTTTGGCTAAAGAAACGTGGTTTAATGCCAGGGTTGGGATTCTCTAACGAGCTAATCTCAAGAGATGAGGGACTACATTGTATGTTTGCCTGTTTACTACACAATAAGTATGTGCAAAACAAAGTATCCACTGATAGAATTACTCAAATTATTTGCGAAGCAGTTGAAATCGAAAAGGAATTTATCACAGAATCACTTCCGGTATCATTAATTGGAATGAATGCTAAGTTAATGGCTCAATATATTGAGTATGTTGCTGATTTCTGGTTGGTTGAATTAGGATGTCAAAAATTCTATAAATCCGAAAATCCATTTGACTTTATGGATATGTTATCTCTACAATCCAAGAGTAATTTCTTTGAGAAGAGAGTTTCTGAATATCAGAAAGCATCTGATAGAGATGTTGACTTCAATAATCTCTCCGAAGATTTTTAATAAAAAACCCACTTCAAAAAAGTGGGTTTTGTTTTTAATATATAATCATATGAAATATCTAAAGAAATTTAACGAGAATGTTACTGACTCAGATATCAGAAGTGGTAATTTAGGCAGAACAAGTGAATTTACACCCTGGATTGTCTATGACTATGACACACAGGAGGAATTTGATGTAACTGATGAACAAAGTGATATATTTAATAATGATTATTCGCAATTTGATGACCAAGAAGTAAGGTTTCAAGTAATTGATGGAAAAGCAGTAGTAAAACTTAAACCAGTTACAAAATATGAAATTGACCTATGAAATATCTAAAGAAATTTAATGAGATGTTAGACCCAATGGGTAAATGGACACCTGAAGAATCTAACACACCGGATACCGATTGTATAGAGTGTGGAGGAACTGGTAGGGATGATGAGGACAGGGAAGATTGTGAGTTTTGTCTTGGTACTGGAATAGAACCAAAAACTAAAGAAGAATTAATAGATGGTCAAAAAAGATGGAATAAACGAATGGGTTATCCAGAAGACCACGGAATAGATAAATTGCCATTAGAAAATTATAAATAAAAATGCCGTTTAAAGACCCACAAAAGCAAAAAGAGTATCTAAAGGACTATTATAAGAAAAATAAAGAGTCTATGGATCAACAGGCAAAAGAAAATCCAAATAAAAAGCATAATAATAAAAGATACCATGATGCTCATAGGATAAAAAATAATGAGAAGAGTAAAAAATGGAATGATATCAACAAAGAGGAAAAGAAAGAACTAAGTAGATTATATTATATAGAAAAGAAAGACTTGCTTAATGAGAAGCAAAACAAATACAATAAAAAAAGGAAGGAAAATGATCCGCTATTTAAATTGGTTGCTAATATAAGATCTCTAATTTACAACTCAATAAATAGACAAGGTTACAAGAAATCTTCTAAGTCACAAGAAATAATTGGATGTTCGTTTGAAGAATTCAAACTACACTTAGAATCAAAATTTGAATCTTGGATGACATGGGAAAACTATGGTAAATATAACGGTGAACTAAACTATGGATGGGATATAGATCATATTATACCAACATCATCAACCACATCAGAGGATGGAATAGTCAAACTAAATCATTATACCAACTTACAACCATTGTGTAGTAAGGTTAACAGGGATATAAAAATCAATAAAGTAGATTATGTCTAAAAAAATAACCATCATAAGAGCAAGACTAAAACCAATGGGTGGATCAGCAGAATTTATTTCTGTTAAAGGTCGCATTAAAGCACTTATCAAAAATAACACCAATGATATTTTTGACTTTGTTGTTGATGATGCTGGAATTAAATCAGTTAAATCATTCGGACCCGACAATATTAACCCAGATTTAGTAGGTCAAGAAATTCCAATTGTTGATGAATCTTCTTATGCTAAATTTAATGATGATGGTACAATTGAAGTGACATTTGGACCAGAGGCTAATGAAGGAGCTCTACCACGTCAAAGTACTGTGGATCAGCTAAAGAAAATTAGAAAAATATCTAAAAGAACCGATATCGGTGATAGAGTTTCTGATATGAATAAACAAGGTGCTAATATACAATATATTCAAAATCCAATAGATTCGGGAATCGAATCATATGAAGACTTTGAAAAAAAGAATAAATCGTTTATTCCAAGTTGGAATCTTAAGCATTTAATTAGCCCATTCCGTAAAGGGAAAAAGATCTAGGACTTTACAGCAGCAAGAATATTTTTATACTCAACCATTATTTTATCATATAATGGTTCATCAAATGATTTCATAAGATTTATACGAGCACCAATGCCGGAATCTTTAGGAGTTATCTTACCATTCTTTATCTGAATCATCTTAGCTCTAATTTCTTTTTCTAGTCTAATAATATCTTTCTCTCTTGCCATAAAATTAATATTTTTACAAAGTTAACAAATCTTTTTGATTTATCATCATAAAATTAAATATATACTTTATGATTAAGAAATACACACAATTCATAAAAGAATCCAAAGAAAAACCAGGCAATCTATATAAGTATGGATGTGTTATGTTGGAATTAAATATATCAAACTGGGAGGAGTTAACAGATAGAATAGATCCGGAGGATGTTTATCTACCAGAAGACCCATCACATGGAGTTGAAACACAACCACACGTCACTATATTATACGGACTACATAAAGGAGTAACACCCGATCAAGTTAAGGAGGTATTTGATAATTTTCATGGTGATATACAAGTAAAAATAGACGGTGTTGGAATATTCGAGAATGAAGAATTTGATGTAGTTAAACTAAATGTGGTTCCTGATGGATCTCTCCAACAACTACATGATGAGTTAAAAAAGTTCCCAAACTCAGACCAATATCCTGATCACCACCCACACATAACACTCGCTTATGTTAAAAAAGGAATGGGTAAGAAGTATGCAAATCCAGGTTATAAATATACTATCAAAGATATTGGAAAAGTAAAATATTCAACACCAGAAGGAGAAAAAGTCTACTTCAATATATAATTTTTTTTCACTTCCACAAACATTTTCTAAACTTTTATTAATCACTTAATATAAATAGTAATCGAGTTGTAAAAAGCTTGATATTATAAAATTAATCGGCAATAAAATGGCAGACTTAAACGATGATTTATTTAATGGCAGTTTGGATTCAAAAATGGACTTCCTTAATGAGCAATCAAAAACAAACAATGACGGTATCTACCGCGTAGATCTTTCTAAAGTGAAAGACAAAAAAAGAGGTTGGAGATCAGTAGTAAGATTCCTTCCTAACTTAACCAAAGATGGTAAAGTTGGACAATCAGCAATTGAGAAAATCACTCACTACGTTGATATCAAAAATCAAAAAGAATTAAGTGGTTGGTTCGATTCACCAAAGAACTTTGGTGAGAAATGCCCACTTACAGATCTTTACTACACAATGCAAAATTCAAAAAATGCAATTCTAGTAGAGAAATCTAAGATGTTAAAGTATTCTAAAAAATACTACTCTTATGTACTTGTTCTTGAAGATGAACAACAACCAGAATCAGTTGGTAAAATTATGATTTTCCAATATGGTAAAACCATTAAGGATAAAATCTCAGCAGAAAGAAATGGTGAAATTTCAGGCGTTCCTTGTAACGTATTTGATTTAGGAGCCGGTAAAGATTTCGTTCTTGTTGTAAAAGAAATTCAAACAGGAGACGAAACATACCCTGATTACAAGATGTCAATGTTTAAACCAGAGACTTCTTCATTACCTTTGTACTTCAAAGAAAAACAAGCCTTCAAAAACGTTCCGTTAGTAGATGGCAAAGTTGATCCAAATGTTCAAGGTAAAATCAGAGACTTCTTAACTGAAAGAGATCATGACTTAGAAGAATATTCTCCTAAGAGACTTGACGACCAACAACAATCAAAAATCAATGAGGTTATAAACTTCATGACGGGCAAGGCTTCTACTAGCTACAACTCATCAAAATCTGAATCAAAACCAGCATCTGCTGACTTTGATTTTGAAGAAAACTTCAACAATACACCTAAGGCAACGACAGGTGGAACTTCTGATGAGGACGATTTCTTCAATGACTTATCTTAATAAGAGGAAAGAAAGGTCACTATATATAAGTGACCTTTTTTCTTATTAAAAAATTAACTAATAATATGAATCTTGCAAATAAATCCTTTAGGGATAATAAAACTGGTGAAATTGTAAAAGTAATCGACTCATTCGACAACATTGCTATTCTCGAAAGTAAAGAGAAAGTGGCTGTTGATAGACTACTAGATCCAGGCTTCTACACCGAGCAAATTGATGCAAAAAACTTCTTTGATAACCAAGGAGCGTACAATGCACTAGCTGAGAAAATCAAGAACATACCCACTGAAAATATAGTTGATAGTCCAGGTGAGAGTAATGTTGTTATGGTTGATGGTATTAAGTTACCATCCGCTAATGAGAGTGCTGTTATTATGTCAGATCCAGAGGATGAAAAAGCAGAACTGGCTAGAAAATATGGAGTCATTGACAACACTAGCTCTGTTCAAAATCAGAATCAGGCATTTGCTAAAATTCTTGGAGAAGGATCAGAAGATGAACTTCCTAAGGTTCAACCAAGAAAAACGGAGGTTGTTGTAAATAATGTTCAACATATAGAGGTAAATAGAGAATATATCCAACCACAAAGAATCGAAGACCCTATCATAAATATGTTTAAGGGAGTTAAGAGAAATGTTAGCTTTAAAATGAACATTGAAATATCAAACAAAATCCCAAGATTGGATTTTATAGAAATGATGGAGGATTCTTATGAGATCAGTATAATTGATTATTTAGCTGAGGAATTTACACAAAACCTATTGAAAGATCCATCTTTAATCAAAGAGATGATTAAAGATAAAATCACAAAGGTTGTATATGGTACTGGAGTAGTTAAAGTGGAAGAAAAACACGAATCCGAGCCAAAAAAGGCGACTAAGAAAGCTCCTGTAAAAAAGGCGACTAAGAAAGCTCCGGAAAAACCAGCGAAGAAGGTGAACAACCTAGAAAACCAAAAGCAGTAAAATGATAGAAGAAAGATTCATAAAGCGAGCTGTTGAAATAAGAAAGACTTATCTTAAGGTTACGAGAGATATTAGTGTTTATGAAACAAGAGCCAGGCAAGTTTTAGAAACACTGGAGTCAACTGTTGGTAAATTAAATCAGATTCAAGATAATATCAAAAACAAAGTACTCACGAACGCAGACGAAGCCAGTAAAAAGGTGATGGATGTTCTTTCAGAAGTTGAAAGAGAAGGAGAAAGACTCGAAAAGATTATAGATCCTCTAAATGAGCAAATTGAACAATTAAGAATTGAAGAAAATGAGCTCTATCGATTGATAAAAGAAAAACACCCGAAGATAACAGACAAAGAGATAATCGAACAGATTCACAATGAGATTAAAAAAGAGAACTTATAAAGTTCTCTTTTTTTATTTATATCGTTTTAAATATTCAATTGCACTATTTAAAAAATCTATATTATCCCTAAAAAATCCCAATCCGATATTACAATTGTTACAGATCAAACCCCTTATCTTTTTTGTTTCATGACAATGATCCATGTGTAACTTTTTATCAGATACTTGATCACAAATTAGACACTTACCGTTTTGTCTCTCACATATCTCATTATATTCCTCAGTAGATCCATACTTCCATCTCAGAATATTATTATCTGACCACTTTTTATTATTTAACAATTTCTTTTCTATATTATTAGAATTCCACTTCTTGGCATTTTCTCTAGAACAACATTTACAATAATATGTAAACCCATCCTTGGTTGTTCTATCTGAGTAAAAATAGCTATAATCCAGTTCATTTTTACATCTACTACACTTCTTCATAACATATATATAAACAGAGATGTTTTTCTTTTATATATATGTAAAATACTTCTCGTTTGAATGGCAAAGATATCCAAATTCATCAAAACTCATAAAGATATTCTATTAGAATATATCTATAATGATGGCAATTTAATAGGAGAAGCGTATGATATTCTAGTCAATTCTAGAGACCAAAGTCTATCCTATATTGCAGGAGATACAAGCGGAACAGGAAATATAGTTGGTAATCAGTTATTTAAGATTGATCAAATATCCAATAAGTATGGTAAGATAAATCCAGATTACTACTCATTCTTACAACTAAGAAACTATGGATCTAGTATACCAATTAGACATGATACAATAAAAGTACACATTCCAATAAACTATACATTTGGTGAGTATTTAGGATTCTATATCAAAGTCTATGCATTTGACTATCTAAATCAAAAAACATATGATCTATCAAATTTCTATTTTGATATGACTGATGTTAGCCAACAATATTTACTGAACTTCTCAACACCACCTCTTCTTTTTCAAGAGAAGTTATGGGGAAAGAACATTCAAATTGAAATTCCTGCTGTTAGCGAAGTGGCAGCACAAAGAGTAAATAATAGACCCAAGGATAATAGTATAAATTCAAATCTTACTAATGGAACAGGTCTTAGTCTAACAGCTCCTATCTTTATAGAGTTTGAATTTATAACAGCTATACAAACAGTAAATGGAGTATCTACTTATTTAACCACACCAAAAACGGTTGTTACTATACCACAATCCCCAGAATTTGAAAAATTAGGAGTTGTTATAGCAGAATCGACACAAGGTGATTTCTTTGAAATATATGGAACATATAACGACTCATTAGGTGAGTTTAATCAATTTATAAACGACTCTGTTGAATTGGGTAATAAATACTATGTCCAATACAATATAACTCTCTATGAGCAAAACATTAGAGGTAAAACAAATACATTTACCGTAACGGATAACTTTAATGAAACTATCGAGTATAGACCTATTATAAAATATTCAACCACAACAGCTATAATAGATATTGAAATGAAGTTAATCGATGCAGTTGATGATTCTTATATCATAAGAAAAGCATCTTTTGGTATGTTACAAGATCAGGTCTCAAAGTATAGTTTATCTTTAACAAAGATTAATCTTAAAAATGCATACAAGCCAAAAATCTATAATATTAAAAATTCAATTGATCCATCTCTTGTTGGGAATGTAAATGCTCTAGGAATGGGTGCTAAAAACACAGGAGCTGACTTCAGTGGAAATAATAATGTTGTTATAGAAACAGTCAAGGTTCCTTTTCCTGTTCTTATTGACCGATTTAATATTATAGCAAAGTCCGATAATGTTAGATTTAACAATAAGGTATTCTTTGGAATTGGCAAATTGCAAATTCTAATATTCCCATTTGATAATATTATCAATTTTGTAATAGCAACTGGAGATAACAACAATCCACAATATATGGATTTAACTAATATGGGTGAGATAAAGTTGGTTATAAAGAATGATCAAGTACTCACAGAGTTCCCACTTTACACAGACACAGGAGAAGTTAATTTAGCGATTGGTCAATTGGTATTCAAGGTATCTAAAAATAAATTTAATGATATTAAAAGAATATATGAGTCTGGACTAACAGTATTTTATATCACAAGTACATCACAAGGCATAACAACAGTTATATATAGTGGATTATATAAGGTATATGACTCACTTGATAATGTTAATAGCTTAAACTCTGATGTTAATGCATCACAAGCAACATCTCAGAACCAACCTAGTATCATTAGAGACAATACAGCAGTGGCTGGTGAAACAGCAATTGTAACTAGAAAGTTAGTATCTAGCACCGAAGCAAATAGACCAAAGTCACAAAGACCTGGTATTAATTTAAATACAAGTACCAGCACGGATATTACCGGAACAAATATAGGATAATAAAGTAGTCAAAGTAGTCATTTTATTTTTAATATATAATCTATGAGAAAGAAAAGTAGGATAGATTATTTATCAGAATGTTTAAAACTAAACATGAAGTATGATTATTCTTTGCTTCCAAATTTTATAGGAACTAACGATTATATAAAGGTTATTAAAGATGATCTTACGTACATACAATTGTCCGATCATCATCTACAAAATTTCAAACCAACAAAGATACAAAGGGATTCTTTGATATCTAAACTAGAAAAAATACACAATAATAGATATAGATATCTAGTAGATAGTGAAAAAGTTGGCACAACAAGTAAAATTAAACTAATTGATAACCTAACTGGTGATATATTCCTATATAGAGTAGATAGACACCTATCAGGAATGTGTCCAAATAAAGTAACCCTAAATCTTTTCACAACCAAATCATCGACAATACACAATAATAAGTATGATTATTCATTAGTGGAGTTTAATACAATAAAGGATAAAGTTAAAATAATTTGCCCGGAACATGGAATTTTTATACAATCCGTGTCAAATCATATGAACCTAAAAGATGGTTGTCCAAAATGTATCGGGAGAGGATTTTGGAATAAAGAAAATATTTTAAAAGAATTTACTAATATCCATCTAAATATGTATGATTATTCATTAGTAGAATTCAAAGGGATATCACACAAAGTTAAAATAGTATGCCGCTCTCATGGACCTTTTGATCAAAATATACACAAACATTTATCAGGACAAGGTTGCAAATTATGCAAGTCTACTTCAAAGGGAGAAGAGTGTATTAAACTACATCTAGAAAAGAGAGGAATCAAATATATAAGACAACACGGATTTGATACTTGTCGGTATATTAATAGACTTAGTTTTGATTTCTATCTACCAGAA
>Ga0315284_10011882_pt1 | contig 12401 bp, 14 predicted proteins | sample YL17G09_16_MG_FD_203696 | JGI IMG/M metagenome (GOLD analysis project Ga0315284, IMG submission 203696) | Sediment microbial communities from Yellowstone Lake, YNP, Wyoming, USA - YL17G09_16 | ecosystem: Environmental > Aquatic > Freshwater > Lake > Sediment | place: USA: Wyoming | collected...
TCGCGTCTTCGGAATCTCGGAAATCCAAGTCCCTCGGAGTTATATGAGATCGGTGAATGGGCGGCAGAGCGTGCACGGTTCTACAATGACCCGGAACTCGCCAAAAAAGCGAGGTCAATGTTCACCGATGGGGTGAATCTGGAATGGCGGGCTCTGACTGCCTCTGAGGGCGAGGAACGGATTGCCCTCGCTCACAAAGCCCGTGAGTTCCAATTTCCGGACGACCAGCGCATGGAGCTGATACACGAGGGATACAGGATTTTGTGGCAGAGGATCCTCAAATCTGAAAAACAAGATTTGAGTGATCTAATTCCCTTGATCGCTCGTCTCGCCGACGATCTGCCAGGCAGCACCCAGCAGATCGTCCCGTTCCCGCCGGACCTGAAGCAACGCTATGAAAAAGACCCTGTGACGGTTTACCGTGAATCCCCTGAAGAAACACGCAAGCAGCTGCACCGTCTATTTTATGCATCGGTCGTACTGCTGCCGATAATCTCTGAGGCCGCTAAAGATGGTCAGAATGGCAATTTGATTGCCAATAGAATTGAGCGAGCGATTCCCGAGGAAGAAAAACTCGCTGAACAGTATCGAGCGGCAAAGCGATCTTGGAGGCTCCTCCATATTGAGACAGCCACTCGACAGGAAGTCGTCCAATTGGCAAACGAATTTCATTCGCATCAATTGCCTGAAATGGCAAGAAAGGCATTGGAGGCGTGGCTTGTGGCGAGAGAAGATCGCCTGCGTGATGATGGGTCGGTGGGACTACTCCAACTTGCCGAGGACTATCTCACACTGTTGCAGGAGCAATCGAAGTCCGTGGCTTTGCTTCTGGAAGCCTACAAGATCGACCCGTCGTTTAAGGATGTGATCCATCGACTCGAGTCACTCGGCTATACATTGAATCGGGGTCTCTGGACAAAAAATGATTCAAAGAAGAAACTCACTGATCCTTTCGAAACGGACACAAGTCGTGGACTTGCGATAGGTATCACCGAGTCCGATCTGAGAAAAATCATCCCCGCAAAACCCGAATCGATTTCCCGGGTGATTACGAGTGTGAAGATCATCGAAATTTGGAGTTACGGACCGGCCGGAGCAACGCCGTTGGTGATCCGCCTTGAGCGATCCGGTCGTTCGGAAGCGAGAGTCGTTGCGATTGGCGACGACCAATAAGTGAGAACGTGACCACTTTCACTCGCGTCCGCATGAGGAGCCGAAGCGTTCACCGCGTTTTGGTGAACCGCTGAGGAATGGTTGATCGCTCTCCCGGTCGTGTCCGTACGGTGGTCAGAAGATTTCCCAATGGCTGCGGTTTTGCAGGGCGACGGGTGTTCTTTTGCGGCAGACGTCGATCGCCAGAGGTTCCTGTTGTGCCGGATCCCTTGCAAAAAATGAGCGGGTTTCAATCTCGAAGATATTGCTTGAAATGGCTCATCGCAAGTTTCTGAATTCCTCAAAATTACCCTCGCCGCAGGGATCTATTACGAGAAGCCGCGCGGACGCAATAGAGATCCGCTGGATTCGGACGGCGAGGTCCGAGGGATTGGGCGTCTCACCAGATTTTAGGCGAAAAACGAATCGTAGTTTGTTGTCAGTGTTCAGTGTGACGGTCGCACCTCTTGTCTCAGAAATATCACTACTGTTGTCTCAGAAATATCACTACTGAGCCGTAGTTCCTCTTTTTTCTTCGATGACCTTGCTTCGTCCTGTTTTTGCACATTCGCAGCGGTTTTTCGGCTTATACGACTTTGACGGTTGCGAAAAGCAGGAAAATAGATTTGGCCGGCCAACTCCTTTCATCGCACCCTTTCGAACGGTGTATTTTTTCACAGATTGCCGAAATCGACGGATGAATGATGGGAAACGGCCTTTTATATGACAAAATTCGAGCATCATGTGAAATATAATGACGTCTTATGATTGAATTACCTCACAATATGGGTACTATGCGTTGTGCGACAAGGATGGGGAATAGCGTTCCGCCGTTTTTTTGGATAGGATCCTGAAAGTTTCCAACGTTATGACCATTCTGCTGGAGCAGCGGCGAGATGAAATTCTTCAAGCCATTGAGCAAAAAGGATTTGTATCACTTAGCGAGCTTGTCACGCGATTTGAGATTAGCGAATCCACGATTCGGCGGGATTTGGAACATCTTGATGGAACAGGACAGATTCGGCGGACTCGGGGGGGAGCGGCCTACACCGGAGAATCGATCACGCCGTTTGAAGAGCGTTTTCGAAATTCGAGTCAGGAGAAGCAAAACATCGGTCGAGCAGTGGCTGATCTGATTCAGAATGGTGAAACAATTTTGTTGGGAGGGGGGACTACGACCTTCGAAGTGGCTCGGGGATTTCTCGGAAAAACATTGCAGATCGTGACGAATTCGCTTCCGATTGCCAATCTCTTGGGTCAACAAAAAAAGATCGAATTGATTCTGATTGGTGGCTATCTATACCCGCGAACGGGCGTGGCACTAGGACCATTGGCGGAAAACGCCTTGCGTGAAATCCATGTACCACGCGTGATCATGGGGACCGGAGGGATTACCGAAAAGGGACTCTTCAACAGTAATACGTTACTTGTGGAATGCGAGCGGCTGATGCTGCAAGCGGCGGAAGAAATCTGGGTTGTGGTGGACAGCAGCAAGTTCGGGCGATCGGCATTGGCCTACGTTTGTGAATTATCGAAGGTGACCCGAATGTTCGTTGATGCGGGATTGAGCGACGCGTGGAGGGAGACGATCCGCAAGGCGGACATCGATTTGACTGTTGTTGAAATATGATTTTTCGTGGACAAGCGACAAGTGAGACAATGACTACATTCATAACGGGTTATCGTCGAATCGACATTGAACGGGTTGTCCGTTCCGTCTTAGAAAAACAACTCGAAGCGGCTCGGGCATTGCCGGTCAGAAATCCTCTCGTGGTGAATATTTCCGCCCGTCACGTGCACCTCTCTGAAGAACACGTCGAGATTCTTTTCGGAAAAGGTGTGCAGCTTGAGCCGATCAAGTGGCTTTATCAGGAAGGCTATTTCGCGGCGAAACAGACGGTAATGATTGTCGGTCCACGGAAACGGATGCTGCCCGAGGTACGAGTCCTCGGACCCTGCCGGCCGTCTCAGGTGGAACTTGCCTTCACGGACTCAATATCGCTCGGTATTGACACCCCGATTCGAATCAGTGGCGATCACCACGACACACCTGGTTGTGTGCTTGTCGGTCCGGTCGGGGTCGTTGAGTTAAAACACGGAGTGATTCGTGCGATGAGGCATGTCCATATGGGACCATCAGATCTTGAGTTCTACAATTTGAAGAACGGGGATCGAATGCATCTGCGTGTGGAATCGCCGGCGTGTACGACCGTACTGGAAGACTTGGTGGTCAGAGCCGATCCCAAGGTGAAGCTCGAAGTCCACCTCGACACGGATGAAGGAAATGCGATCAACCTCCCGGGGGCGACAAAGGTAGAATTGATCAAACCACATGCCTGCGCGTGTCTCACAGATTGATGCTCGGCGGTATGGGGTGTAGATGTTTTTTGAAATCAGACGTGACGAAGAAGGCAGCAAGTAAGTCGCCTACTGCCAAGCGCTTCGCGGGAAATTAGCCGCGAGAGAAAAATGGAGCAACGACAATTTCAATTCTTTTTTGAGGGGGAACGAGCGATGACGAGTGAAGCACTGGGAATGTTAGAGTGCAAGGGTTTGGTTTGCCTGATCGAAGGTGTCGATGCCATGTTGAAGTCGGCCAATGTGAAGATGGTTGGCTGGGACAAGGTCGGCAGTGGCTTGGTCACGGCTTTCGTGGTGGGTGACGTCGCCGCAGTGAAGGCCGCGATCGATGCCGGGGCTAGCGCTGCAGCGAAGATTGGCGAGGTCGTCAGTGTGCAGGTGATTCCCCGTCCACATGAAGAACTCGTTGCCGTCCTGCCAAAAATCAAAGCGGACAAGGGGCCAGCCTCCTAGGCTAACTCGAGGAGACGGGCATGCCCAAGAAGGCCACAAAAAAGAAGACGGAGAGCAATCGCCTGTCTTTTTCCAAACCAGTCCCCAAGCGACCTGTCACGAAACGGACGGCAAGTGCGGTCCGTGGTTCCGAGACATCTCTCGCTGCCCTGATGACGTCCACAATGCCGCTCGAAATTGCGATCGGATCAACAGCGAATTCAAACTCCACACTGGGCAGCAGCCCGAAGCAGCCGCCTGATGCGGCTATCATTCAGAACGGACAGACTCCCATGAACGAAGCGATAGGAATGATTGAAACAAAGGGCTTAGTCGCTCAAATTGAAGCGGCAGACGCCATGCTCAAGGCAGCCAACGTCAGGTTGGTTAAGCAGATTCAGATTGGCGGGGCTTACGTCACAACCGTCATCCGTGGCGACGTCGGTTCGGTGCGTGCGGCTGTCGATGCCGGTGCGGCAGCGGCATCAAAGGTCGGTGAGTTGGTCAGTGCGCATTTGATCGCCCGTCCAGAAAAGAGCTTGTTAGACGCTTTCATCTGAAGTCTGTGCGGTCCGTTCCCTTTTTGGAATATGCCGTTGCTCAAAAATTGAATGGGGTGCGAGCTTAGGACTAAGCGCACCGCAAATCACTGCGAACTTCGTTCCCCGGAGGCCGTATGAAGGTCTTGGTTGCGAATCTTGGATCGACGAGTTTCAAGTATCGTCTGTTCGATCTCCCCGCGGAGACGCAGTGCGCGCGGGGCGGCATTGATCGGATTGGTCAGGCCACGAGTGCCTGCTTCGTCGAAATCAACGGGCGGAAAGAAGAGTCGTCGCAGCAAGTCCCCGATCACGCGGCAGCCGTGCAGATTTGTCTCGATCAGCTCACGCATTCGGAGTACGGTTGTGTCCAGTCGGTCAGCGAAGTCGCGGCGATCGGGTTCAAGGCGGTCTTTGCCGGAAATCTCAGCGGAGTCCGCGTGGTGGATGACGAGTTGCTTGCCAAGATGCAAGACTTATCGGATATCGCACCGGCTCACAATCCGATGTACGTCAAAGCAATGAAGCAACTCCGAGCCGCCTTCCCGCATATTCCGTTGGTCGCGGCATTGGAGACAGCCTTTCATGACACGATCCCTCCCGCAAACAGGCTTTATTCAATCCCATTGGAGTGGGCCGAACAGTATGAGATCAAGCGTTGGGGGTTCCACGGCGCGAGCCATCGGTTCCTCAACACACGGATCGAGCAACTGCTGGAACGAAAAGACTTGAAGGTCATCACGTGCCATTTGGGGGGGAGCAATTCTCTGTGTGCGGCACGCGACGGAAGGTCTCAAGCGACGAGTATGGGGATGAGTCCACAGACCGGTCTGTTACAAAACAACCGCGTCGGGGACTTCGATCCATTTGCGTTGCCGATTCTGTTGAGAAAAACCGGCAAAACGTTGGAGCAGATTTTGGAAGACCTCTCCAGTAAATCCGGGTTACTCGGACTGAGCGGTGTCAGCGAGGATGCTCGTGATGTTGAACAAGCCGCGGCGAAGGGGAATCAACGAGCCACACTGGCTCTCGATGTATTCGTCGCGTCGGTTCGCCAGTACCTCGGTGCTTACCTTACCGTCTTGGGCGGAGCCGATGCGATTGTGTTCAGTGGCGGCATTGGCGAAAACAGCCAACTCGTTCGAGCAAATGTCTGCAAAAACATGGAGTGGGCGGGAATCGTTCTCGACACCGTCAAAAACAACGGATTGCCTCGAGGCAGCGAAAGTCGCATCTCGTCGACCAGCAGTCGGACACAGATTTGGGTGGTTCCCACGAACGAAGAGATCGTGGTTGCTCGGCAAACCGCTGAAGCGGTTGGATTGAAGTAAAGGTTCGCAGCAATGTTCCTCGCTCGTGTGACAGGCAGTGTGGTGTCGACGCAGAAGGTAGAAGCGATGGTCGGCCAGAAGCTGCTCGTCGTCGAACCGCTGCGCGTTAACGAGAAGGATCAGTCGGGTCTCGTCTCGACCGGCCGGACGTTCATCTGTGTTGATACAGTCGGTGCGGGTGTCGGAGAAATCGTCATGATTGTCCAAGGTTCGAGCGCCCGTTTCACGCCACAGACGAAACCTCTGCCAATCGACTGCGCCATCATCGGTATTGTGGATTCCGTTCATCTCGGATCGAAGTCGATTTTTGACACCACGGGTCACTCGGCGGGAGTCCAACGATGAATCAATCCTCACAACAAACCCACCGCGCGTCGGGCGTACCGCCTTTCCAGAACATTGCCGTTGGCTTCATCCCAGGCCTCGGGATATTGGCCCGTCCCGCATTTCTCGCTCGAGTTGCCGACATCGTTCACAATCTGCGGGGTCATCGCTTTCCTACTTGGACGGATCGTGATTTCGCTCCCCTCAAGGAGCCTCGTTGAAAGTAGGACAGACGAGACGAGATGGGAGTTAACAAGCTGACGGGCGGGCTCAGGATTCCATCGACAAGCCCGCTACTCGCAGGGTGGCGGGACGAGGACAGTACAAACCAAGAGATTAAGAACAAGCAACCAACATCGAGATCATTCACCATGCAAGCCAATGCCGAATCCATTCGTCAGGTTGTTCAAGAAGTCATCGCTCAGCTAGGGAGGGGGCCGAAGTCGGAGTCCGCACCTCACCGAAACGGCGATTGGGGAGTATTCCAATCGCCGGATCAGGCGATCACTGCTGCAAACGACGGTTTTAAGAAGCTGAGCGATTCGCCACTTTCCAGCCGAGCGAAGGCGATCGAGTGTGTTCGTCAACTCTGTGACCAACAGGCCGAGGAACTCGGGACACTCGAATTCCAAGAAACGAAGATCGGACGTCTCGACCACAAGATCGAGAAACTCAAGCTCATTAAACTCGTCCCCGGGGTGGAGTTCATGCGGACCGAAGCCGTCAGCGGCGATCACGGTTTGAGTGTGACCGAGTACGCGCCATTCGGGGTCATTGGCGCGATCACTCCCGTGACACATTCGCTGCCGACTCTGGCCGGTAACGTGGTGAGCATGGTCGCCGGTGGCAACACTCTGGTTGTTAATCCTCATCCCAATGGCGCGCGGATTGCCTGCGAAGGGGTGCGTCGACTTAACAAGGCGATCTACAAGGCAACCGGCCTCGAAAATCTGATTAACATCATCGAGAAGCCGACGTTGGAGACCGCCGCAGAAATCTTCTCGCATCGCGGAGTGAAACTACTGTGCGTAACCGGTGGACCAGCGGTGGCACGTGCCGCGATGGAGAGTCGTAAGAAGGCCATTGTCGCGGGACCAGGCAATCCCCCCGTGGTGGTCGATGAGACGGCCTGCCTCGAAACGGCTGCGGCTTCAATCGTGAAGGGGGCCGCGTATGATAACAATCTCCTCTGCATTGGTGAGAAAGAGGTCTTCGCTGTGGAAGCGATCTTCGATCAACTCATGGACACGATGCCACGTCACGGGGCCTATCGCTTGAATGACCGTGAGATCGACAAACTCACCAAACTGGCATTCACTCCTCCCAAGAAACATGGCGATCATTATCACCTTAACCGTGAACTCGTCGGTCTCGATGCGACAAAGTTGGCCGAGTTGATTGGCCTTCGTGTTCCTGCCGGCACGCAACTGCTGTTTGGTGAAACCGATACGTCGAACCCGTTCGTTCCCGAAGAACAGATGATGCCGTTCGTGCCGTTTGTTCGCTGCAAAAACTTCGCAGACGGTGTCGAGCTTGCGCTCAAATATGAGCATGGTTTTAGACACACCAGCCTGATTCACAGCCGGAATGTTCGACACATGACCCGTATGGGTCGTGACATGGATACGACATTATTCGTGAAAAACGGGCCGTGCATGGCCGGCTTGGGCCTGGGTGGTGAGGGATATCTGAGCTTCAGCATCGCAACGCCAACGGGCGAGGGGGTCACGAATCCAATGACCTTCACCAGGCAACGACGATGTGTGATGGTTGACGATCTTCGAGTGATTTGAGGTTCCACTATGCAGTTCGCACGCGTGATTGGCAGAGCAACATCGACGGTCAAACATCCTAGCCTTGTCGGATGGCGAATGCTATTAGTGCAGCCTGTTTGTCCCGACGGTGGAGCCGACGGGGCACCTCAACTGGTGATCGACAACCAAGGGGCTCGGAAGGGGGATACGGTGATCGTTTCGTCCGATGGCAAGACCGCTCGGGAGATGGTGGGCGCGGATAACACTCCCGCCCGTTGGCATGTATTAGGAATCGTGGACTGATCCTCTGTGGGTCGTCAAGGATTTTGTTGATCTCAACGATCGGTGGAAGAGCCCACCACAGCGAATGGAATTGTAAAGGACAACTGTGGATCAGTCACTTGTGGAACAAGTTGTGTCAAGGGTGCTGGCTCAACTCCAGTCTTCATCTGTGGGTTCGGTGGTTGAACAGTCGTCGTCGTTATGCAGTCCAATGGCAATCCAAAATGTCGCAGTGGTGGAATTAATGGGTGCTGTCATCACCGCCGAAACATTGCAGGAGACCGTTCAGGTTGGGCACCCGCTAAGGATTGGACTGCGGTCGGTCCTCACGCCTTCGGCGCGTGACTGGTTGCAGACGAATCGCATCGCATGGAGCCGCATGGAGCCAAATGCCGCAGCGAGTGTGAATCCAGCGTTACAGCAAGCCAACCGATGGCGTTTGATTGTCCAAACGCTGACTCCTGCGGTGAAATCATTATCCGAGGGACTCAGCCGGCAGACGGACGTTTGGAAGATCCAAGCCGTTGGACAGTTTTCCGAAGCGGCAACGATGGCGACAACGACGGCCAACCATGCGGAACACGAGGGTGTGGTCGTTTTGAGTGATCATGCTGAGGTCATCGCGTGTCTAGCAAACAGAAATAAACAGGTTCGTGCCGCCGTCATCGCGGATCGGAAGCAACTGGAATTGGCCGTGCAGAGACTTGGAGTCAATGTGGTTTGCATCAATCCCATCGGACGGTCTTACGTGGAGATGAGAAATCTATTGAGAGATTGTACGGCCAACAAACCATCGGCACCGATCGGTTGGTGACGGATTAAGTTCGATGGCGAATTATGGTTTTTGATGGTGATTGCGTTTCGTGACTCGATTTTCGGTCACGACCGTTTCTAAGGGAAAACGAAATGCGAGTCGGTGAGGTGATTGGCATGGTGACGCTGTCGAGCTGCCACCCCATGATCGCGGGTGGCACATGGATTGTCGTGGTGCCATTGAACTGCGCGGGACTCAAGGGAGAGGAAAACGGTCGAGAGGACGCGGTCATTGTCTACGACGAGTGGGGGACATCCCCCGGAGCAAAAATAGGTTTTAGCGAGGGGGGCGAAGCCGCCAACCCGTTTGCTCCGAATCACCTGCCGATTGATGCCTACAACGCGTGTATTTTGGACACACTCGAGGTCGATGATTGACCTTGGTAATGCAAACGTTGGGGATCACCGGCTATCCCCTATCTCGACTTCAGGGTCCGCATGTCAAAGGAAATGCTCAATGGTTAATCAGTGGAACTCCGGAATCAATGACAGAAAACTCAAAGAGGACATCTGCGAAATAGGACGTCGTGTCTACAGCAAGGGCTTCGCCGCCGCAAACGATGGTAATATCTCGATCCGTGTCGGAGAAAATGAGGTCCTCTGTTCTCCGACCATGATTTGCAAAGGCTTTATGACTCCGGACGACATCTGCGCTGTCGATATGGAGGGGACTCAAATTGCAGGAAAGAGAAAACGGACCAGCGAAGTGCTACTGCATCTCGCGATTATGAAGCACCGACCGGACGTCAAGGCTGTGGTGCACTGCCATCCGCCTCACGCAACAGCCTTCGCTGTGGCTCGCGAGCCAATTCCGCAGTGCATCCTTCCTGAGATTGAAGTCTTCATGGGCGAGGTGCCAATTGCGCCTTATGAAACACCAGGTGGTCCGGCTTTCGCCAACACTGTGGTTCCGTTTCTGGCGAATGGAACCAACACCATCATCCTCACCAATCATGGAACGGTCACATTCGGCAAGACGATTGAGGATGCGTATTGGAAGACAGAGATTCTGGACGCCTACTGCCGCATTCTGTTGCTCGCAAAGCAACTCGGACGCGTGAATTACCTCGACGAACGCGAGTCGGTCGAATTGCTCGATTTAAAAAAGAAGCTCGGTTTTGACGATCCCCGGTTCCATGTAGAGAATTGTGACCTGTGCAGCAACACGGCCTTTCGTGATGGGTATCAGGAACAGATGCCCCAATCCAAAGCGTTTGAACCTGCGCCAGTTTATGCCGGATACCTCGAACGACAAAAAGGAGCCCTCGATAGCTCAAACTCCGCAGAGGCTCGGCCCGCCACATCTGCGTTTAGCACTTCAGCATCCGAACCAGACCTCGAATCATTGGTCCGGATCATCACCGAACAGGTCATCGCATCGATCAGCAGTCCACGATAAAATTCGAATCGATTGTGTGGGAACGATCCCCCTTTCGGAGAGACATCGGAAATCACTTGACAGATCTATTGGTGGGCACCGTTCACCGTTCAACGAATCACGAAGGGCATTATGAAAGTTAGCATCATCGGCGGAGGTGGTTTGGTTGGTTCGTGTGCAGGGTTTGCTTTGCAGGCAGGCAAGATCGTGCGACATATTCATCTGGTCGACTTAAATCAAGAAGCGTGCGAAGGGCAGGCGCTGGATCTCTTGCATGGGGCAAGCCTGCTGTGTGATCAAAAGATTACATCCGGCGACATGAAGTCCGTATCGGACAGCGACGTGGTGGTCATCACCGCCGGACTGCGACGCAAACCGGACGAGAGCCGTCTCGATCTCATTGGTCGCAACGTCACCCTATTCCGCGGAATTCTGAGCGAACTGAAGTCAGGAGGACTGCGCGGGGATGCTATTGTGTTCGTTGTTTCGAATCCTGTCGACGTCCTGACGTATCTGGCCATTAAAGAACTTGGACTGCCAGCCACGCAGGTCATTGGCTTGGGAACGGTGCTGGATACGACGCGATTACGGAGTCTGCTTGCTCAACGATTGGATGTGCCACCGACTCAGGTTGATGTGACGATTTATGGCGAGCACGGTGACAGTATGGTTCCGATCTGGTCAGCAGCGCAGATCGCCGGAATGCCGCTCGAAAAATATCCCGGAGTGAATGCACAACTCATTGCCGACATCGAAAAGCAGACGCGCGGAAGCGGTGCTGAAGTCATCAAGAAAAAAGGAGGAGCCGGTTTCGCTGTGGGTGTCTCGATCGCCGATGTTGTACAAACGATCGCCCTCGATCAACGTCGCATCTTGCCCGTCTCGTCACTGCAATCCGGTGCCTATGGCTTGAGAGACGTAGCCATCTCTGTGCCGACGGTTGTTGGACGTCGGGGAGTTCTGGGAGTGATCGAAGTTGATCTCTGGCCAAAAGAAAAAATGGCGCTCCAAAAATCAGGGACCGTATTGCGAGAGACAATCGCAAAGGTTTTGTAATTCGCCTGTCTGGTAATTCGCCTGTCTGACTGTTCGGAGGATCGTCCAAGATTACCGGACTCACAAGTGAATGGGCTTTGCACCTTATATAATTTAGAAGAATCAGCCAGCCGAACCAAGAAAAAACTGTTGACCGTGATAGGCGACAACTCGGTCACGGGAATCTGGGGGGATTGGTGGTTCGCGATCGGACTAACCGCATCCACTGGCATATTTTTTTGAAAGAATCGAAGTTCGCTGCTTGCGTTGAGAGGGGGTGCACGGGCAGTATGAGTTGATGTTCAAAATCAGCCACTTGCCGTTGCCCCAATCGTTGTTAAGCTACGTCGCTTTCCGCGTCGCTGTGCTTGAAACACTGGAGCGAATGTTATTTCATAAACATTACACGCATGACATATCCGACGCCTATGGATATCTCTCAGAGGTTCCATTTCTACGAGAAGTTCCGGCTCAAGTTCAGTTGGATTTGCTGGCAATAACTTGGCAAAAACATCTCAGTCGCAACTGGCATAGTGCTACGTTGATTGATCAAAGTGTGATTTACGCTGTCTGCGAATCAGCGGCGGGATTACTCGAAGCAGACCCGGATATATTCGCCCGCCACATGCGTGGTGGGCCTCTCGATTTTGCTGTCCCCGTCGACGCGTATCTTGTTTGTGAACTGCGTCAGCTTTATCCGGTCCTCTCAAATGAGTGCGATTTCCTGCTGCTCGGTCAGTTTCTCGATCTTGACCCTGAACAATCAGCTCAATCAAAGATCGAAATGGGGATCAATCCCTCAAAATTGACTCCGATGTTCGATGTCCTCGGCAGATGGCACGTTTCGACTCAATTTCAAGTGAGACTTGAGGGACTCCTGACAGAAGTAGAGATCCAACATGCCGCAACGGTGATCGGATCTATCTGTACAAGAGCCTAGCTGACGTGATTAGAGACATTCAAATCGATCTCGATCGCTCCTCTGACGAGCAGCAGCAGC
>Ga0315284_10011883_pt1 | contig 12401 bp, 11 predicted proteins | sample YL17G09_16_MG_FD_203696 | JGI IMG/M metagenome (GOLD analysis project Ga0315284, IMG submission 203696) | Sediment microbial communities from Yellowstone Lake, YNP, Wyoming, USA - YL17G09_16 | ecosystem: Environmental > Aquatic > Freshwater > Lake > Sediment | place: USA: Wyoming | collected...
TAAAATTGATTATGCTAATTAAAACATTTGTCCCCAAAGCAAAGAAGAAAGTTCTTTGCTGGCGCTTTCAAAATCTTCAAAAGCACAAAATGTATCGCTAAAAAAATTCTCAATGCGATCATTTATTCTCCGAATTTCATCCTGTTGAAGATTTCTCACACTCTCATTTGCAACAAGTGTCTCCAAAATGTGAATAATTGTATAAAGTCCCAAATGAATTGGGAAAGACTTGAAACAATCGTCGCGAAATAGGACACATGAATGGAAATGCATTTGAAACCCTGACTCAGTTAAGCAGAGTTTCCCACCATCTTTGTGCATTAACAATTCAATGTTCTTGATACTCCAGTTTGCACAATGAAGAATAGATATTGCACCGGGATATTTCCTGACAACACCATTAAAAATGATGTCCAACAATATATACCAGTCTTTGTCTTTGTAGTCTTCTTTGGCTTCTAGAATTTCTATCAGGCAGTAAAGAAAATCTGCTACATCTTTGGATTCTTCAAATACTGCATCAGGACTTGAACGAACAAGAACAACTGGCTCTTCATCTTCAAGCAGATCAACATACCTTCTTATCAGAAGTTCCAAAAACCGATAAAGAATACCTCCTTTATCTTCAAAGAAACCTTGAACTGTGCAGCCTCTTTTCCAAATGACATATATGTATGTCACAATATGATTGAGGCAATCGTCAGATATTTCATGACATTCTGGATTTCTGATACAACCAGGCAGGCGATCGTCTTTGAAACACAAAGTGCGAGATCCTTTGTCGCTGTAGCGGACGTTATTAAAATCAGCCAAATCAACCTCTTCTTCAGAACAATGTTGTTCCAGTCTTCTCTCATAGTATGCATGGAGATCACTGGATGGGTCAATTAGCGGACTATCTTTTGGATGAAGTAATGAAACGCTCAATTTTTCCAAAAAATATATGAGAGAAAATCGTTCTTTCATATTGATATGATTTGTAACAATTAATAAAAAATCTAAATAAATTATCCATCAATTTTTTTACACTCTTGAATATCATCTATTATAAAATTTATTATGCTAATAGCTAGTCCAAAGTAGATCGCTAACATATTGAAAATTATCGCAAAATCTAAAATTATGCAAAAGAAAATTATGTACATGTCGCTTAACAGACCAACGCTCATCTTCATCAAGTTGTCTTACACTCTCCTTTGCACGGAGATTTTCCAAAATGCGAAAACTTGTCCAAATCCCCAAATGAATTGGGAACCCTTCGAAAGAATCATTGTCTGGAAACATAGGAAAAGAATGAACTGACCGTAAAATAGAGCCATCACCTGATTTGCGAAGATCTTCTGGATGATTTGTCACATTGTCAATGCTTCTTTCTTCAAAGTTTGCACAATGAAGAATCGATATTGCACCGGGATACTTCACCATAACACTATCAAAAATACACACCAACAATTTTCGTGCATTCTCATCTTCATTAGCATCATCTTCATCATCAATCTTAAGAATTTCTATTAGATTGGAGAGAAACACTGCTACTTCCTTGGACTCCTGAAAATCCTCTATGGAACTTTCTTGATTGAGTATAAAAGACTGTTCCCATTCAAGTAACTGAAGATACTTTCGTAATAGAAGTTCGAAAAATTCAAAAAGAATACCTCTTTCATCAACCAAGAAGCCTTGAACTGTGCAATTTTTTTTCCAGAGCACATATAGATATATCAGTAAATGAATAAGGCATTCGTCAGAATCTTCATGAAACTCTGGATCTCTGATACAACCGGGCAGGCTATCATCTTTGAAACATAAATGGTGAGGTACATGTTGTCTCTCGCTGTTGTGTAAGTTATCGAAATGAGCACTAACAACATCTTGTTCAGTGTACAAAGTTCCATCGTTTTCTTCAAAGTGGTGATGGAGACCACTGGACCCTTCAATAAGCAGACAACCTTTTGATGGTTTTCCCTTCAAAAAGTTCAAAAAATTAACAATCAAATACAATGTTTCAATTTCCATTTTTAGAAAGATGCGATATCAAATTTGTAATAATTTCAAATAAATTTTCAATCAATTTTTATTATACTTTATGCTCATAAGCTATTTTATATATAATTCTGTATGATTATATCATTTGTATAATAAATTATTATAAAAATAATACCTAATTTCTAATATTATTGCAATTCTTTATCTCAATAATTTGAAAGATTACGACAAGCTCAGTAAATACTTCAGTCGATTGACAATTCCCAATATTTCATCTCGTAAGTTCAACAAATCTGTATCATTCTTATCTATTATGTCCAATATTGTTATCCCACAGTAGTCCGTTTTATTATGGATCACATACTTCTTGCAATTTTTATCTTTCACCCCGGATAAAAACCCAATAATAACGTCCAAGTATTTGTCCAGATCATCCGCATCAATCTGGTATATTTTCACGTCTTTTTCATGGTTCTTTTTCGTGTATTCAATGCGCCCGTATTTTCCCTGCCATATTTCAATAAATTCATCCATTTTATCCATGAACTTGTCCAAAAATTTATCCAGCGCCTTGTGTGTGGAATATTTCTTCGCCCTCCAATGAGCAAAACGAAGACTGTTCTGTATTTGAAAAAATGAGAGCATTACTGTTTCAGCTGGCTTCATACTATCAACGTAGATTTTAATAATCAGCCAATTTATAAAAATTGAATTTTTATAAAGATAAGTGTATATATAAACTAAAATGAACCAAAATACAATTCACATTAGCTTACTTGCTAAATGGTTAAATGATGCTGACTTATCACTCGGACCTCTTGTTCAACCAAATGAATCTAAAAACAGTATTACATGTGATTGTGGTAGTCATTATACACCTCAAAATAAATATCATCATATGAAAACAAAAAAACACTTAGAATTTAATAAAAATGAGCATAATACACTATATGATAAAAATCGCAATGTTCATGCAAAAGGATTTACTTATAATTGTCAAGTTATTATTCCAGAAGGAGATAAAGCTATATATGAAACGTGTGTTCGTTGTGGAATAGAATACCCATTAACACCTAACTATTTTCATACTGAATATGCTGAACATAAAAAAACGAATTTAGAAAGAGATTCTGGTAAAGAATTGGTATCAAACTCTCCTTTTTATGGTTGTATATTATGTTCAAAAAAGGTGTCAGAAACACGCTCTAAAATGAAAAGTGAAATTATTCGTTTGATGATTAAGACTAATAATGGCGATTTAACAACCGAATGGCTAGAACAACAACTTGAAAAACAAAATAATCGTTGCAATATTACAAATTTACCAATTACACTAGAAAGAGACTTTTACAATAGTGCTAGTGTTCAAAATAATGGTGAAGGAAACTTACATTATCAAAAAAATTGTGTAGTAATTATGCAATGTCTTCAAGTTCAAGAACATTCCATTAAAAATCTAAAAGATGCTTGGAAACACATTCTTTATTTAATGAAAAAAGAAAAAGAATCTCCATCTGATACTACACAATTTTTACAAGAATTAGATATAAAATTCTCAAATACTCCTGAACAAAATGGAGTTACTGCTTCAACACAAATATATGAAGATGATGTTGGTAGGTGTGGTTTTATTGTTAAAGGAAAAGAATGTAAGCGTATTTGTGTGAAATATAAAACAGTTTGTTTGTTACATTTATCAAAGGAAGAAAAAAAAGAACTAAATGATAATCCTGACCTTAAAAAACAAGTAACTTGTATCAAGAAAAAAATGAATCCTGAATATAGTTCGCAATGTGCTAATTTACACCTTCCTAGAATTCTAAGAGATCAAGTAGAAAGATACTATGCAATAGATCACCGAAGTAAAAGACGAACAGAAAAATCCACTATTAAAAAACTAAATTCTAGTGATATTGTAAAAAAAATACATAGTCAAAAAGGCAAATGTTATTTAAGTGGAGTGCCTTTTTCATTTAACCGTTCTGATCCGAATTATTGGAGTCTAGAAAGACTTGATAATTCACAACATCATACAATTGAGAATTCAGTTTTAGTATGTCGTATTATGAATGGTAGAACACAACTAACAAAAGAAATTATTCAAAATATTTATAATGAATATAATTCAAAAAGTGAAGACGCTAGTGGAGCCTCAATATAATCTTATTCGCCCCTCCTCCTGGCATTGATTTCAATTTCTCTTCTTTCTTCCTATCTTTTTCAATCATGCTCACCAATTTTCTATACACTTCATCACTTGCATTCTTCGTCTTCTTAAATCGAAATTCATTGTGCAGAAAGCTAAATGTTTTCTCCGCATCAGACATTGCCTTCATATCATCTTTATACTCATCATCTCCCATCGCATAAATATCGCCAAATCCTCTAACGATCTCCAATTCAAACCCATATTCTTTCAAGATCTCCTCCAAATACGCGTAATTCACTAAATACTCTTCATGTGGAATACCAATTGTATTAATATATACCTCTATTTTGTGCCCCAACATTGGCTTCTTTGCGTCCCATTTCATCGTTGCTGAATATTTCTTCTCGATTTTCCACAATATATCATCTCCTACGATACCCTCCGCAGGTTTCTTTAGCCCCTGTAATAGATCAAATACACGACTACCATCCATAGATGTTCCAATGAAATATCCACCATTTTTTAAATTATCACTTACATTTTGCAAAAATGATCGTAGTTTAATTTCGTTCTCAAACAAATAATGAATCGCAAATTGCATGCTAACCACGTCAAATTGATTCTTCGAAAGAATAACCTTCTTTAATAATCCCTTGTTATACCCATCTAAAGCTGTATCATAATCCGGGAAAATTAGTTTGCTAGAATCACCCCAAATAAATGTAGTATTTGGCTTTGCCCCCTTGTGCGACATATATGTCGCCCTCGCAATTTCCACACTCTCTTTAACAATTTCTATTCCAACCACATTCTTCAACAATCCCAACTTCCACTTCAAACTATCACCACCCGTTCCAGCACCCAAATCTAGTAAAGATCCCTCCATTGTCTTCGCCTTTTTTATAATTGCCGGGCATGCAGCCATGATAAGTTTGTCCTTGACTACACGATTGTGAAATATCTGAAATGGATATTTCTTCAAGCGTACTGCATTATTCTGCGCATAATATAAATGACTCAAATCCTCTTCTGGAACATTTCCCTCCCTCATCTGCATCTCTGTTACTCCATTTGTCAGAGAATTCCAAACATGATTTGCATAACTCTCTGTCATAAGCACCCCGGTGTGCCCCTCTTGAAACAATCTAGTTTTCAAGTGATTCACAGCAACAGGTGTCCATTTAAACAAGTCCGTATATTCTCCATAGATTCTTTGATAAACAAACTCAACAACTGAATTATCTTCAATTTCTTCAGTCATTTGAGTCAAAACATTATGGGCAACAACTTTTCCTCCATCACTCAGAGGTATATTTGCAATATTAATATTTGCCTTAGCATCCGTGCCTCTTGGCAAAAAATCAACAATCACTATTTTCTTATTTTGTTCGCCACCTAATTCACGAATTCCACCAACAAATAATTGTAAAGATTTATACTGAATGATTTTGCCCTCTAAATCTTTTCCTCTAGAAGGCAATTGGAATGGACTTATTTTGTCTTCCTGTTCTTTCTTCACAAAGCGCACCAGAAATTCAGCTCTTCTGAAATTAGAGTATGTCCATTTCATATATTCATGCCAATGCCCTCCATGATCTGGATATGCTGCATCATTGGGCAAAAATAATAGCCCATTTGCCACAAAATCTTGAATCTTTATTTTATCAAACAACTCCTCCAAATTATCTTCAAATATGGGTCCATTCCCGAACAAATATTTCGCCCCAACAATTTTCGTCACTTCATCTTTTAATTCCACATTCACATACTTACTTGCTTGAATACCTTCACGGAAAAATTGTACTAAATAATCATAGCGGTTTTTCTCTCTCGCACTGCCCCCACTTGGATTATGAAAACTATTCTTGCGCACATCATTTCCCTTGTAAAATAGAATATCTGTTATATAAAATACATTATTCATCTTATTATGATAGCCCACAGCGAGTGTATTATAAAATCCATCAATCTTCTTTCCTGTATTAATAAATTTACCATCCTCCGTTATCATAAATATATTTCCATCAATACCACCACTAAAATGCTCAGATATGAATAAATATCGCTGCTCGCCATCTATATTGTAGCAAACACCATAATTTTCGCGAACATAGGATATATTCCCCTTCTTGTGAAAATTCCGTCGTAATATTTCCACCGGCTCCACAAATGTAAGTTTGTCAGTTTTCACCAATTTTCGAAATAATTTATCTAAATTAGCTTGGTCATCGACTGTTAATACAAAATTCGATTGCTGAAGTTCCTCAAATAGCCAGCGCATATATTTACCAAAGTAATCCATAAATTCTGGATCATCATATTTTGGATCCATAATCTCAATTTCCAAATAAAACGAAGGTTGAGCCGCAATACATGCACTATCGCGGAAGTTTTTGTCTGTCTCCACTTTTTTTTCCTCTATTAAATTCGTGGTAAATTCCCACTTTGGCTCTTTAAATTTGTATATGTTCAATATTTGATATACTTTATTCCCAGACAAATCAACTTCTTCTTTTGCCACCTTATCTTCAACAATTTGAACATCAATGCCGAATTTACTTATCTGCTTCTTTTCAACTATCACTTCTTCAATTCCTAAATTCTCCGGCATAATTCCAAATTGCCAATAACGTTTGACCTCATTTTTTCCCACAATGCGGTTCATTTTTTTAACCTTCTCACTCTCTTGATTCCAAATATTTAGTATTGTAATCATCTCATATGGCACATTGCGCCCACCATTTTTCTCTTCAAAAATAAAACGCTCTAATATTTTGGTATATAAACTGCGGGATAATCCATATATTTTTTTATCAAATGCGATCCTTATCCGCTGTTTATCCCCCAATTTCTTGAAAACAGATAAGAATTCTGAATTATTTATTTCCATTATTATAATATAAAGACTTAAATTTTAAGTCTTTACAAATTCACTTTTTTTATTCTTTTCAAGTCGTTGTAGTCTCAAAAATCTTGGATGTGACTAAATATGGGTCACAATTGCTTGCTGGACGTCTATCCTCGAAATATCCTTGTCCATCTTCCACCGTTTTGTTTCCAATACGAACACTGCAGCCTCGATTGGCTTTTCCATAGGTAAATTTTTTATATGATGATGTCTCATGCAATCCCGTCATTCGTTTATCATTGTCCGCTCCATAGACTTTCATGTGCTCGTCATGCTTGTCCTCCAATTTTTTAATCGCTTCATATATGAATTCAATTCCTTGCTTTTTTTCCCGCCCTTCTCTCATCTCATTCGTGCTGTAATTGCAATGGCAACCACTGCCATTAATTCCTTGAAGTGGTTTGGGATGATACTCAATATAAAACTCAATTCCAAAATTTTCTGTTATTCTCTCCAATAAATATCTAGCCATCCATAGATGGTCCCCAGCTTCTATTCCTACTGCGGGTCCAATTTGAAATTCCCACTGACCAGGGGCTACTTCAGCGTTAATCCCACTTATTCTGAGCCCAGCATAAAGACAAGCTTCCAAATGTGTATCTACTATTTTACGACCAAATGCATTACGACTTCCTACACTGCAATAATACTGACCCTGAACAATTGGGTCTTTATAAACTCCATATGGCTTTCTAGTGGCACAGTCCATCAAAAAATACTCCTGCTCCAGCCCATACCATGGTTCCAATTCCAATTTTTTGTCAAAAATCTGCTTCGCCCCATATCTATGATTTGTCGGATGAGGCTGACCGTTGGGCAAATATGTATCACAAAAAACAATAACATTGTCACCCTTCCTGAATGGACATTTATATATTGAATTGGGTTTTATAATCACTTCACTATCACTGCCTGATGCCTGATCAGTAGAACTACCATCGTAATTCCATTCCGGAAATTCTGATAGGACTGCTTCTTGAGAATGTTTAAGAGTCATAACCATTACTTTACTTCGCAATTCCATATTTCCTCCAATCCAAACATAATCTGCTAATATTTTGCTCATAAAATAGAATACAAAAAAATATACCTATTTTCCCAAAATGTCTTCACGCAATTCTTCAATTGTCTTATTCAACATTTTTCCGGTTTTTTCCGATTTCTTTTGAATTGGAATATCGCGTTGTAGTGCAAGGTCTTGGATTTCTTTTAAAGTAATTTTCTTCGGAATGAAAATTTTACGGATCGGTTCTGGCTCTTCTTTTGGCTCTTCTTGGGGCTCTTCCTGTTTCTTGATATTAGAAATCTTCTTCTTTTCAGGAACTTTCACTGGAGATTTCACCTTTAAAGGCTCGCTAATAGGCTCAGGTTCTGGTTCATCTTCTTCCACAATTGGAATAGAAATTTCAACATCATCTGGCAGATCTACTGAAAAATCAAAAATCCCACTTGCATTTTTCTTAATAATAGAATAGTATTTGTCTTCTAGTCGAATCAGAAAACAAGAAATATTTTTGTCTAAATATTCTTCGTTCTTCTCTGTTTTTCTCCACATTAAGGGAACAAATCCCTTCCGGGATATTTCCATATTTCTGCCAAACTTTTCTTGTTTAGCCTTTGAAATTTCATAGATTGTCAGTGAAAAGTAGTCAATAATAATTGGTTTTAATTTTTCATCATTGTCTAAATCAACAGCATTGATAAATTTTTCGCGGATTTCTTTCCTTAATCTAGCATATCCCATGTCTTTATACAATGAATTCTTCTCCATATCATAGCCAATTTGGCGGTGAAGATCACTGCAAAATGTTAGCTTCGTTTTCAAATCAAAAAAGCGGTATTCCGGCATTATTGAATTTAGAATTGCACTTGTGAAAGTATTTTTGGGAATTAATTTTTCTGAAATATACTGGAGTTGCGGTGCTTCAGCCCCCAAACTTACCCATTCTGGTAAATCCAAGAATCTTTTTCCAATCATGCTGTATTTTGCATCTAAAATATATTTTCCATATATGTGTCCAGATTCAAATTGTTTTTCGGGGATACGAAATGCATACTCCTTTTCACGATGTTTGGAATCACAGTTCAAAAACTTGTGTAATTTGTCTATTTCGATCATCGGATTATAGTTTGTTTATGTTTGTTATTTTATAAGTTTTAAGTCGAAAAAGATTCACTTTTTGGGGGGAAGCGCGCTTCCCCCCCTTACCCCCAATCCCTGAGCTGATGCATAAAATTGCAATTACATGCACTTCCGCATTTGTTTTCTGATGAACTTTCGAAAAATGAACTCTGCAATCTTGTTCATAAAAAACATTTGACCTCTATGATTCTTATTCAGGTGGTGAAGTGAGACAAGTCTAAAAAGCATCTTTATCGACATGGACGAAGCCAAGAGCTTAACGCGTATGTAAATATCTGCAAAATCCGGGAATATACTTCCAGGAGAAGTTGGCATCTTTACATGCTGATAAATCCCAGATTCACTTAACCCACATCTCTTCCCTGCCTTTGAAAGCGAGTTCCCTTCATACTTAATCATGATTCTTTCGAAGATCCTTCCAAGGTCTAAAGATAAAATATTCGAATTTTTTTGAACTTGAAAGCACTTATTTCGAAGATTTATCAACACAAAACTCGATGACAAGAAATTGGTAAAGCCTTTGCATGCCGAAAAAAATGTTTTGATTTCATCAATCATAATAGAAAACCTCCATTGACTTCTCTCCTGTATGTTGCGGATCATATCATTTACCTCCCTATCTGTGCGGCGGCTTCTGCCATTTTGGCATGGTTTGCACTTAGGCACCGACCTTCCTGTGCATCTACAAAGACCAGTCGAATAGAAGTCTCCCGGCTTAAGGTCGAATCCTAGTCCAAAGTTACACTTCTCTGGTGATTCTCCCTCCATGGACGTAATTATTTGCCCATATGTTATTGGAAAAGCATTAGAGGTAATACAAAAAGTAATTTGTTTCAAATTAGGTTTTTCTACTTGCATTTTTGATCTCTTAATAATATGTAAAAAAAAGATCTATATTTTATAATCAATTTTTTTGATATTTATTTATATAATTAAAGAATAATAATGTGTAAATTGCATCATAATATATGTTTCTATTTATTTAGATTATAAAACACCAATCAGATGGGAGAACCCAAAGATAATAACATATTCAAATTATCTATTCGTAAAAATAGTTTTACTATCGATATAAAAAATCCAGATCCAAATAAAATACTACGTATAAAAACAATGATGGTGTCAAATTATTCACAAAATTGTATAGAATGAAACCATATAAAAAACTTAGTTTATTAGATAGTAAAAAAATGTTTATTTTGACAGAAAGTTACAAAAAAATTTGGTGGAATTGAATTTAACCCATATAAACATCAAATAATCAAACCAATTAAAAATGGAAAAAAACAAATACAATTGATGTGCCAAGTGGATGTATCTGGAATCTGAAGCCTATTGTAGAGAATGTTTTTCAAATTCCAAGAAGCGAGCTATCTGCAAATCTTAAGAATCTTTCTAATAAATGATATATGAATTGGAATTATTTTATCTTATATAAAATAATGATAAATTATGGGTCTGCAAGAGCATGGAGGGGGACGGCAGTTCCCACCCAAAGGAGCATTATAACAACAGAAAAAAAAATAGATTTAGATAAAATATATGACCAAAAAGATAATCAAGTTCCATTCAAACCACTCGGATTATGGTATTCAATTCGCGATTCTTATATAAAATTCGTAAAATTCAAACAAAAATTTGATAAAGATTCAATATTACCAAAAAATCTAAATTTTTTCAAACTTACTATTTATCCAAAATCTCTAACAACTGATATAAAAAATCCCGATTCAAATAAAATACTACAACTAAAAACATATGATGATGTAAAATTATTTAATAAAATTTATAAAACAGATTATTATAAAAAACCAGAAAAAGGAAAAGATTCAGATATATTATATCAATTTATTTGGATTGATTGGGTAAAAGTTGCAAAAGATTTTGGAGGTATTGAATTCCACCCATATATTGGGATTCATACAAAATTATTTGATGAACAAAAAAAGAAAGAAGTATTTTTGTGGTATAGCCAAATAGAATATGATTCCGGTTGTATTTGGAATTTGAAGAATATTGTTAAGAATATAGAGAAAATAAGTTCCAAATAAGTTCCAAATAAGTTCCAAATAAGTTCCAAATAAGTTCCAATTATTTATCTTATATAAGTTATGGTTCTGAAAGAGCATGGGGGGGTAACTAATCGCAAGCGATTCGTTAGTGTAAGGGGGGAACGGCAGTTCCCCCCCAGGAGTATTATAACAACAGAAAAAGAAATAGATTTTGATAAAATATATGACCAAAAAAATAATCCAAATCAATTAAAGCCAATTGGATTATGGTATGCAATTGGCGATTCTTGGTATAAATTTTGGTATAAAAATCATCTAAAAATGAAAAATTTACCAAAAAATCTTAACATATTCAAACTTAGTATTCATAAAAATAGTATTACAACTGATATAAAAAATCCAGATCCAAATAAAATACTTCGTATAAAAACAAATGATGATGTTAAATTATTCACAAAATTGTATAGAATAAAACCATATAAAAAACTTATTTTATTAGATAATAAAAAAAATGTTTATTTTGACTATTTTGACACTAGAAAACTTAGTTTATTAGATAGTAAAGAAAATGTTTATTTTGACAATAATACAATAGATTGGCAAAAAGTTTCAAAAAAATTTGGTGGAATTGAATTTAACCCATATATACATCAAGTAATTAACCCAATTAAAAATGGAAAAATAAAAATAATTATGATATGGTATACTACTGTTGATTTGCCAAGTGGCTGTATCTGGAATCTGAAGCCTATTGTAGATAATATCCAAAAAATGAGTAGAAGTGAACTTTCCGCGAATCTCAAAAATTTTTCTAATAAATAATATATGAATTGTAGTTGGAAAACAAATTCCCATATTCTTTGCCGTTTTTTATCCGTCCCCCCATGCCCGGGGTGCCCCTAGTCATCCTTCTTATTATTTTGAATTGGAATTGGAATTGGAATTATTTATCTTATATAAGTTATGGTTCTGAAAGAGCATGGGGGGGTAACTAATCGCAAGCGATTCGTTAGTGTAAGGGGGGAACGGCAGTTCCCCCCTAGGAGTATAATAACAGCCCAAAAAGAAATAGATTTGGATAAAATATATGATCAAAAAAATAATCCAAGTATATTCAAGCCACTTGGATTATGGTATGCAATTGGCGATTCATGGTATAAATATTGGTATAGAAATCATCTAGAAATGAAAAATTTACCCAAAAAT
>Ga0315284_10011884_pt1 | contig 12400 bp, 4 predicted proteins | sample YL17G09_16_MG_FD_203696 | JGI IMG/M metagenome (GOLD analysis project Ga0315284, IMG submission 203696) | Sediment microbial communities from Yellowstone Lake, YNP, Wyoming, USA - YL17G09_16 | ecosystem: Environmental > Aquatic > Freshwater > Lake > Sediment | place: USA: Wyoming | collected...
ACAGAGCGGAGTCGAAGATACCGACCCTGACCGTCCACCCGATCGGCAACTTCTCGAAGGCCGAGTTTGGAGGAATTGAAGGAAGGTTGGTCAGGGCGAGCCCACATCTGATGACATCGTCGCTGAGGCTGCTGAAGAGCAAAGGGGCAGACTTGGGGTTCGGCGTATCGTTCGAGACGACGCACCACGGGCCGTATCTGGAAACGCCCAGCTTCTTCATAGAGATAGGGAGCGACGAGTCGTTCTGGACACACCAGAAGGCGGCCGAGGTCATCGCCGATGTGATAATGAACGTCGAGGAGAAGAAGGGGCAGGTGCTGCTGTGCGCGGGCGGAGGACACTATGCCCCCAGGTTCACCGATCTGGCGATGGAGAACGACGTGTCCATCGCACACATGGCGGCCAACTACGCCCTCGACGCACTGATGGACGAGGCGGTGATGAAGGAGATGATCGCGAAGTCCGGCACCCCGAAGATCATCTATTTCCACAGAAAATCCATGCCGAAGCCAAAATACCGCGCCCTCCAGGACAGATTTGCATCGTTCGGGATTGAGAGCGTGAGAACGGACGATCTGAGTTAGGATGCTAGTTCGGATGTGAATCAGAATTGTTCACGTCTCATGATGTGACGAGATTTAATCAACAGGACTGAAAGAATCATCCCGAGTATCGGTACGATCAGATTTGAGAACTCAGGTATTGGCGGGGCGCTGACCTTTGGAGATGTCAAAGGATAGTAGTCTTTTGCATGCCTTGTTCCAGTTATGTTGTACGGCAGATCTACGATTCCGAATCTATAGACATCGTCGGGGGTTGTCCAATCTGCCCAATAGTTGCCGTATCCGTTGGTGCTGTTCCACCAGTTGATTCCGCCTGAGTCGAGTGCCTGGTTCATAGCCTGATTGTAAGTGTCTCCGGACCCGTTGTTGTGATAGAATGTGTTGTTCCAGACCCTGTTGTTGGATCCGGAATAGAGATAGACTCCTTGAAAAGTGTTATTGCACACCTGGTTCCAAGATATAGTGTTGTTGCTAGACCATCCGGAGAGATATATTCCAAACTGAACGTTCGAGCTGAAGGTGTTGTTACTCAGCACGTTGTTGCTCGAAAACGTGGTGACCTTTATGCCCTGGCTGTTCGAGCTGCAGGTGTTGTTGCTAATAGTGTTGTGGCTCGATGAGTAGATGTCTATGCCAGCAATATTGTCCGAGCAGGTGTTGTTGAACAGAGTGTTGTTGCTCGATGAGTAGGCCCATATGCCAACATTATTGTTCGAGCTGCAGTTGTTGTTGCTCAGCGTGTTGTTGCTCACCAAGTAGAGATAAATGCCAACATTATTGTCCGAGCAGGTGTTGTTTATCAGCGTGTTGTAGCTGCTCGATGAGTAGATGTATATGCCACGGTTATTGTTCGAGCAATTATTGTTGCTCAGTGTATTGTTGCTCACTGAGTAGAGATAAATGCCATAATCATTGTTCGAACTGCAGGTGTTGTTGCTAAGAGTGTTGTGGTTCGATTCGATGATGTTCATGCCAACCCTATTGTCCGAGCAGGTGTTGTTGACCAGCGTGTTGTAGCTGTTCGATGAGGAGAGATCTATGCCATACCATTTGTTCGAGCTGCAGGTGTTGTTGGACAGCGTGTTGTTGCTCGATGATTGGAGATATATGCCATTATCATTGTTCGAGCAGGTGTTGTTGATTAGCGTGTTGTTGTTCGATAACCAGAGCAGTATTCCATAAGGATTGAGTGAACAGTTGTTGCCGCTTAGAATGCCGTTTGTACAATTCAATAGCATGATTCCAAAATAAGCTGTTGCGTCATCATGGACATAGCAGTTCCTGATCGTGAAGTGAACGCTTGCATTCCTTATCTCAATCCCGTCAGCAGTCAATGCGGCTATATCCCAACCTTCGATGATGTAAGGATCCACTGCTGTGCCGCTGCCATTAGTTATCCCGGTCGTCGCATTCGAACCGAGGAATCCCGCGTTTCCATTAATGAATATCGTGGCATGCGGAGTATATGCAGTCCTTGCGGGGGTAGGAGAGATCTCTGGTGGAATCTCGGATGATGGATTTGAAAGGAGCGAGAGAGATGAGGCGAAGAGGACTGCGACGATGGATACCGCCATTATGATTCTCAGAAGCTTCGATCCCTTATGTCCTCTCGACTTGAATGTCCCACGGTCAATCTCTGACATGATATTTCCTCCAATCCCTTGAACCGCATCCCCTCGTCGGGAGATAAGGTTTTTTCCGATTCCTATCTCAATTCTTGGGCTTGGAGTCAATCTCTATACCTCTCGCAAACCAACCCCGTTTTATTCGGATGTTCCTCTTCTTCAAAATCGGGAGCATCAATTGATACACGTCGCGATCGAGAAAGGAATTGTAGCGCTTCCCGTTCGCAAGAAGGAATATCTGTCGATAGAGCAGTCCTTTTTTCAGGAACGCGATGTCCTCGTATCGGATCTCAAGGAAGTCGAACCCCCCATATTCGTTGACCTTTCGTGAATGTGCCATTCCATCCGCAATCAATCCCACCCCTCCTGGGCCCCCCTGGTACCCTCTCATGGCTTTTATGATCTTCCCCCCGTCCAAAGGGCGCCTTATGAACACGATTCGTTTGTCAGTGATGAAAAAGCTGCCCTTTCCCCACACCCCCATGAATATGATATAAACAAACCAGGACCTCCAGTTACGATACAACCAGAACTCCTTGTCTGGCAGTCTCTTTATCAATTTCTCATTGGTCTCAAAAATCAAAATACCCAAGGGAGTGTAGACCGTGTCGTATCCGTCGATGTCTCCGATTCGCATTTGAAATCTACCCTTTGAGCAATACAAAGGCGTCCTTATTAATCATGAGCTTCTTCTTTGCCTTTTTTGATAAGTCTTAGACACTAAGGCGGTTTATTCAATACGATTCTTGTTCATGATGGTAATACGTAGATTGTTGGTATTGGAGGTTTCGCTTCTCGCATTCCTTTTGTGAATTCTACCACAACGCTCGCCGCATAGTAATAGGCATCTTCAGCAACTGCTGATGGGATATTGTTTGTAAAGAAATATGTCCCGAAAAATGTCATAAAAGATCCGGGTGAACTGCAAATGCTCGAAGCCAATCTGTTCGGAACAATCGCAGACATCAAGAAGACGCCTATTTGCCACCCAACCTCAAAAGCAATTCCTGGAACACCCGCTATACCAATAATTCCAGCATCAAGGACAATTGCAGAGCATTGCTCTGCATAATACTGTTTCATGATGGGATCATCGGTCTTTGAGGCCAAATATGTGTTATAGGCAACATCGAGGGCTGCAACAACCCACAAAGCTACTTTCCCACCAAGGGTCTTGAGCTTGGTATCCTTGAGACCCAACTTTGTAAGATCGATGGATATCGGTACTTTGGAATATATTATTCCGAGAGTGTTAACCCCAGTTTTCGCCGCGAAATATGACGCTTCCACTTGATCATGATCATCAACGAAAGCGAGAACGGCATTTATTCCGTCGGTTGCGAAGACGGAAAAGTATGGTGCACCCAAAATGAACGGCTTTGTAAATCTAATCATGCTAGCGTGTTTTTCTTGCGCCAAGATATCTTTGAAAATGGTTGAATCCTCTAGGTTATTCTGGAATTCTGATCTTATTTTTGTAACGCCGGATATTCCTACCCAATTATTCGCGTAAGTTTGGCGCAGTATTACGTTATCCTGTTGAGAGATCAGGTAACCTCCGCCTGTAATTTTCTCATATCCTTTCGTGACAACTATGTTGAATCCTTCTTTTTTTACTTTGGTTAGAATCGTTGCAGAAAAGGGTATTTCTATCCAGGTTGCAATGGGCTTATCGGTCAATTCAAAAGTACTGCGAATAAGTGTCGTACTCTGCTTGAAGAATCTTTGCCAGTTGGGACCTCCATGAATTTCAATATTAAGATTATTAAACCAAGGATCTGCACTGCAATCCCAATTGATTTTTTGATTCACATTCCCAATGGATGCTTCGCTCCTTCCGATGATAATCACGCAGTCGATCGTCGCATCGGAAATCATACTCTCATCGAAGTCGACGCCGGATGCGGCATTGAATGCATAGGTTTTTATTCCACCGAAATAACGAATCCCAGTGCTTAATCCCAATATCACCGATTGAGATGGCAGACTGCCTTCAATGTAAGAAAGATTCCCTGATTGCCTGCAGAACACGGAATAGGCACCTTGGGACAGTTTCTCTGTCACAGAGCATATCGACAATGTTGAAGTATCAATTGCTGACGTGCTTTCCCAGCTGCCTGATTTGGACAGCCAAGACGGTGACATGTATATGACCACGTTCCCGTTTGGACAATTATCCCATGTTAAGACCCCTGCGGGCATTCTAAGTTCGACTTGATAGCAATGATTGCCCAATTCAGTCGAGACCGCCAGTCCGGAGTAAAAGGCTACATTATCGATATCTTCAAAATTCATAGATTTGAATAAAGCGAAATTCATGGCTGGCAGTATATAGTGATTGCCATTGATGATTGAGGTGCAATCCGAAGCCGTAATTTGGAATTGGATTACCATAGAGTTGTCAGTACTCAACTGGACCTTGGTCTCGGCAAGGGCGTAAATCTGCTCATTGAATGGCTTTTCAAATTTATTGGCAAATGTGACCTTGTCAGCTCTAATATGCAGATCATATTCAATCACATATTTTTTCGTATACCAGTAATTCCCGCCTGCAGTGTAAGTCAGGATGTTTGGGAATTGATTGTCGACTTGTTCGATATTGAGTATCTTGCAATCCTTGAGGACTGCATTTGTCGAATCACTACTCATGAATTCTTTCTCAATCTCATCTTGTACATCAGACTTATCGATATCCCTTGTTCGAACACCGTCGGTGAAGCTAACAGGGCCAGGATCTTCACCGAGATATCCCCCCAACAGGCCCCAATGTGTGTAATATATTTCTGAATGTGCCGACGGGAGATAATAGGTGTTGAATTCCTCTGTGAATCGCAACATTCCAATCTTGTATTGATCGGTCCAAGAGAATACGTCTTTTCCACCCTTAACTGAGGGAGATAAATCCAAGAAATCAGTCAACCCATCATTGTCAGTATCCGGATTCAATGGATCAGTCCCAAGTTTGATTTCTTCCCCGTCATATAACCCGTCGTTATCAGAATCAGGGTCCCAAAGCAGGTTCTCGAAATAGTCATTGTCCGGGTTGCATTTCAGATAATCTATGCCTCGATCCGTCCAGTAATCGCGTTCGCTCTTATCGTCGATACCATCTAGGTCAGAGTCAGCTGCTTTTGGATTTGTCCCAGTGTAAAGTACTTCTTCTCCGTCCATTAATCCATCCCCATCGATATCAGGGTTGAACATGTCGAGAGAGTAGAACTCGGTACCGATATCAGGACTAGAAATCTTCATACTTCCATTACGTGCACCTATATTGAGAGTCAATGAAATTACATTATCCGCAACTCCATCTGACAAATCAGAAATCTTTGGATTATTCTTTATATAACTAATTGCGGAATCGAAGATATTCTGAATTTCAATTTCTCCCTCGAAATTGCCCTTATAAGCCCAAAGAAATTCACCTGAGATCCCGGATCCTTTCAATTCGACTCTCGGATTACCTGGATAGTATCCATTTATCACAAAAGTGATGTTGCCCGTCCGAGAATGCCCAAGGACTACGTCCTCGTAACTATCACCAGTGAAATCTTCGACTATCATTGATCTTGCGTTCTTCTCTATTGGATAATAATCAGTACGAGCCCGAATATCAAAGTTCATATCGCCATATCCATAATATGGGATAAGGCTCGGTGAGGTCCCCGTATGGGGGAGTACTAGATCGATATGTCCGTCCCCATCAAGGTCAGTGCTATCTACGCAGTATTCAATCCCAGGCCACCAATTATAAGGAAAGTAGTCTTTGCGAAAGAATGTTTGGGGAGTCAACTGATACTTCCCAAAATCTCGATATTGATTGGCGTCGACTGCGAAAATATCATCCAATCCATTCTCAGCGAAATCTGCAACAGCTGCCGCGGACGGCCTAAACCATTGATCTGGTTCATTAAACCAAGTCATAGTGATATAAGTGCTACTTGATCCCGTGATTCGATCGATTTCCCATCCAGCCTCCCTTGGATCTGATCGAATATCATCATTCACAACGAGCAATGAATAACCTATCCCAGCAATATCCGTAAGATAAATCTTCTTCGGATAAATCCAGGCTAAAGTGAAATCCAAAGTCACAATGTTACTTCTCGACAATACAGTGCACCTTTGCACTTTTTTCACAATGTTGCTTCCAACCCAAATTGTGTCTTTTCCACCGTTGGAGGGATCACCCCTAGAGCAGACAATGTCGGTCCCACCGAGAAGTGTGGGCGTTCTGTATATCGAAGACGTCGCAAAGCATTGGCCGTCATTGAATCGAACGATAATCTTTTGTGTATCCCTCTCCAACAACGCGATATCATCTTTTCCATCATTATCGAAATCTCCAACACAAAGACCAACAAAATTTTGATTGGGGAGATCGGGGTACAGATACAAAGGAAACGATAGACTTGAATTCTCATTGTTCAGGATAATTGCTATTGCCCCGCTATCATTGCATGCGATAATATCTTTAGTGCCATCGCCATCGATATCCCCATAGTCTATGTCGACAATATTCAATAGTGTCGTGTTGATTGTTGTTCGGTTGAAGAAGTATCCTCCACCGGATTGAACGCCTGTCAATTCGAGAGTCCCTCCGGATGGAATAACTAATGCCCCATCTTTTTCGACAGGTATGTTCAGGGTGTAGGAGCGCACATCATAGTCTCCAGGCCAACGAGGATCCTCTGGACTCCAGGACCACGGTTCCTTGAAAAGAAGAGTTGCGTTTATTAATGAGCTCTCAATCGGCATTCTCAGTTCTTTGCCATCAGGAAGAAGATCGTTATCACTGTCTTTATCTAAAATATTGCAAAGGCCGTCCTTATCCCAATTGCCACACCAATCACAATCAGGACCGGATTTTTGAGCTAGTGATTTCAGATATTGATATTCCACGCCATCGGTTATGCCATCATTATCACTGTCTTTATCTCGCACATTTGCTAACCCGTCGCCATCGGAATCGTCATTTGGACCTCCGTTTCCATATCTGAATTTAATGTAGTTCCAAAGCAGGACTTCGAGTTGATCGGTTATCCCGTCATCATCGGTATCGTTGTCGAACGGACTTGTCTTGTAGACGATGCCGTCGAAATCGGGATCTGCCAGCCCGTCTCCCCCCTCATCTCCGTTCTTCAATCCATCTCTGTCATCGTCCCTGAATGCCCACGATAGATCGACATTGGAGGTTTGAGAAGTAATTTGGAAAGTGCTGCCCATCATTCCAAATGTAGAGAATGAATCCGTGGGAATGAATTGCTGTCCCGATCCATTGCCGTCCCAAAACGAGTAAGATTGCAAAGGAGAGGATGTCTTAGTAGAAGTTTGAAGCGAGTCGCTCGTTGTAACTTCTTGCATATTGTATTGGAATTCTGAGGTTGGAGCGGCTAAAGGAGAAATATTGCCACATTCGACCCTGAAGTTATCGAATCGGATTATCTGCACTTCCTCCCTCAATGCATTCGTTATCTGAATCTTCGAAATATCAAATCCCTCGGTCTGATCCGCGAATGCAAGATCTGTGTAGACGATTCCGTCCATAGCTCCTGTCCAGGTTTGCTTGTCCTTTTGGATCACCATTGTAACGTGATGCCAGCCTCTTGAATAAGGACAGATCTGAACCACATTATCGGCGCTACCCTCATAGTTGACCCATCCGATTGGATCCGTGTCCCACAGATAATCGCTTACAAACCTAGTTTGTATTCCCATGTTACCGGCTGAATCGTACACCTGCACCCAAGCTACCTGCCCGGCCCAGCCCCATTTCTGGTCATAATTTTGTGGCAGATAGACATCAAATGATATTGTCGTATATGAGGAGTACTTTATCTGATGTGTCCAGTTGGCATAGCTATGATATAAATCATAAATCAGCACACCATTGTTACTAGCGATTAGATTTTCATCATTCAGGTCAAACCAATTTCGGAAAGTGCCAAGAGTATTGTTCCAAATTGTCCACCCATTATCCATTGAATCCCATGACGTGAAATTCTCCATAAGGACGACTTTAGTCTCGGGCGACGGAATTGATAATTCATACCCGTCAGGATAGTTATCGTCGTTGCTGTCAAAATCCACAATATTTCTCAATCCATCATTGTCACTATCTTCTGTGAGTGGGACATATCCTAGCGACGCCCAATAGGCTACCTCATCTCCATCAAGAATCAGACCGTCTCCGTCTGTGTTGTTGTATACTGGATCCGTATGATAAAGAAGTACTTCATCATGATCGGACAGTCCGTCTGAATCGGTGTCAACCAGAATCGCACTGGTGCTCCAGATATTGATTTCATCTCCGTCGCAAATACCATCGTTGTCGCTATCCGAATCCAGAACATTGATCAGTGAATCGCCATCCGAATCCGAACTGCCCCATAACCTGAACTCATTGCCATCAGGGAGATTATCGGTGTCGGAGTCGTTATCGAGAATATTCATGAAGCCGTCAAAGTCAGAATCCTGAGACGCAAGACCGACGGATATGCTCTCCCATAGATCAAATTCTTCGTGATCCGAGATTCCATCGGAATCTGTATCCTGGACAAGAGGGTTGGTCCCGATCTGAATCTCCTGAGCGTCGTTTAATCCATCATTATCAGAATCTGAATCTGCCGCATTGACTGATCCATCTCCGTCCGTATCATTATTCCAATCCATCTCATTCTGATCATTTATTCCGTCTTTGTCCGTATCAATAGAAGAGAGATTCGTATTCGCCTCGAATTCGGAGTAATCTGAAAGCCCATCGCCGTCAGAGTCGGATGATTTGGGGTCAGATCTTAAAAAGAGGCACTCTAAACCATCTTTCAAACCATCTCCATCGGAATCCGGATTCCATGTATCTGTTCCGAGGCGTTCTTCCCAGCCATCTGATAGAAGGTCGTTATCGGAATCTGGACCCGTATCGTTCCTATCGAGGGGGTCGCTGCCATGGGCGATTTCCCATCCATCGTCGAAGCTGTCGCCGTCGGTGTCATTCAGCGAATAGTCTGTCAGGTATGCGTAAATCTCATATTGATTTGTGAGGCCGTCGAGGTCTGAATCTATTGTGCTTAGAGCCGTCACATTCTCATGCGAATAATTGCATCCGATCAACATCGGCCAAGAATCTGCATCGAGGAAAATGTCACAGTTGATGTTAGACAATGATGTGGAATTCGAAATGCAAGGGGACGATCCCTCGAAATGTATTCCTTCATTGTTCTTGATGGAGAATAGATTGGTTGCATATATGACCGAACAATCCTTCAGGTACGTGCCAATAGTGCAATCGACAACTCCATTGCTAGCGAAGATCCCCTGAATGATGTAGCTTATTTGCAGAGTGGCAGAAATTCTGCCCGAATGATTTGATTGAATCCCTATCGGGACGGTGATATTCCCTCCCCCGTATATCGATAGTTGCGATTGGAGGGCATCAACAATATCCGAATTCGATTTATCAAGCAAAACCGATTCATCGAGGAATCCTTGTAGTGTCCAATTAGGATATTCGGTTTGATTGAAATTCACCGATACATCAGAGGGAAGGCCGATATAGAATGCATCAATGTGCTTATTCGAATCTTGAATGTACAATATCCCCTTGTCACTGCACGTAATGCCCTTTGCGTTTGTGAGAGAATTGGAGAATGTACCAAAGTATGAACCGTCAAGATTGAATACCACCAAGCCCTCCATTCCATCAGCGACATATATCTTGTCTTTGACGCACAGACTCTGGGGTGGTTTGGCTAGATTCGAAATCTGGAAAAGCCATTGCCATTGAATATTTCCAGGTGCTATTTCTGAATAGGAGTATACATCGATATGGTTTTTATTGTCAATTACATAGAATTTATCCGACGATACATAAACATCCGTCGGGTTGATCAGATTCGTCCCTATGAAAGTGATATATGAAGAGCAGGAAGTCAAAATTAATCCATTGAGGGTTGTATCAGAAATGACCATGTAATCTCCCAGATTATCGATAGCCTGAGGAGTCTTTATCCCACCGCAATAGCTATTGGGAATGGTTAAAATAGGTTGACCTGTTTTTGCGTTGAATATATCGATATGGTAATCGTTGAGCCTATCATAGTCTAAGACTGAGAGGTAGAGCCCGTCAGGGGAATAATAATCAAGGGAGAACTCTCCAACGCAGATGTCGATGGGGTTTTTGAGCCAGGTAGGATCACTGATCGTATACAATTGATTTCCCAATGAGTCAAGCACTATTATTGTCGTCCCATCGAGGACGTATAATAGGTCATTGTATTCGTCAATGTTGGGGGAAGATAGCCCTGCAAACGGAGAGTTGCTCAAAGGCGTTGGGTTGAGGAATGAACCGGTCAGTGAAAGGGAAGCGTCTTGAATCGAAGCTCTCCTTGGGAGCGCGACCGAGAGATTGCTGAAAGACCCATTTCCTAAGAATACCAGATTCTCGGTTGCATTACCATTTGAGAAAGGACTGGTTTTTGTAGAAGGATTTCCATCGAAATAATACCCGCACAAGGAATCATTGACTCGATTACCGGCGAGTATTGGTGAGCAAGAGTGTACGGAAATACCGCTAGCTAGAGATTCGGTTATTGAGCAGCCTAGAATCTGGACATCGTCCGAATATACATCAATACCGCCGACCAGCTGGGCATCTGAATATTCCTGAGCTGTAGCCAATTGGTTTGGTCCGTTGAGTTGGTTGCTGACATGGTCTGCTCTCCCAAGACCTTTGAAAGTGCATTCTACAGCAGTGAAGTTCCCATAGATCCCTATGTTATATCCAGACCGAACAAGGTTTCGTAATTCCATTGGCTCGATGGAGCAATTGTACATCTCAAGGGTGCCACCCTGCTTGACGAGAATCTCCATCCCATCCGATCCTTTTGGTTCAAACATCCGAATAGTGCAGTTCGTTAGTTTGAGGTGGCCGCCGCTTTCGATGATGATATCGTTTCTTCTGAGGAAGCTCTTATGATTGAACGATTGATAATCAGAGACTACCCACGGCTTCATACCGCCTTTGTCTTTGTCAGGCGGGTTGCACGCTTCAGCAATATCAACAGCTGGAAGGACGCTCACAACCATTATCAGCACAATTAAGATGGCAAATACTCTGCCCACTCCTCGCTTCACTTTCCATTCCTCCGGTAGGTCGACACGACGTCGTATCTACACAAGAAGCCCCGACGACAGGCTTCCTGCGTCTCCCTACCGAATCCCCCTAATCTGGCAACTCTGTTTCCTGCATTTGCATTTAACATTATTAAACTTTCGAAACGTGATTGCGAAATGGAAGTGATTGCTATTCCAGCGGAAATGCAGGTATCGACAGCATGACTGGACTACGAAATTGCATATCAACGACTGACGTCCAATGTTAATTCTTCATGCCAAAGTTGCATCCCTTAATGATACAAATGCCGGTTCAGACTCAGTCCGAAATCAACGTCCCTATGAAATCCTTGTCTTCTATGGCGCTCATGAGCACGGGGAGATTTCTCCCGTCGCAGATCAGGGTTCTTATCCCGGACCTCTTGACAATCTTTGCGGCCAGCGGATCGAAGACGATGTTCGGCCCGGCAGCATGCTCGGACTTGTCCACGATCTTAATCAGCTCGTCGAAGGTCATCTTCTTGAGCATTTTCGCATGCGGGTCCTTCTTCGGATCGGAAGTGTAGACGCCTGCGACCGAGGTGGCGTTGACAAGCCGCGCCGCGTTCACGCGTTCAGCGACCATCGCCGAGACGGCGTCGGTTGTGAATCCGGGATGAAGTCCGCCCATCACGACGATTTGGTGCGTCTTGCCGGCGTGAAGCGCCTCCTCGATGGTCTTCGCCGGAACATGATAAGCATGGTCCCCTAGTGCGGTGATCAGCAACCTTGCATTCAGCCTCGTCACCTCGATACCGATCTCGTCAAGATAAGTCTCCGATGCTCCGAGCTCCCGTCCAATCCGGATGTATTCCCTGGCGACCCGCCCGCCTCCGGTGACGACGTACAGTTTGTGATTCGCCGTCTTGCCGATGAGCACCTTCGCCAGCTTTCTGATGAACGTGATGTCGTCCTTGTCCTGAATCAAAATCGAACCGCCAACCGAGATCACGACCGTGTCCATTCGCTGCCCCTCTCGCTGACGATAAGAGCGTTTGTCATAATAATCGTTGCTGGCGCTGAAGGAGGGGCGTCGGAACACTGAACTGGCTTGAAAGGCGT
>Ga0315284_10011885_pt1 | contig 12400 bp, 9 predicted proteins | sample YL17G09_16_MG_FD_203696 | JGI IMG/M metagenome (GOLD analysis project Ga0315284, IMG submission 203696) | Sediment microbial communities from Yellowstone Lake, YNP, Wyoming, USA - YL17G09_16 | ecosystem: Environmental > Aquatic > Freshwater > Lake > Sediment | place: USA: Wyoming | collected...
ACGCGAGCACGTCGAGCTCGGCCACGGCCCTGGCGACCTTGCCGACCCGCACGGCCTCATCCGCGACCTTGCTTCGCACCTCGCAGAAGATCTCGTACTCAAGCTCCGCCGCCTTCTCGTCCGCGCCCAACACCTTCGCCTCCATTTCCTTTAGGGCGGGCGTGATGAACCGCTCGGCGTTTGTGGTTGTCTGCTTGCGGATGTAGTCGTCCGGCACGAGATGAAGATTGGGCTTGGTGACCTCGAGATAGTAGCCGAAAACCGAGTTGTAGCCGACCTTGAGGTTCCTGATACCGATGCGCTCGCGCTCCTGCGCCTCAAGGCTCGCGATCCACGACTTGCCGTCGGTGGAGGCGCTTCGCAGCGTGTCCAGATCGGCGTTGTAGCCTTTCGCTATGATGCCGCCTTCGCGCAGGACTATCGGCGGCGCGGCCACGATCGCCCGCTCGACCAGTTCGACGACGGGATCGAGGAACTCGATCGCCGCGATAATAGTCTTGAGCCGCTCGGACGCGACCTGCGCAATGGCCTGGGAAAGCTTCGGCAGTTGCTTGAGTGACTGCGCGAGGCCCACCAGATCGCGGGCATTCGCGCTTTCGCTCACTACCCGCGTCATTATTCGCTCGATGTCCTGAATGCCACCGAGCGTCTCACGGACGTCACCCCGCATCAGGGCGTCGGTGTGTAGCTCCTCCACGGCGTCGAGGCGGCGGCTGATGCGCTTGACATCGAGAAGCGGCTGATCGAGCCACCTGCGTATCAAGCGCCCGCCCATGGCGGTTCTGGTCTTGTCGATGATTGAGAGCAGGCTCGCGCCGCGCGTATCAGCCGACATCGACTGCGTCAGCTCAAGATTCCGCCTCGCCGCGGCGTCGAGGACCATGAAGCCGCTTGTCGAATACGTCGATAGGCTGACAATCGACTGAAGCGCCCCGGCATTGGTCTGCTTGAGGTAGTCGAGAACCATCGCGGCGGATTCGAGGCCCGGGCGCATGTCCTCCGCGCCGAAACCGCGCAGGGAATCGGTGTGAAAATGCTCGGTAAGCGCGTCCTTGGGCGGCTTGCGGTAGATGGAGCTGTCCACGTAGCGGGTAATGGCCGCGCCGGTCGTTCGCCTGATCGGATCGCTCAGGTCGGCGTCGATCTCCTTTAGCAGCACCTCCGCAGGCGCGAGTCGGCCAAGTTCCTCAAGCAGTTTTCCCGACGTGTCCTTGCCCGTGACCTCCGTTACAGCAAACTCGCCGGTGGATATGTCCACGACCGCGACCCCATATGCGTCCGGCTCGCTTGAGACCGCGACAAGGTAGTTGTTGGCTTTCGCGTCGAGCATGCCGTCTTCCTGGACGGTTCCGGGCGTAACCACGCGCGTCACGCCGCGTTTGACGATCTTCTTTGTCGCGCGCGGGTCCTCGAGCTGGTCGCAGATTGCCACGCGATAGCCCTTTGAGATCAGCCGGGCCACGTAGCGGTCAACCGCGTGATAAGGCACGCCGCACATCGGCACGTCGGTCGCGTAGCCCTGGGAACGCGAGGTGAGCACGATCTCAAGCTCGCGCGACGCCGTGACCGCGTCGTCGCCGAACATCTCGTAGAAGTCGCCGAGGCGGAACATCAGGATCACATCGGGATACTGCTGCTTGATCGCCTCATACTGCGCGACCATCGGGGTGATCTTCTTAACGTCCATCGCTCACCCCCTCGTTCGCGCGTGATCCCTCCAGGTATCGATGTGATCCCTCCAGGTATCGATACCTGGAGGGATCACGCGCGCCCACAAAACCATACAAATGCCCCTCGGTCGCGCGAACGCAGACCGTGCCGCCGATCAGGTCGGGCGAGGCGGGGAAGTTGACGGTCTTGTTGCCGCGAGTGAGGCCGGTGAGCCGCGTGGGGTTTTTAGGGCTGATGCCTTCCACCAGAACTTCGTATGTGTTGCCGACGCTCGCGTCGTTGATCTCGCAGGTGATCGCGTTCTGAAGCTTGATAAGCCGTCCGAGGCGCGCGTTCTTGACCGCCGTGGGCAACTGGCCTTCCATGCGGGCCGCGGCGGTGGGAGGCATCGCGTTGAACGCGAACATGAACGCCGAGTCGAACCGAATACCCTCCGCGAGCCGGAGCGTGTTTGCGAACTGCTCCTCGGTCTCGCCGGGGAAGCCTACAAGGAAGTCCGTGGTGATCGCGATATCGGGGATCGCCTCTCGCAAAGCCGCGACACGCTGCCTGATGTGCTCGGAGGTATACTTACGGTTCATCCGCGCCAGCACGTCGTCGTCACCGGACTGTACGGCCAGATGCATGTGCTCGCAGACCTTGGGCAGGTCGCGCATGGCCTCGATCAGCCTGTCCGACAGGTCCTTGGGATGCGAGGTGGTGAATCGAATACGGTCTATGCCGTCCACGTCGTTGACAGCTCGCAGCAGATCGGCGAAATCGACCGGCTCGGTGAGCGTCGCGCCGTAGGAGTTGACGTTCTGGCCGAGCAAAGTGGCTTCCTTGCGGCCGGTCCGCGCAAGATCGGTCACCTCGCGGACTATGTCGGCAACCTCGCGGCTGCGCTCCTTGCCTCGGACGTACGGCACGACGCAGTAGGCGCAGAAGTTATCGCAGCCGTACATCACCGGCACGAAGCTCTTGATGGAACTCCCCTGCCGGGTCGTTCTAGGCGGCACGCGGCATGCGTCCGCGTGCGTGCGCGGCAGGTCCAACGCGGACCGGAACGCGCGCTTGCGCTCGATCTCGCTTATCAGCTCAGGAATCCGCGAGATGCTTGCCGTGCCCACGACGAAATCGAGATATGGCCTGTGCTTGCGAAGCTCGTTGCCTTCCTTCTGCGCCATGCACCCGCACACACCGACGATCATGTGTGGATTGTTCTGCTTGACCAGCCGCAGTTGACCCAGTTTGCTCTTGGCCTTTTGTTCCGGCTTGGCGCGGACACTGCACGTGACGAGCACCGCCAGATCGGCTTCCTCCTGGTTGGCGGTGGGCGAATATCCCATCTGCATCAGGAGGCTGGCGATCTGCTCGGCGTCCTCTTCGTTCATCTGGCAGCCCCAGGTGAATATGATGAACTTGCGGTCGGCAGTGGTCACGTTGAACATGGTAGCAGGAACTGAGGAACTCAACAAGGGAGGCCCTCAGGAGACAGGAGCATCGTTTGTATTCGTACAGTCCAGCGCGTTGAGCATCCTGAGCCTGTCGAAGGACGAAACGCGCGGTGGATAAGCGACCGCATCCTTCGTGCTTCGACAGGCTCAGCATGCTCAGGATGCTGGGTTTGTGCATGACAAACGATGCTCCTGCTCAGTAGAAACTCAGAATGATTCCCTGGAATCGATCTGAGTTTTCCTGGCGGAGAGGGTGGGAGTCGAACCCACGAAGCCTTGCAGCTTACTTGTTTTCGAGACAAGCGCGATCAACCACTCTGCCACCTCTCCGCGGCCAAGCATAACCAACTCAATGCGCAAATCGGAAGTCGCTCCGCCGACTTCCGATTTCCGCATTGGTGGCCGATAAGGGAATCGAACCCCCAACGCCCGCCTTAGGACGGCGGCGCTCTATCCATTGAGCTAATCGGCCGCAAAAGTGGCGCGCTTGGAGGGAATCGAACCCCCGACCTAATGGTCCGCAACCATTCGCTCTATCCCCTGAGCTACAAGCGCGCATCGATCACAGGCCAAGTATATCACAGTCGCTCGCCGACTGTCAATCGAAAAGGCGGCTGCGGGAGAGTTCAGTTCTCCGCGTACGTCATTCCGAACGCAGTGAGGAATCTGCTTTTCGGCCTCTGCCCATGCGTGGCGAAAAGCAGATTCCTCGCGCTGCTCGGAATGACAATCCCGCAAGACTGAACTGACTCGCGGCTGTGCTGATCCGGTTCTTAGATGTGCCAGACATCTACTGAGCCGTCTTGGGATTCGATGCCGTGGTCGAGGGCGGGACGGCTGCGTGCACCACCTTCGGGAAGTAGGTCTTCTCGTCGTAGGTCGGGCTGCGATCCTTTGTATGGCACTCCAGACACAGCTTCGGATCGACCTTGACGTGCATGGCCATATTCTCGCGCTCCATCCCATGAGGAAGCGTGTTCGTGTGGCAGGTGGCGCACTCGACCCCGGCCGCAAGGTCCGGTAACACGACGTACCTCTTCGACGCGCGGTATTGCTCCGAGTGGCACGGCAGGCAGTCGGGCGTCGTGTTCCTGACATTGACCAGTGTCTTGAGCGCCTTGGCATGCTTGGTCAGAACCCAGTCCTCGTATTGCCTCTGGTGGCACACCTTGCACAGAAGAGGAGAGTAGTAAGGCTTCACATCGGGAGCATTGACAGTCTGCATCTGCGGCGCAACTTGCGGCTGAGGCGCCATTCCCAAGGCAACAATGGCCTTCCCCACGCGATCCGCTACCTGCTGATCCTCCGCGAACTTCTCGTCGAGCATGACCCTGCTGAAAGCCACTTTGGGCGGCTCGCCGGGTGTGAACTCCACATCCACGAGCCCCATCTCCTTGGCCTGGTAGAGAGCGGGCATGATGTGCGTGCCGCCCACTGTCTTCGCGCTGGACAGAAACTCTCTGGATGTGCCCGGGATCACTATGTCCGGGGCGCCCAAACGCACGGCATTGCGCTGGAGCCAGTCCTCGGTGGTCACAAACGCCTGGTCAAGAACGATGAGCACGTCGCATTTGGACCTTACTTGCTTGTATGCCTCGAACCGCCTCTTGCGAAGCTCGTATTCGTTGATCTTCGCGTCGGCGCGCATAACGCCAAACGAGATGATCCCGACCCTCACTCCCCCAGCATCGTTCACGACGTAGGGAACAGAGCGCTTGTCGGCCACCGGCGAAGCATCGAGAACGGTGAGCTTGTTGGCGGCTGCGTTCTCGTAGAATGCCTCCCCAATCTGGACATCTGCGTTGCCCACACCCACCGCGTCGTAGCCGAGCTGCGACATCACCGACGTGATGAGCTCCAGCTTGGCCGGCGCGTTCGAAAGGTTTCCGCTATCGACTATGACCGTGTTCGGATTCTCTTTGACAAACTGCGCTATGGCTGTCGCTCGGCGAGCAAGACCGCCCGCCTTACTGCCGTGTCACCCACAGGGCTGCCACTCGCCCATCATATCGTCCGTATACAGGATACGGATCTTCTTGGGCGCCTGGGGCGCATTGATCCCGATCGCGCCGACAGCTATGGCCGCAACCAATCCGATTCCGAGCAGAATCCTGCCGATCGACCAGACTCGTGACACTGGGAACCTCCACCTGTATAAGCGTTATTCCAGATTCCCCCCCAAAAGGTAGTATATGTCCCAATTGTTGAGATGTCAACCGCAAAAACGGGCCGATCCGAGGATCGGCCCGCAGCGTCCAAGCACTTGTAAGCCGGACTAGAAGCCGGTGAAGAACTCCATAATGAGCATGTTGTTCTTTGTGCGGATCCGGCTCGGAGGCGGACTCTCCATATTGCCTTCGTAGTTCACCTCGATCCAGACGCCCTTGCGGATCGGTTGAACCACGCCGATCGTGAGCTGCTGGATGTTCCAGGTGGTCTGGTTGACAGTAGGAGTCCTGTTGTTGTTGATGGCGGCCCAGCGGACATAGAACCGTCTCTTGTCCTTGGGCTGATAGCCCGCCAGCACATTGTAGCCACTGATCGTGACGAAGCTGAACTTGCCCTGGTAGGCCTCCCCCTGCAGCACCCACGGTCCCGACGAGACAGAGCCGTCGAAGCCGTACTTGCTGTGGTCCTTGCTCTTCGTTATGGCCATCAGATACTGCTGGGCGATGAAGTTCGCGTCGGCCTGCGTGAGCCTGCCGACCGCGCCCGAGAAGTGAAACTGACAGTTCGGCTTGGTCACGCCGATCTTCACGCTGTACGCAAGACGGCCGCTGGTATTTGCCACGTCATCCTTGTCCACAAGGTGCTGCACGGTGGACACCAGAATGTTGGCCGAGTTTGCCGTCGGCGGAATCGTCGTCGAAGTGGCCCCGGCAAACTCACCGATCTTGCGGGCTTCGACCTGCTGATCGGTGTAGAGCGAAGCCCCAAAGTCAAAGGTGCCGCTCTTGTAGTCATACTGAGCGCCGACGATCCTGTCCTGAGTGAACGTCTCCGAAATGATCCCATACTGACTGGTCTTCCTGTTCGGGTAGGACGGCGTCATACCGAAGTTGAGCTGCCTCCCCTTGCCGAACCGAAGCCGCCCGTTAGCAAACGGCAGATCGACATAAGCGCTCTCAAGATAGGTGCGGGCTTGTTCCGCCGTCACGGTGTTGGCGAATGGGTTGGTAAAGGTCTTGTCCGTATACCACGGATGGAGGTAGACCTCCACGTAGGCCGTGGCATCGGTGCCAAGCTGTCCCACTGCGGATAGGGACACTCTCTCAGTCACGAACCTTGCGCTGTAGGCCTGGTTGCCGTAGAACCTGTTAAGCATGTAGCCGTGCAGTTCCACGCTCTGAACGCCCTGCGCAAGCACACCAATCGCGGCCAAGCTCAGCAGTATGGCCGCCACTACTACCATTGCCAGATGTTTTTTCAACCTTTCCCTCCTACATCATAGTAGACACAAAACACAAGCCAGATATTTTGTCCTTGCCTATCACCTCCATGCTGGGCAAGGCGTCCTATACCGGCTTCGAAGTGTGATCCGCAGTTTCCACTCGAAGCCACCGACAGGCGCGCCCTCACACCCGTTCAATCTCGGGACCGTAACTTCCTTGTCCCGGCGGTTTGCGATGCTTCGGGAAGCTATCTGACCCGAAGCTCATTTGATGCCACGAACACGCTTCGGTGCGAAAAGCCACCCGAAGCATATTCGTGAGCATCTTCGCGGACTGTTACTTCTCTCTATTGTCAATGACCCGTTCGGATGGGCCGACCTTCTGCAGCGTGCGCGGCTCCACCAGGTGCACCTTGGGCGTCAGCCCCACGAGCGCATGCACGCGCCGCTTTATCGTATCCTCAAGCTCGACAAGCCTCTGCATCTGATCCGAGATCAAGCCGCTGGAAAGCTCGACGCGCAGGGTCAGGTTCTCCAGGCCGCCTTCCCTTTCCACGACGATCTGATAGTGCGGCTGAACGTGCTCGAGGTCATAGAGCAGCGCCTCGATGTCGCGCGGGTAGACCTTGACCCCGCGCACGATAATCATATCGTCCGTTCGCCTTCTGACCGGAGCCATTCGCGCCGTAGTCCTGCCGCACTTGCATTTGCCGCGCGATATCCGGCTGACATCGCGCGTGCGGTAGCGGATCATCGGCAGGCCCTCTTTGGTCAGCGTCGTGATGGCCAGTTCGCCTTCCTCGCCGTCGCCAAGCACTTCCAGGGACTCCGGGTCGATCACCTCGACAAAGAAGTGGTCCTCGTTTATGTGCAGCCCATCGCGAAGCTCGCACTCTCCCGCAATCCCCGGGCCCATGACCGCGCTGACGCCGTAGTTGTCCGTGGCGACGATGCCCAGCCGCGACTCGATCTCGGCGCGCATATTCTCGGTCATGGGCTCGCCGCCGAAAAGCCCGACCCGCAGCCACAGACCGGCCGCGGGCACCCCCAGCCGGTTCATAACCTCGACCATATACAGAGCGAAGCTCGGCGTGCCGACAAGCGCGGTGCTGCGGAAGTCCTGCATTATCTGCACCTGGCGCTCGGTGTTGCCCGACGAGACAGGTATCACCGACGCGCCCAGTCTCTCCGCGCCGCAGTGCATTCCGAAGCCGCCGGTAAACAAGCCGTAGTCGAAGGCGATCTGGACCACGTCGTCCTTACTGACTCCCGCGGCGCTCATCACGCGCGCGGTCTGATCCGCCCAGTGCTTGAGGTCGTTGCGCGTGTAACCCACGACGACCGGCTTGCTTGCGGCTCCGGACGAGGCATGTATCCGTACAATCTCGCGCAAAGGAACGGCGAACAGTTCATACGGGTAGCCGTCGCGCAGATCGTCCTTTGTGGTGAACGGCAGTTTGCGTATATCGCCGAGGCACTGGACGTCCTCCGGGGCGAGGTTGAGCTGCTCGAACTTGCGGTGGTAGAAAGGCACGTTCCGATAGGCCCGGTTGACGGTCGTCTGAAGCAGCTCAAGCTGAAGCTGCTCCATCTCGGAACGTTCCATCGTCTCGCATTTTCGATTCCAGATAGGCATCCGGTATCCCAGTTATCAATTATGAATTATGAATTATGAATTATGAATTACCAACCACAGAGGGCTCCGTGCCAATCCCCAATTCATAATTCATAATTCACAACTCATAATTCCCTTCCCTCTAGTATCTGCTTGTATCCCTTGCCGAGATACGCTCGCTGTATCTCCGGGTTCTTCGCCAGTTCCGACGCGGGGCCTTCCATCACGACTCGCCCAGTTTCCAGAACGTAGGCGCGCTTCGCGATAGCCAAAGCCGCCCTTGCGTTCTGTTCAACAATGAGCACCGTCGTTCCTCCCTCTTTTCTCAGATCGGCTATCACACGGAATATCTCTTTAACCACCAGGGGCCCCAGGCCCATCGAAGGTTCGTCGAGAAGCAGCATTCGCGGCCTGCCCATCAGCGCCCGCCCTATCGCCAGCATCTGCTGCTCCCCGCCGGAAAGCGTGCCGGCCAATTGCTTCGAACGCTCCTTGAGTATGGGGAACGTGTGGTAGATCCTGTCGAGATCGTCGCCTACCTGAGTCCTCTTGGCCAGGCGGCTCCGTCGATACGCGCCCAGCATCAGGTTCTCGTAGACCGTCATGCCGGCGAATAGCTGCCTGCCCTCCGGCGCCTGCACGATCCCCATGTCCACCAGCTTGTCCGCGGGCTTGCCGGCGATGTCCTTGCCCTCGAAGATGATCCGTCCCGACCTCGGAGACAGAACCCCCGATATGGTGTTGAGCGCCGTGGTCTTGCCCGCGCCGTTGGGCCCGACAATGGCAACGATCTCCCCAGGCTCAACGTGCAGCGACACGCCCTTGAGGGCCAGGATTCTGCCGTAGTATGTCACCACGCTCTGCAGCTTGAGCACTACTTGGCCTCCATCCCCAGATAGGCCGCGACAACGCGAGCGTCGTTCTGGACCTCGTCCGGAGTGCCTTCGGCAATCTTAAAGCCTTGATCGAGGACCGCGACCTCGTCGGAGATGTCCATCACGAATTGCATGTCGTGATCCACCAGCAGCACGGTCAGCCCGTCCGCCACAACCTGCCTTAGCAAGGCGGCGATCTCGGCAGTTTCCCTGGTCGAAAGCCCGGATGCCGGCTCATCGAGCAGCAGCAGCTTCGGCCTGCTCGCCAGAGCCCGCGCGATCTCGAGTATGCGCTGTTTGCCGAACGGAAGGCTGGTCGCGTCCGCGTCAGCGACATCGGCAAGCCCCACCTGATCCAGCCGCTCCATCGACTCCGCCAGTATCCTGGCTTCCTCTCGGCGGTGCCCGATCCAGCGCATCGCGCCGGAGAGAAGCCCCTGCCTCGTCCAGCAGTGGCACCCGACCATCACGTTCTCCAGAACAGTCATATTCACAAACAACTGCACGTTCTGGAACGTGCGTGCCACGCCGAACGACGCGACCTCATAGCACGACCGGCCTACGATCGACGTTCCGTTGACCCGAACATCGCCGCTTGTCGGCGGCATCACGCCGGTCAGCAGATTGAGAAGCGTGCTCTTGCCCGCGCCGTTGGGCCCGATCAAGGCCTTGGTCTGGCCCTGCGTGACCCGCAGGTCAACACCGTTCACTGCCACAAGACCCCCGAACGACTTGGTGGCGGCGGCTGCCTCGATCAAGACTTTCACGGCTCCTGCCCCGCCTTTCGTCCGGCCGCGCTCCGCGCTCCACGAATCGCGCCCATAACCATTTCGCTAAGGCCCTTGACGAGCCCCTGTGGCAACAGCATCATCACGCCTACCAGAATCGCACCAAAGACAATCGGATCGAGTCCCTTCAGAACCAGCCCAAACAAGCTGACGTTGGATTGGTTGAGCGTCATTATCCAGTCCTTCAGAAACTGAATCGCCGCTGCTCCGAAAAGCGCGCCCCACACGCTCCCCAGTCCGCCCACGACGACTATGACCACAATCTGAACGGACACTATGAAGCCAAACTCCGGAGGGCTTACATAGCCAACCGGTGCTTTGTGCGCATAGAGACTGCCCGCAACGGACGCCAGTGTCGCGCTCAACACAAAAACCTGCACTTTGTAGCGCTCCGTATCGACCCCGAGCGATTCAGCAGCTTGCTGACTGCCGTGGACAGCGCGAAACGCTCGGCCAACCCGCGATCGGATTATGTTGACGGCCAGAAGCAGAGCAAAGAACACGAACAGCCACACGAGGTAGTAGTATTGCTGGAAGGAATTCAAGCCCCCGCCACAGACCCATTCCAATAGACGCCTCAGCGCACGAGGCAGACCGTCAACAAATGCGATGGTAGGGATGCCGGGAATCCCGTCGCTGGAGCCGCCCGTCACACTCACCCACTTCTTGAACACTATCTCTACAATGACGCCAAAGGCCAGCGTGCCCATCGCAAGATAGTGACCCTTCAGCCTGAGTATCTGCGCGCCTATCAGATAGGCGATCAGCCCGGTGATCAGGATGCCGGCGAGCATTCCGATCCAGGGCGACGTCCCGCCGTGCCTCAAAACGCTGGCGAGAAAACCGCTGCATACCACTGTCGCCGCCACACAGATGGCCCCAATGAGCCCGCTCTTCCACCGGTTGAGCCGCAGCCCCACGCCCAATAGCAGCATCCCTACGATTTGGACTGCGAGCGTGGCGGACAACGCGAGGTGAAGGGCGTGGCATGTCCAAGACAGCACGAACAGCCCGCCCACTCCTGCCGCAAGCTTCCAGCCGGACACGCGCGTCAGAGACATCAGAGCCGCGGTTCCTGCCAGGACCCCGACCCCCGCGCTGAATCCAGGGATAACCTCGGCCTGGATCGGGTGCAGCGTCAGAATAGCTGAAGCATAGGCCCCAATACCGTAGAAAGCCGCATGGCCAAGGGAGATCTGCCCGGCATAGCCCATCAGCAGATTCAGCCCAAGCGCAAGCAGCACGAAAATCCCGACGGAGATAAGGGAGTTGAGCGTTTTGTCCGTGACAAATCTGGGGGCGAAGACATAGGCTATCAGGAACGCCACGAATGGCAGAATCACCCGAACATCAAGCCCGGGGCCGGCTCTGGCCACGCTCGGTGCAGCCCCGGCTTGTTCCGCTTGCACCGCCATCTAAGCCGTCGCCTTCCTGCGGGAGAGGATTCCCTCGGGTTTCACCAGCAGCACTATGAGCAGTATGACAAAGGCGACTGCATCTTTGTAGTCGCTCATAGCAGGTATCACGTAGCCTGTCAAGGCCTCTACAATCCCCAACAGCAGGCCCGCGGTAATCGCGCCGCCAAAGTTGCCCAACCCGCCCAGAACCGCCGCGCAGAACCCACTCAGGCCAAGCGCAGTACCCATCTGGCACCTGGCGCTGCACCACGGCGCCACGGTCACGCCCGCAATCGCGCCAAGTCCCGCCGCCATCACAAACGAAAGCACGATCATCTTGCGCACGCTGATTCCTACCAGCGTGGCTCCCGCCGAGTTCATCGAGCAAGCGCGCATTCCCCGGCCGATAAGGGTGTATTTGAAGAAGAGGTGCATGGCGACCACCAGGACCAGTGTGATACCCACAACCCACACCTGCTGCGCTGTCAGGGCCGCGCCCAAAACGTGGAATACTCGGTCATCATCCGCGGCAATGCCTGTGAAATACGGAACCTGCTTGACCTCTTCGCCCCAGAATAGCTGGGCAAGTCCGCGAAGCAGTATCGAAGCGCCGATAGTCATGATGATGAGCGATACTACCGAGGCCCGTTTCAACGGAACAAGAACGCAAATCGCGAGAAGCGCCCCAACCAGGCATCCGGCCGCGACCGCGACAGGGAAAGCGACAAGCAAGCTGAACTTGGCCAGCAGAGCAGCCGCGACCATTGCGCCAATCATCACGAATTCCCCCTGGGCGAAGTTGATCACCTGCGTCCCGCCGTAGATGATGGAGAATCCGATGCCGACTATCGCGTAGATGCATCCGTTGGTAACCCCGCAGATCACCAGTTGGAGTATTGTGCTTAACTGCTCCATTATGTCCCTAGACAGCAATCAGCCGGGGTCTCGTTGTTGTGGGACCCCGGCTGACGAGATCACTTGCTACTTAGCCAGGACCCACTTGCCGTTCTTTATGGTGACAAAAACGAATGCGTCCTTGGTAAGACCGTTGTGTTCCTTGGGGGTCATGTTGAAGACGCCGCTGATGCCGATGAAACCTTTCGTCTTTTCGATGTGGTCGCGAATCTTGGCGTGGTCGGATCCGACCGCCTTCAGCGAGTCAGCCACAAGCATGAACGCATCCCACGCATGGCCGCCGAACGTGTTCGCTGGCTTACCGTATGCTTT
>Ga0315284_10011886_pt1 | contig 12400 bp, 23 predicted proteins | sample YL17G09_16_MG_FD_203696 | JGI IMG/M metagenome (GOLD analysis project Ga0315284, IMG submission 203696) | Sediment microbial communities from Yellowstone Lake, YNP, Wyoming, USA - YL17G09_16 | ecosystem: Environmental > Aquatic > Freshwater > Lake > Sediment | place: USA: Wyoming | collected...
GAAATTAATACAGAAATAGAAAAAAAATGCCCTTTTTTGTATGATGGGAACATCGAAGATTATTGTAAAATAGCAGGTTTGGATTGTAGGGGGGATTTGTTCAAACGACCTCATTATTGCCCTTTAAAGGAAATTGAATCTGTAGGAAACTCCTGTTTGAATTGTGCTTATTATGAGTATACCACTTCGCATAAGTGTAATAAGCCGAGTGGTTCATATGAATTACCAGCAGCTTGCGAAAAAATGCTTTGTACTGATTGGGTGAAGAAGGAGGAATTAAAAGAGGATTGCCCAACACATGTATATGGTAATGTGGCTGAGTTTACTAAATTTGGTACTTTGGTTAAAATATTTTCTTTGTTAGATGTAGTATTCGTTTGGACAAATAGCAATCAATTATGCCATTACACAGGAATGTTTGGTGGTTGGTATCTACATGAGATTATTCATTCGGTTAACAATGTGGATGAAGCTGCCAAGTATGCTCAGAAGTGGCTTGATAATAGAGGGAGGGGCGTTTTGTATCCTGAGAAGGAGAAGAAATGACAACAGATGAACCCGGTTGGGTAGCTAAAAGTGTAGTCACTATTTTAAGCATACTTAGGAGATGTTTAGTCTATAGTGGAGATATGTATTTTTGCGACACATGTGGCAGAGAACTTTACTCAGACAATTCAGAATGCTGCGTAACTGAATCTATAGACAACTGGAAAGATGGTTATGGCAATGTTCTATACCAAACCCCTCATAGGAGTAGTGTAATTCGTGTTGAAAAAAGAAGATGAACCCGGCTGGGTAGAGGAAAACCAGTCTACAATTAAAAAACATCAATATTATATTAGGGTAGGTCAAGAAACTATAGAAGAAATTATACAGAATCACAATGAGGGTTATGCTTCTATAGATGAAGCTGATTATGCTGCATTAGCGCATCTTCATGACTACCCAAAAATGTCAATTGTAGATAGTAGTGGGCGGGTTGTTAAAAAAGTAAAACTAGAAAAAAAATCAAAGTCCGAGCGCAGTATACCAGCAAAAGGAATTAGAAGTGAGTGACGATTTTACCGCAATTTGCCATCACTGTCGTCGTTATAAACATTTTGGCCAGAGGATGGCATCGTCCTACAGCCTTGGCCACGGTGGCGATGACAGCAAGCCAGAGATTAGGAGTGAGAAGCAAGAGGTTATCGAATTTTGCATGAATCATGCTTGGTGTAACCCAGTTCTTGGTGTCCAAATCCTTCTGGCTGACCCTTTTATGGATAACATTCATCATGGACAATACAAGGATGACAACCCCGACTAGTTATCAATCAATGACTCCATACAACGAAGACACATAAAATAATCAGGAGCAAGAAGACATCCTTCTTGCGTACCATGTAATTCACATTCTACCATTGTTTTAGGGGCAATGTACTCTACAATAATTGCATTAGACTCCATTGTGCGCTCCTTTTTTAAACGCAGCTATTAACAATTTTTAGAATTTGATAGTAGAATATAAAAAATAAAAAGATATGTCAAGAAAGAAGCTGGTGATGGGACTCGAACCCGCAACATCCTGATTACAAATCAGGTGCTCTACCAATTGAGCTACACCAGCATATACACATTTATACCATTAGAATAAAGGGGATGTATAGCATCTATTTTTTGTTGCCTAGCTTCTAGAATTAAGGTAACGATAGTTACACATCTTTTGATAGGCAAATGAGGGTACGGCAAATGCTTTATATCAAATATTTTATTCTGCTTGTATCTTTAATGGTTGCTATAAGTTCTGATTCCACATGGTGGATTATTTTGCAAAGTATTTGTATAGGGTTACTTGTGATAGCAGATATATTATTTGTAAAAGGTGAAAAGTTAATAGATCAAGAAAATAGATACCGCTATGAACGTCAACAACAACAAATACAGCAAATTAAACTTAGAGAACTTAACCCCCACAAATGGGGCAAAAAGTTATGAACAACACAGACCCAAAGAAGATTCAGCGCCTAATCGAATGTTTAACGGACGACGACGACATAGATGCAATCGCATCGAATCTCAATGAAACCGGAATTGATATTGACGGGCTTTGCGCCAAGGTTCAAGCACTAGTTGATTCTGAAAAAAAGAGGAAAAATAATGAATAAAAAAGTTTTATATACGGGAAATGGGAAAATCCTGAAAGCTGGCAAATACTTGATGTGGTTCCACAGGCAACCTTAACGTCTTTACAAAACTCTTTTTTCACACATTCATATGATACCTATGAGGACGCTAGAAAATGGGCTTTAAAGGAATTGCAAGCAAGGCGTAACACTTTAGGGGTAACCATGCATGATTGGTTTCAACGTAAACACCTTAAGGGAGAAAGCAATGTTAGAGATAAAAGAAGTGAGTGATGTTCAACTAGCTTTCCCCGCTAATGTGGACGAGTATATTCCATTGATGGAAGATATCCCTGAAAAGTTTAAGAATGACACGGGGGATGCTTCAAAATGGATACGATATGCCTTGCAGCTTTTTGAGGATCTATACCTTCCTTGGGAGTTAAATAAATTTCTGCATTACGGGAATCACCATAAAATAATAAAGCGACTAATTAAATGTGTGTTAGGTTCTTTCGCCCCAAAACATGAGCATAAAATGGCAGGAGGTAGCTATTTGTTTAGTGAATGGTTTGAAGATTGGGGTTACGAAACTTAATGCTATTACAAAAAGCACAACCAGAACTGCTCTACTCGACAATTCAAGGTGAATCTATCCCCTTCAGTATAGGTGATCCTTCGATCATCATCGATATCATTAGAAAGAAAATATATTCTTATCCCATAAGAACTTTAGTACAAGAGTATTTGAGTAACGCCAGAGATGCGTGTAGGGAAGCTGGCAAGCGTGGTTCAGATATAGAAGTTCACTTACCTACGCACCTAAAGCCTGAATTCAGTGTCAGGGATTATGGTGTAGGTATGTCAGATGAAAGAGTCAAAGAAGTTTTTGTACGTTATGGGATATCAACAAAGCGTACTAGCAATAGTCAATTAGGTTATTTCGGTATCGGGGCTAAGTCCGGTTGGGCATATAGCGATTCTTTTATTGTCGAGAGTTTTCATGAAAAAATCCATCGAGAATATATAGCGGATATTGCGGAAACCAAAGAGGGTAGGTTGTTGTTGTTCAGTGAAACACCAACAACTGAAAAAAATGGCGTACTCATAAGGATACCTGTTAAGCCTAATGATATGCAATCATTTCAATTAGCCTATGTAAGAACTACTTTTTTATGGGAAAAAAAGCCGAGAGTAAACACTGAAATAGACTACCCTAAATTGCTATATACAATTGGGGATAACATTAAAATTTTTAAAGATATTTATAGTTTGAGAGGTGTTTATTTTGATGCTGGTGGAATTCCGTTTAACGCACATCACGAAGATAGAAGATTAGGTAAATGGTGTAACGAGCACTCTCTTATTGCAGTTATTGTAGGTGACCCAACTAAAATGGGAATTTCAGCAAACAGAGAAGGCTTTTCTAATCAAGCCTATGCAGAATTTAAAATAGCCGCAGCGACAATAGATATAGAAAAGTATGTAATAAACAAATTTGAAGCTGCACCGTTTACTGAGTATCTTAGTCTGTATAAAGAAATGTATGTAGTAATTAAGTTTTTAGAAAAATTTCTCGAAAATAAATGCTATAGCTTAAAACGAGATTATGTGTATCTAAATAATGGGTACTTTGTAACAATCGCACCTAGATCTAAATTCACACAAAAAATAACTTCAGAGATTACATTTCCGCCAGGATTTGAAGCAAAAATATATTTATCTAAGTCAAAGGGACTATGGGTTTACGATACTGAAGAAGAAACTTTGAAATATAAGAATTGTACTATCTTTCAAAGGAAAAATGGGAGGATGCCAGAGCTTTTGCCCGAAACAAAAGAGGCACTGATGTTGGCAAGAAGAATTAATGTTTTTGGGGTTAAGAGATATGTCTTTTTTCAAGAAAATTTAACTGATGTAGACTATGCTGAAGTATGTCAAGTTTTAGGAGCAACCGAATTTATAGAAAATATGCGTGAGGATTATTTAAAACAATGGAAAGAGTTAAAACAAATAGATATTGCCCCCCGGCCAGTAGTAGAAAAACGACAACCACGACAACCAAAAAAATTAGTCGTGCAATTATTTAAACCGATACGACGAAAGGAATGGTGTAAGAAGCACTCAGCAATAAATATTGATTCGTTGACAGGGATGATCTTTTACGGTGATTGTTGTAGATCAGATATATGCGCCAAAGCGCAAGCCTTACAAAATATTTCTTCTTTAAAAATCCATATGGTATTTGCGTCTAATAGCACAATTAATAAATTACAGGCATTAGATAATCCAAATATTAAACCAATAGACCAATTTATTGATTTTGTTAAAAACCATGCAGAAATTCAAGAAATACTGGTGGAAAAGTCTTGCTATAATAAGCACAGACACTTTTGGAATAGTCTGGAAGCAGCAGCAGATAAAAAGGAATATATTGTATCTGACAAATTTGACATAGCTAAGATTTACAACAAAATAAAAAGATTAAAAATAGTGCAAAATCATGATTATAGGCTAGATGGACTTCAAGTAGAGGATTTTAAAATAGATCTCATTGAGTTTTTAGATCGCTATCCTTTATTGAAATGTATAACGTGTTATGATATGCCCCAAGAAATGGTAGCACATATTAATTTATACATTAAAGCCATTGATGAGGGTGTGAAATGAAAAGATGTCGAATATGCGAGTCGTCATTGGTTGTTGGTCTTGGAACGTATGAGAGATGCCTTGCATGTCACGCCTGTTATTCTAACAACGAGAGGATATCAGACACGCCAAAACCATTACGGTTGACTGGTGAGGACGTAATGACTGAAATATTAATAAATCAGATTGCAGAGGACATTAAAGAAGGGATCACACCATGAACGTCAACTTACACATAATGACTCATTCGCTGATTGCAGTTGTGCAAGATAATAGCGCAATAGGTACAATACCTTTTTCTTTTGTTGTTCCTGCTGAAGATCCTCGCTATTCACAAATCTTGAAAGTTTTAAGTGATGGATTTGATGGAATCAAAATTACAAATATATTGAGGTTTCAAGATACTACAGACGAAAGTAAAAGTGACAAGATCCCAAAAGAACAGGTCACCCATGAAAGACGAGCCAGGGAAAGAGTAAAAGAAAAAGAAAGAATTGAAGTTAAACCTGAAGAAGATAAGCTCTTAATCGATAAAATTGAAATGCCTTCTGGTTTGAAGAAACAATTCGTAGAGTTACAGCGCAGACATAAACCTAGAAGTTATCTTTTAAAATTTTGGGATAAACTGCAAAAGAATCCCAATCAAGAATCAATTAAGATGCTGTATCACTTCTTAGAACATAATGGACATCCTATTATGGCTGATGGCAATTTCATTGCCTATAAGGCAGTAACAATGGATTGTAAAGACCATCACACTAAAACCAATGAACATAAAGTTGGCAAAATTATACGAATGGCAAGAGAAAAAGTTGATTCTAATCCAAATGAAACTTGTTCTACAGGTTTGCATGTTTGTTCATTTAAGTATACCGAGAATTTTTATAAAGGTTGTTCACGTTATTTTGAAGTGTTAGTAGATCCTAAAGATGTTGTTTGCGTTCCTAATGATTACAACGGTACTAAGATGCGAGTAGCCGCATACAAAGTATACCGTGAAATCAAAGAAGATCGGAAAGAAAAATCAAGAGCAACACAAATAGGTATTTTAAAAAAATTAGCAAAAAAAAGTAAGCATGAAATGTTTGCAAACATAAAGTGGAAGAAGAGATGAGTAAGCATATGATCCAGCAAATAGATTGGAATGCTGTCGAAGCAGAATTGGAAACATGTCCCTATAAGGAGGAGAAGCAAATGAGTCGAAAAGATGTTAGCTACGAAAAGAAATATAAGTATCTTTTGTACAGAATTCAACATGCTCTTATCGAGATGAACGAAGCTAAAAAGCATGTGGGACGCAGACATTTAGAAAATGGTTTGTACGCATGTACTGGCACTCTTTACCCAACAGAGGGGATAATTTCCCATGAGGAGATGACAACAATTAAAGCGGAGATATTCAGCTCTCCACTCTCCGAGGATTGAATGAGTCAAAAATAAGGATAATGGCCAAGATGATGACGAGAAAGAAACTATATTTCTTGCATTTTTTAGGACTACATTCTTGTACTGGACATCACTTACATACGGAAATCAGGAGGAACAACAACAACTAGTATTCCGTAAGGCATTTTATACCGCCGAGAAAGCACAGGGATACTGTGATCGTATGAACAAGGATAACCTCCGGGAAGCATATTTTTATAGGGAGGAGGAAATTGAATGAGCCAAGATGCGATAGAGATAAAGTATTATTTCTGTAAGCATTTGCTATATACAGAAAACATAACCACCTTTAAAGAAACAGGGCAATATGGGTTACCAACATTTGCGATAACACCAAAAGATTACTTCGATACAAGCGGGTTCTTGTATGACTCAAGTGAATTCGATCCTAAAATACCGGGATTTAATAGGGTAGCAGATTCTATATTTGAATATGTTGGGATTGGTGACCCTGAAGAAATACTTCTAAAAAACGGGACTTTCATGTGGCGAGATATGTTGTCCGAGATCAAGTACACTTACAGACGAAGAAGCTACCTTAATAGGAGTAGTAGTGAGCCAAGATGATGCACTTAAAAAGACCGTACACGCTATCGCCCACTTCGACTTTGACGGGAGTTGTGATGAATGCCCTTGCTTAGATTGGAGTGCTGATATATGCCGACTGATCAAAAATGCAAGTATAGCTAAGGTGCCATTGGGTGGAAGACATGAGCTTTGCCCATTATGCGTGGAGGAAGGTTAAAAAGGGCGATGACAGATTTATGAAGTGGTTTGTTGACTAAGGCCACCATAGACGATCTTAAGAAAGAACCCTTTGAGTGGAAGGAGAAAATGTTATATCTCAATAAAAAGTTTGAGGAGAGTCGTAATAAGGAGGACGTAGACGGGCCTTTTTACTCAGGACTGGAATACTTTGAGGCACTGGTTGAGGCCCAGAGACAACGTAATATTATAATGGACAGGGCTAATGAAGAAATTATTGCCCGACTCTTAAACAAATCATCCTTCTGGAAAGACTATCTTGCAGAACTTGTGGAGGACAATAAAGTAGAGGGGGAGATTGAATGAGTGTACCTAACGGATCACTTGATACAGTAGCTTGGGAACATTGTTATTATATGACTTTAAATGGATCAAATCAGAAATGTTTAACAGTTGATTATAGAGACTGGAAGGAATTCTCAGACTTTATAATTACTCAAGATGGTATCACTAAGATAGACCATATTAATTCTCAGAGACTGGTTTACCCTAAATCATCAGATGAAAAATTTAACGATGAATAACTAAGGTAGTACAAATGACAAAAAATCCAGAGGACGTTATTGTTAAGAAATATCCTATTTTGACAGTAGATGCGCTTGTTAAAAATATGCAAGGGGAATTGCTTTTAATTAAGCGAAAGAACCCACCATACGGTTGGGCCTTACCGGGGGGTTTGGTTGACTATGGTGAGGATGTTATTACTGCGGTTAGACGAGAGTTAAAAGAAGAAACTGGTTTAATTGCGGTAGATGTATCCTTGTTTTGTGTTGCATCTGATCCTAACCGAGATCCTCGATTTCATGCAGTATCTTTGGTATATCAAATTGATTCATATTTAGGTACACCTCAAGCGGCTGATGACGCTGAAATGTTTGGATGGTTTTCACAAAAGCATATTTTTCCAGCCTCCTTTTGTGAAATCAATGTATCATCTCATGAGTATGCTCATGGATGGAAGGTAGCAAATAATGCGGGTCAATTAGGGGATATTGTTTTTGACCATAAAAAAATAATAGAGCAATTTTATAAAAAAGAACCTATACTTACTAGTACTGCTACGCCTAATGAGAAACCATTTGAAGTGCGTATTCCCTCATGTTGGCCAGTAAAGCCTGTTATTATACATTTATGAGGTTACTATGGAAGATCATAAAGAAACCGCATGTGGGTCTAACGAGCTTAGATCAAACAGAGAATTTGATAAGTTTTATAGGAATGGTGAATATGCTAAATGGAATCCAGACGATCAGACAATAGTGAGTCGAAAAACGATGCTATGGTGGGCTTGGAATGCTGGCTGGGTAGCTGCATATAAAGAAGGTCGAGAAGAGTTAGCGGCTTCTCTTTGTCGTGAATTGTGGATGATTAAGAAAGAATCCATATGAATCTTTTGAGTAAAGAAAAAGTAGCGAAACTTACTGTTATACCTATGCCGAAATTAGGTTATTTTGAAATTTTAAGGGAAAAAGATAATAAGGTATTTAAGGGGTCTACCTTTATTTCATCTGTTATTTTTGGCCAAACAGGAAACAAAAATGAATTACTCTTAAATGGTTTTATTTTTTTGGCGCATACTGAAACCACAGGAATAGTTCAAAGCATAAAAGAATTTTTAGAAGTAGCTGATGACTATACTTTTGTTAAGCTCAAAAGTAGTAGAGATGAAATTTTCTCTTTCTATTCAAAACCTTTTATTAAAGGTGAAAAGGTAGAATTCAAACCATTGGATGAATTCATTAGGAGCTAATATATGCGAAAAGAATTAGATGATAAATTAGTTACAGCATTCCCTAATTTATATCGGAATCGTCATAAATCCATGATGGAAACCTGTATGTGCTGGGGATTTGATTGTGATGAAGGCTGGTTTCAAATTATATGGGATCTTTCAGAAGCCTTAGAAAAAGAAATATTGAAACAGCCCGAAGACAAAAGAATTTATTGTTCCGCATCACAAGTTAAAGAAAAGTTTGGTTATTTACATTTTTATATAGCAAGCGGCACAGATGAAATGTATAGACTTATTAATGAAGCTGAACAAAAGAGTGAAGTAACCTGTGAGACTTGTGGAGCGCCAGGGAAAACAAGAGGACAAGGTTGGTACTATACCGCATGTGAAGAATGTGAAGAAAAGAGAGAAACAGAAAGGGAAAAAAGAAAGAGTAGTTTTTGAGAGTTCAATCTTTAATTTCATCCATCTTTTTCATTTCTTTATCTATCAGAGCAGCATCCTCGTCTTCACAAGTACAATCTTCTTCTTTTTCATTACATTCTGAACATTTATCACAAGTACACTTTTTTTCGGTATTTTCACATTCTTGGCAACAGCCACAACTTTCTTTATCATCACTACCGCAAATGTTACAACAGGTACAGTCCTCTGCTGTGTTCTCACAGACCGGACAACAACCACACTGATCGCTGTCCGAACTTTCACAAATGGAACAACAACGACAATCATCGTAAGTATGTCCACAATTAGGACAACATTGACAATCATTAACAGAATAACCACAGGTAGCACATAATTCAACAGGATATTTTATAAGACTACGATATTTAGGTAAGTTCAGGGTATCTCCTATGTGGGAGGTTACAGAACCATAACTTTCATCTAAAGCATTCCAAATTGTGAAATCATCATATTCAACTTGTAATGCTATCTTGTGCCATTCATCTTCGGGTCTATTTTTAGCGATAAAGAAATAAAAATTATTTTCTACTTTATATTCATCCCATGTTTTTTCATCTCTAACTATGCACCAATTCCTACTACCTAAGAACTTACATGCTTCATAGCTAGTAATTTCATACATAAACCAATCTTCGTTTTCAGTGATTAATTTTGCGCCCTCAATATCTACCGGTTCTCGATAAATACTTTTTTTCATTTGTCTCATGCTTTTTTGACGAGATAAAGAGTCTACAAAATTTTTAAATTCTTCAAAAGTTTTCTTACCCCAAAAATCTATGTTTTTCTTTTTAATATCTTGGATTCGGTTTTGATCTTTAAGTTTCTTAAATAGGTTTATATATTCTGTAACAGAAGCCGGATCTTCAGTAGCTATAAACTTCTTTTCCACTGTTTTGAAATCAGCTTGAACAATTACTTTTTTAAGAACCATAATAAGTTTATAAGGGTAATGCATAAATACTCCAAGATGTTTAAATCAATATAAAAATAACTACGAACCGCAAAAAACCTAAAAAGGACTACCCCCTAAGTAACCATCTGGAAATCGAATTTGACAAAAGATATTAAAAAAGGTATTAGCTGATTAACTTGTTGTATATAGAAAGGGTCATATGTCGATATCGTTTCTTAAGGGTTCTGATAATTGTTTTCCTTGTGGACATAATTCATTCGTAACTACTGACGAAAATGTCAAATTGGGAAATAGCAAAAGACATTGTAGCGAATGTGGCGTAGAAGTTTTTCCATTTAATTCAGATTTCAATAAGAATGTCGAGAAGTGTGCAGATACTCCTGTGAAAGATCCAATAGTTAAATTTAATTTATTTGCTACGACCTTAATTAAAGACGAGATCAAAGAGAAAGAGATCAAAGAGATCAAAGAGAAAGAGATCAAAGAAAAGAAATTTATAACCGCTATTCTTTTTGAGGAAATTCCCGAAGAATCTAATTTCTTTCTAGTTGAGGGTAACTATAAACACCTAAACAAAATTTATATTAATTCCAATTCTAAAGAAAAAGATCTAGTAAAAGAATTAACTGCATTAATTTATGATGACGAGGGCGGTAAGAAACTTGAAAGTAAATCGGTATTGAGTAATAAAGATCGCTGGGATCTTATGATTAAGTGTGGTATCTTTTCATGACAATCTAAATAGTAACGGAGTAGAGAAAATGATGAAAGTAAATAAAAATACGAATTTTTCCAAAGAAGCATTAGAACTACTTGAAGCCTTAACAGTCAGTAATACTAATAGAGATCATCTGTTAAAAGCATCAGAACTTTTGCTTTATCACCAGCGCACTCAAATTTTGTCCAGAGTAAGTAATTCGTTAGAAAAAATAGCAACGAAACTCAATGGTGATATTGTAGCGGTAGAAGTAGCTAAAGAGGTAGCTAAGGTAGTTGATTTGCATACGGTAACAGAAGACGAATGATAACAATCCAAAATCGGGTTCTTGAAACCTTATTTTTGTTTAAAAACCCGATTTAGGTTCTTTATTTCTTACTTGCTTCTTTTTTAGCTTTTTTTTCTGCTTTCTTTTCCTTGTCTGTTTTCTGTGGCTGCTTTTTGTCTGTCTTTTTTTTGCCCTGTTCTTTACTTGCCATTTCTAGGTTCTCCTATCTATATTTTGTGAAACTCCAATTAGAATAGTAACCACAAAACGAAAAACTTACTAACTACATAGCACCCCCTAGCAATGTTAACATTAAAACACTAAGTTAGAACTTTAAAACATAAAAGTCTTAAACCCCTAAAGTTTTTCGCCAAAGTGCCGAATAGTATAGTAGGAGCATTTAGCAAGGGGATCAAAATGAAAATAAACGAGATTATAACTATCCTAAACAACGTGATACCTAAAAAAGACTCATGGCCTTGTGCTACTGAAGAATATGGCCCCTATAATATTAGGGATTTTAATGCGGAAGTGGGTAAACTTTTGTATTGTGTGACAGCTACCAACGAAGTAGTTCAGTATTTCCGTAAAAATAACTATGACTTACTGATTTCCCACCACCCATATACTAAACCAGTACCTATGTTGGTTTATCATACTGCACTAGATTGTTGTGAGGGTGGTTTGAACGATATGTGGAAAGTAGCCCTTAACGTGCAAAATGCCCACCATTTCGACAAAAATCTGGGGTGGGCAGGTCAGATAGCCCCTTTGAGTTTTGATGCTCTGTTGGCTGCTGTAGAGCAGTTTATAGGGCATCAAATTCAAGGGTTCAGTGCTAGTGATGGATCTACGATCAAATCGGTAGTTATATGTACTGGCTTAGGAGGTTTGGTATTCCGAGAAGCGGAAGCTACCATGGCCGATTGCTATATTACTGGCGAATTAACCTCTTCACATCGTGGACGTTTTAAGGCTATCATTGAAACAGGCCATACCCTTAGCGAATTTATGGGCATTAATCTTTTTCGTCAATTATTACCAAATGTTCAGATTGATTTAGCTCCTTCGGATATTGACTATTTTGGTAGCGAACATAGTGTCAATAAATTCAACAGCTTTTCATTGAATGTATATGATGAGTTGCCAAAAGGTGAATCTCATAAGCGCAAACCAATCAAACGCTTTAGTTATTGAACTTAAGTAATTATAGGTACTTATAACTTTTTAAAGAAAAAGTCATATCCCCCTAAAGTTTCGTTTAAAAATTCCGATAAGATTAGTAGAAGGTAAGCAGCAGCACAGTTAACAGAATGAGGCTTGTTATGAAAATTGCGAAGGT
>Ga0315284_10011887_pt1 | contig 12398 bp, 12 predicted proteins | sample YL17G09_16_MG_FD_203696 | JGI IMG/M metagenome (GOLD analysis project Ga0315284, IMG submission 203696) | Sediment microbial communities from Yellowstone Lake, YNP, Wyoming, USA - YL17G09_16 | ecosystem: Environmental > Aquatic > Freshwater > Lake > Sediment | place: USA: Wyoming | collected...
TTGCGATTTCTGCGATTTTTTGTGACAGTCTAATATGATCCATATGTCCATATTCACCAAATTCATTATGTGTGTAAATTGATTGTATATCTTTGAAATTATCCAGTACTTTCACAATTTTTTCTTCTATTTCAGAATCATATTTGAGCTTATTAGATTTTTCAGGATAATTCCAGATTTCATAGGAACAACCAGCAATTTCCATGGCATTTTTAAATTCATTATTTCTTATTTTTGCAATTTCTTGTCCTAATTTACTTAAACCAAAAACTACAATAACATGAGTATTATTGTCCAATTTTTTATCGCACCAAATTGATTCATCATCAGGATGTGCAACAAATACTAGCCGGTTTATTTCTTTTTTCTTTTTTAAAAAATAGATTTTATATTGGTTTTTTTTAATTTCGCAAAGAGAAATTAAAAAAATGTAGCAATATAAAATCGCAAGGCGATTTTGTATTGGTTTTTTTTAATTTCGCAAAGAGAAATTAAAAAAATGTAGCAATATAAAATCGCAAGGCGATTTTGTATTGGTTTTTTTTAATTTCGCAAAGAGAAATTAAAAAAATGTAGCAATATAAAATCGCAAGGCGATTTTGTATTGGTCCCTTTTAGAAAAATTGGGGCGGTTTATGTTTTCTGTAAAAATATGGAGATCATTAGGGTAGGTTTCAAATGTTATTGGCTCAAAATAGGGATAAATCATTTTATCAAAATCTAATTTATACTCGGGGCTTTAAAAATAAGGTAAATCAATTTTTAGGAAATAGAGTCCATTGTCGCGTAATGCACCATGAATATTTCTTATATATTCGTAGATCATCATGAGATCCCAATTTTTGCTAATTGATGGAGCCCCTAAAACACCAAAATCTAGGATAATATGAAAATATTTATTAAATTGTAAATTTTCATTCAATAATTCATTAACTTTACATTCCAATAAGCCATCATTTTTGTATTTTTTATTTTCAATAAATGGCTCCAATTGGTAATAGATAATATTGGGGTTGCCTAATAAATCTTTATTTATTATATTATAATTTTCAAAGCCAATATAAATAGATATTTTGAGAGGCTATTGTGCGATGTGAATAAAGTGGTCAAATAAGCTCACAAACACCATGCATCATTCTTCTCCTTGTATAGTCTTGTATTGCAATTCTTATATATTTTTCTATACCATCTATCAGTAATAGCATAAGTAGATTATTTTTTGAAGAACCCATTACTGCACCACAAATAGTATTTTCAAATTTTTTATCTTTTTGTGTAGATAAACCTAAATTATCTGGATTCTTTCCAGCAATGTGTCAAATGATTTATCATTTATCCATACACTATCGGCGTCTATATAAATCCCCCCATGAATATCTAAGAATATCAGATTTTCCATTATATGTTGTCTTTAAATCATAAACTAACCTATAAATTGGGAAATCATTGAACAATATATCAATATTATCTTCAGCCCATAAAAAATATTGATATTCTGGATTTTTATTTATATAATCCATATATCAGGGCGCTTTTTAGGTCCTATTCAAATTTGATGTATAATTTTTGGTATCATTATATTATAATATTATAATAATGATTTATGCATATTTTTACAAAATTGAGTATTCAGAAAAATGTTGTTTTTACAAGAGAAATTTTCTTAATCAACTTATAAAATTAGTTGATATAAGCAAAAAATTGGAAAGATGTTGGGAAATAGAAAAAGCGGATATTGTTTTTACAATTTGGGATTTTGTAAATAATAGTGAACTTGTTGGTAAAAAATTAGTAGTTTATTCTCTTCAAGATAATTCTTTTAGAAATCAAGAGATTATTAATAATAAGAATGTTTTGTTTGTTACTGATCATTGCAAAAGCGAAGTATATAATAAAGTCGTTTGTTTACTTAATATCTCTGAATTATATAAAAATAAATATCAAACTGAAGTATTGCCGCTTTCTAATAGAAAATATGATGTTGTTTTTATGGGAACTACTCAATATGACGAAAAAATTACAAAACATCGGCTAGATGTTATCAAAAATATAGAAGATATTTGTAGAAAAAATAATTTAGAATATTATACTTCTTCCGCACCAATTAAGTATTCAAAATATATGAACATATTGAATAACACAAAAATTTTTATTTCCCCATATGGTTGGGGTGAATTTTCATTAAAAGAATACGAATGCATTTGTTATGGAGCACACATTGTAAAACCTAAAATATATTTTCAGTACTGATATATAAATCAACGATTTATATATCACTAGAGAAAAAACTTTTTTCTGTACTATCCCAATTATTGCGAAAATATGGATGATTTTGAAATTGATTTTTCTAATTTTGAATCAAAAATACTTCATATTTTGGCGAATTTAGGCGAAGCTCAAAAAAAAGTAGATTCCAATAGAAAAATGTTTTTAGATTATTGTGTAAATAAACATTGTGCTGAACTGGAGAATAAAATATTGGAATTTATCTAATTTTTTATTTTTTTATTCTAGATGCTTCTTGTAATTCTATATTTTTAACTGGATGATATAAATAATTTTCTCTAATATTTGGAATATTTTTTGTCATCCAAATTATTTTTCCATTAGAAAAATGCCTATATCTATTTCCTATACGGGCTTTTGCAATAATATCTTCAAATTCTTCGACTTCTTTTATTACTAATTTTTTATGATTAGCAATTGTGTTAATCATTGTTTCTATAAAAAATAATTCGCCTTTTTCTTCAACATATTTCCCTATTTCTTCGAATAATTTACTGGATATTCTACAGCAACACACCATACTAGAATACCACGGTAAATCATATTTATTATTTGCTGATTGCCATAATTGCCAACTATTTATTTGAGGATTACAAATATTTGAGCGACATAATAGATCAGCTGCCCCATATTTATTATCAAGATTCCAAAATGCATCATTATTGGGAACAAATACATCATCTTCTAAGATCCAAACATAATCAAAAATTTTATTTATTTTACTAAAATAATAGAATACTTTATCCCAAGCAGAGGGATTCTTATCTACACAACAATTCGAATTTTTGAAGCCATTATTAAAACATTCGTTATCTTCAATTTTTATAAATTCTATATTCTGTATAGTAGTATTACAATTATTATCATCACATAACATAAATAATTTATAATTGGATATTGTATTAAAAAAATCAATATGGATTTTATTTGGTCTAACACATAACAAACAAATTGCAGAATTATTCATTATTTTATCTAAGAATATCTTTTTTTTTTAATTGCATCTGGAAGACCATATTTAATATGGATTGTATGTTCAAGCATAAGATGGTGCGATATTTCTCCCATGATTTCTAGCCATCGAAGTGGATAATTATTTTCTTCCGCCATCTGGAATGGATTTTCATGATAATATCCTGCGGAATTATACCCTGGATAGGTTTCTAATTCCGGATATTTTTTGTCTAAAACGTCTTCTATTTTATTTAAGAGATTATTAGTATATTTAGTATTTGGTTTGCAAATAACCCAGCCCATAGTCACTAATTTGTTGTAATGATTGCGAATATGGCTTGCATTTGGAGGATATCCAATTGCCCGTCTATTATTTTCTCTTCTACCAAATATCCAAATATTATCGACAAATAGCCAATCACCCCAGCAGTCTTGCCAACTTTCTTCTCGGTGTTTTATATCATGATAGCCACCACCGTAATGATGTAAGAAATATGCACGAATATAATCAGATTTATGGTTTCCAGATAATAACTCAAATGATTTATGGATTGGATAAGATTGTTTAATGAAACCACTGTAGTTATTGGAAGTTATTAGAATAACGGGGACGCCAATATTTTCGACTAATGATTTAAATGCTTCAAACCGATTTTTCGACATTTTTTGATTATCTACTTTGTAGCCTCCAAACCAGCAAACAAAAACGACTTTTGGGACTCCATTTATAAATTCAATATTATCGAAATTTGGTTTTTCATATTGTTTTAGGATATTTTCCTGGATAATATCCGCGCATATATTTTGATGTGCTAGGAAATAATGGGTTTTATTAAAAGTTTTACTACATAAACATTTATACATTAATAATATATAATGAAAAAAATTTATATTATTTCCGACGAAATCCTAATAGACAATCAGAAATGGATTTGCGACAGATTAAAAGACCAATTTATGCAATACTATCCAGAGTATATAGTAAAACAACCAGAAGAAGCCGACTACATATGGTATATCGCCCCTTGGAATTATCTTTATATTCCAGATGGGTACACATTTTTAGAATGGCAGGCATTATTGAAAAGTAAAAAAGTAGTCGCAACAATTCACCACATTGATGTAGATAATCTAAAAGTCGGGAAATACACCCGCCAATTTAAATTTATAAGAACATACGCGAGCCAAATTCACTCTATTTGCCCTCAAACAACGCGAGATATTCAGAAACTAGGAATATTTAATGTTCCAATTATTACGAAATATTTGTGGGAAAGAGACCCTCAATTTTATTCGGTTAGTAGCGAAGAAAAGGCTAAATTAAGAGAAAAATATGAAATTAACGGCGATTCTTTTGTCGTTGGTAGTTTCCAGAATGATAAGAAATCAAAAGCCCCGGAAATATTTTTGAATATTGTACTTGATATGATTAAATTGGGGCGAAAAGTAGAAGTTATTTTATGTGGGCGTAATCGCAATTTTCTTACTTATAATTTTGTAAATCTAGGCGTAAAATATCGCTATTTTAGTATGGTTCCTCTAGAGGTTGTAAATGAATTATACAATTGTTTGGATCTTTATATTGTCAGTTCCAAATACGAAGGAGGTCCCAGAAGTATAATAGAATGTGCATTAACTAGAACACCCGTGATTTCAACTAGAGTGGGGATTGCACCGGAATTCATGGATGCAAATAGTTTATTTGATATGAATGATTGGACAACTTATTGTAATTCTACGCCAAACTCGGATATTTTAGCCAAGAATATCGAATTTTTAAGAACAGAAGAATACATGGATGAATTTAAGTCTGCACTATTCCCATAAAATATTCGTAAATTTTTATGGGGTATTTATCGTATGAATACTCATAATTATCGGATATTACACATAAAATTGCTAAGATACATAGTATTTTTTTTTTGCTAATTTCTTCCCATAGTATTTGCGAACTATTTGGGTTAATGACTGCAATATTTTGGCGATTCTTTACATTATACATTTCCAATGTCCCGCTTTTTACATATGAGTTCAAAATTGAAATAATCTTCGGAAGTTTCTCTAAATTTGAATTTGGATCCATCTTCTGGAATTCATCCAAAATAATCCAGAAAAGTTCTGAAATAGAGTAGATATCGCTATGTAATGGATTCAATAATTTACAAATATGCCCACTATTGGTCTTTATATTGGGGTCCAATAATGACTTTGTTATTTTACAATATCGTAGGAATAGATCATACTTAGATCGATATTTTCCATGATTGCCAATAATAATTAAAGTGTGGTTTATTCTATATCCATCATTTAATATGGGTGTGTGCCATAAATAATCCACACTAGAAACTGCAGTTTCCCCATTATTATATGTAGGATATTTCTGCATTATTTCATTATTATAGAGTTTTAAACAGTCAATAATTGGAGGATTGCCGATTCCTAATTCGGTATCTATGAGTTTGAAGGTGTGCAGAAATTTTTTATGAGGCTGACTAGATTTTTCTATTTGATTCATACAGATTTGGATAGTGTCTTCTCTTAATTCCATATCTTCATCTAATTGGATAAAATATGGGGTTTTACAGCGCTCTCTCATTTGATTATATGCGCGATTTGTGGGGGCGACATTCATAATTACATTGACTAAAACTGGATAATTTGGATTTAGATTGTTTATAGATTTTAGGGTGAATTCGAGTTGATGACTCTGAATAGTTATTAGGAAAATTGTTATTTGAATGGTCCCAGGATTCCCATGTATCCATTCTTTGCCGTCATAGATTTCCATTGATTATTTTATATCTTATAAAAAAATATGGAAGATAATATTTATATTATTGGCACTACTGTCTAGAAACTTGTAAAAGATATGGTTTTCAAAAATACAGAGATATTTTTGAAAACATCAGGGGAATACAAAATCCTCCTCATGAGTATTATTTATAAAATTATTCCTAAAAATTGCTTTTGATGTTGATATAGATAAAAAAACGGAATCAGGTTGTAATTGAATACAAAATGCTATAACTTAACAAATAAACTTTTATAATCACTAAAAAATGTATCAAATAAATTGGGGTTTTGCTCCATTATTATGAATAATAATTTGTCGTCATTGATATTATACCCCATTTCTGTTAATTTTATGAATTCTAAATGATGTAATTTAATCAATTCCATCATGATTTCTTTATGACCGGTGAATATTCCGCCTCCAAGGCAATGATGATTATAAACAAACTGATTATTTGAATATCGGGCAATCCATCCAATTCTTACTTTTTCATGAGATTTGGGCTCAATTATTTTATTGGGGGGAATATTAACAATGTGTGATGCACTAAAATCGACCCATGCAAAATAGTCTGTATTAAAATAATTATTTTCGATAGCGTTTTGAATATAGGCATATCTAGAATTAACTGCTAGAATATACTCGGGGATATCATAGGGTGGATTATTTTTTGCGACATTTTCGCGGATTATTTCCAATTTATCTGCCATATATAAATTATCCTCCAGAGTTATTTTAATTATTTTTGTTTTATTTGACAATCCAGCCTCTTCACGTATTTTATGGACATCATCTATTAGCTCTTCTGAACAATAGATTACCATGCATTGTGGAATTTGTAGTGTTCCACGGGATTTCTCAATATAGTCATATGGTTGATTTGTAGTATTACTTTTTGCTGGGCGCTTAATTCTAATATTAAGGAATCCAGTAACAATTGTAATATTTTTTTTTTCTAAAGAATCTGATGTTTTTTTAAAATTTTCTTTAGAATTATCATTGAATATTTTAAAGCCATTCTTGACTAATTCCCCCCAATATAAATTTTCGATATGGGGATTTCTTTTTAAGAAAAAATCAGGGAGTATAAAATTCTTAGTTCGAATAATAGACAACTGTAGAGTGCATTGGAATGGTTTATAATTATTTGGAGAAGTTTTCTGCTTTATATCTTCTTTTGTTAAATTTTTGAATATTCTATTTGATTTTATTATTCTCTTGTAATAGTCATATTCCATAATTTCAAGTGAAGTTGGCTGGGAATTATTAAATAAAAGCTGGTCATAATCATTTTGAATCATAAATTCGATTGATTCAATAATTTTTTTCTGATCGAAAATAATATCACTATCTAATAAAACTATAAAATCATATTGTTGAATAATATTTTTTATATTATTAAAATCAAAATATGGTGGAATGTTAGACAATATTATTTCACTATTTACTCCATAAAACATCATTTTTGAATATATCTTATTAAATAAATTTTTTTTAAAAAATAAATTTATTACATATATCCAAAAGATCAAATGTATAATATTTTCATCAATTTTAAACCAGATAATAAACAACCATATGGTGGCGGAAATATAACAACCTATAATATTCAAAAATATTTTCAGAATAAATACAATAATTTCAAAATAACTTATGAACTTGAAAATTCCATAAATTTATATCTAATTATTGATCCTTTTAAAGACAATAAATTTAAAAAGTATAGTTTAGAAGAAGTCATTAATCATCGCAATACACACAATAAACACGGAAAAATAACTGTTAGAGTGAATGACTGTGACATTACTCGCCCAAATCTACCACCTAGTCGTTCAAGAGAGAAAGCAATTATAAAAAACAATAATGAAATAAATTATTATATATTCAACAGTCAATTTATAAAAAATCACTATAAAAAATTCATAAATGTAGAAAAATCAGCAGTTATATATAATGGATGTGATACCACAATATTTTATCCAAGTGCAAACATAAAGCCTCAAAAATTTCGAATTGTAACTCATCATTGGAGTGATAATATGAATAAAGGCTATCAAATGTATTACGATTTGTGGAGTTATTTGAAAGGAACTAATAATTACGAATTTGTATTTATTGGTAAAAATGTCCCTGAAATGTTCAAGGAAGTCCCAATTACGGGTCCTTATGTAGGGTTAGAATTATCTAATGCAATTAGAGACTGCCAGATTTATATAACTGATTCCATATTTGATTCTTGTCCCAATCATGTTATAGAGGCGATTTCATGTGGAATACCAATTTTATATCGAAAGCATGAAGGAGGTGCAAGAGAACTCTGTGAATTATTCCCAAAAAAAATAGGTGAATCTTATTCAAATTTGGAAGAATTAGTGGAAAAATTAGTTATGATTCGTAAAAAATATGCGGAATACAAATCTAATATGGATGAATATGCTAAATATTTTGAATTAAGCAAACAAATATCGAAATATGATGGGATATTTTTGAGTGTTTTATTCCAGAAGAAAATTAAAATAGGGGAAATAAAGGCTAGTGGATCATATACTCTTTGTTTAAAAATATCTTCCATTATTGATTTTATATATACAAGAATCGGCAATAAATGGATTCGCATTATTCCCGGAAAAATCTATCATATTAATGCTGTTTTTGAAAAACAAACAATATATCTTTTTACTAATACTGAAAAAAAGAAGATTATAATAAATACTTTTGATTGTAAGCCATTCTCAGATATGGATAAATACAAATTAACGAATGACAATCTTAATATATTATATTCCGCAGATAGAGCCTATTTCACACCAATGTTCGCATCATTGCATTCCGTTATTGAAAATAGTAATGGAAAATTAGGAGGAATTCATTTTAATTTTATAATTCCAATTGGAGACGCAAATTATTTCCAGAATATGATGTCAGAATATAAGAAGTCATTTGAGTATTCGATTGTTTTAATTGATAAAATGATTTTAGACAGTCAAATTCTAAATTCAAAATGCTATGATGGAGGCAATCATTTATTAAACATGGGGAATTTTTCTAGGCTAATGATTGGAGAAGTTTTCTCTTACCCTAAATTACTATATCTAGATTCCGACAGTATTTGCAAAATGGACGTGAATTCATTGCGAAAATTAGATATAACAAACAAAATATATTGTTTGAAAGCGGACAAGAAAAATAGCGATAATAAGAGGTCACTTGTTTTAAAAATGGGGGCACTTATTAATGATGCATATGCACGCGAGAATAGGATAAATCTAGAAGAATTTGCATATTATGGTGCTCCAATTTTTACGGATTGTCGCATTTGGCGTAATGTTTATGCGGATATAGTAAAAATTATAGGACTGCATAATAATACGGGAAATGGGATTTATAAATTATTTACAATGAGCCTGCAAAATATCGTATTTTACGGGAAAATGGGAGATATTTATCCAATTATTCGAACATTGCCGGATTTAGGTAGTAAGAGGAAAGAATGGACTAAAGAAGATATTAAAAATGCTGAAATATTGGATTGGTCGGGGGTATATAAGCCCTGGTTTAGTAATGGACTCTATAAAGAGGAATGGGATAAATATAATATTATGCCTTTTTTGGAAGAGGTGGGTGAAGTGGAATTTGCGAAAAAAACAGTGGAAAAATTTGTTAGTTAGGATAATGATTTGTACAGAAGATTTTACTAATAAAGCGGAAGTAAATTTATATTTGGACAGATTACTAGGAGAAATTGCACCAGAATATATCTATTTTTTGAAACATAGGACGATGCCGAACACAAAAAAATTCAGGATTGTATATTGCTGTAAAATGGAGTATTTTATTAAAAAAATGTCGCGAGTTCGATTTTGGGCAATCATTGAGTTAGCGAGACACCCTAATATTGCAATGTTTTTTATTGGGAAAGGCTGGGCAAATTTTATTCCTACAAAGAGCATTGACCGGCAAGTAGATATTTTCAAACCTAATTTTATTATTTGGTATAAACCAATGGAGTACACTAGCAAGAATAGCGGGATACCTAAATGCATTCGATACAACGAAATGTGGGATGAAAAATGGACACGAAAAGAGATTGATGGATCTGGGAGCAATCTTATTATCTGTCATCATCTTAATGATTGGGAGAAATATGTTAAGTTATACGAGAATAGTGTAAATAAAAAGTTTATTTATTTGCCACATCATGCCAATCCGGAAATATTTTATAATCAATATTTGGAAAAAGATATTGATATATTAATTGCCGGGGTTATTAAGGAAAAGAATTACCCATTGAAATATAGACTTTCAGAATTAGTGAAAAAATTACAATCATATAATGTGCATGTATTACGCCATCCAGGATATAATATTAATGACGCATATACTGATAAAATCCAGAAAGAATTTGCATATTATATTAATCGGTCAAAACTAGTTATTTCTTGCACATCATCATACAATTATCGACTGGGAAAATATGTAGAAATTCCAATGTGTGGGGGAGTTATTATAGGAGATATTCCATATGAAGAAATTGATGATTTCCGGAAGTTTGTGGTTGAGGTGAATATGGAAATGTCAGATGACGAGATACTAAATAAAATTAGGGGGGCATTAGAGGATCAAGAACTACTTCTCAAATATAGCTTAATTGGAGAGGCATGGGCACAAAAATATACGACTAAAAAATACGTGGATAACTTATACGAGCAATTGATTTCATATAAGAATCATCCAAAAATTTATATTATATCTGATGAAATAAGGGAGAATCACCCAGAATTCAAAAATGAGAAATGGATATGTGATGAATTAAAGAAAGAATTTACTGAATATTTTGGCGATGAAGTTATTACAATGGACTCAAAGGCGGCGGACATTATTTGGTTTCTTGCACCTTGGAACTATGGATATACGCCAACTGGAATGGTTCGAGAAGAATGGTTGGAATTTTTGAAGATGAAAAAAGTAGTTTTTACTATGCATCATATAGATGAAGAAAAATATGCTAGAGGCGAATTAGATAATACTTTTGAATTTATGTGGAAATATGGAAATAAATGGCACGCTATTTGTGGAAAAACATTTGATTTTTTAAAGCCAATCGCTGGAGAAATTCCAGTTGTTAGAGAATATTTATGGGTGGACAGTGAAATATTTTTCGAGATTGAGAATAAAATTGGATTACGAGAGAAATGGGGATTAAGTGGATATATTGTTGGGTCTTTCCAGAAAGACACAGAGGGGAAAAAAAATGAACCCAAAATGTCGAAAGGACCAGATATTTTTGTTAATATAATGGAAGATATTAACAAAGATCATCCTGATTTATTAGTGGTTTTGTCTGGAATAAGACGGACTTATATTATTAGAGAATTAGAAAAAAGAGGAATAAAATATAAATATTTTGAAATGATTGGTTTGCATGATTTAAACGAATTATACAATTGTTTAGATTTATATATTGTTTCGTCACGCGTAGAAGGAGGACCCAGAGCAATTGTAGAAGCTGGAATCACGAAAACGCCAATAATTTCCACAGATGTTGGAATTGCGAGTGAATTGATGCCTAGGGAAAGCATATATGATGTAAATATTTGGGAAAGTTATAAAACTTCACGCCCTTGTGTAGAAGAATTATATTTAAAAATCTCTAAATTGGAGAAAAATAAACAAATTTGGAAAATAAAAGATATGCTTATATTATAATGCAAACATTAATTGCAAATAAAGAAAAGATTTGTGGAATAAAAAGAAAAGTAGAAGAAAAAGACAAGTCTATATATGACCATGTAATAATTCCAAATATTATTGTTAATTATAAAACAATATCAATTATAATGACTGCATGTAATCGCTCAAAGCAGACATATTTTACTTTACAAACGATTCAAAATAGTTCACATAAAGAAATACAAGTAATAATAGTAGATGATTCCGATGTTGACCCAATTATAAAAGAAGAACTTGAAAAATACCCATTTTACATTGATTTTATATCTATAAATAAAAAAAATAAGAATTGGGTGAATCCAGTTATAAATTATAATATAGGCTTTCAATATATTAATGGTAGTAAAGTAGTTATACAAAATGCGGAAGTATGCCATGTTGGTGATGTATTGGGATATATTGGTTCACAAATCGTTGATGATAATTATTATGTATGTGATGTTAGAGCTTCCAAATCATCGAGTACAAATGATTTTATATATAATAATAAAACAGAAACAATTGATATTTATAAAAATAATGAACTATTTGGAATATGGTATCAAGGTATTGAAAGATTAATGAATTATCATTTTTTATGTGGTATGACTGTTGAAACTTTTAATAAAGTTAAAAACTTTAGTTATGATTATAC
>Ga0315284_10011888_pt1 | contig 12398 bp, 10 predicted proteins | sample YL17G09_16_MG_FD_203696 | JGI IMG/M metagenome (GOLD analysis project Ga0315284, IMG submission 203696) | Sediment microbial communities from Yellowstone Lake, YNP, Wyoming, USA - YL17G09_16 | ecosystem: Environmental > Aquatic > Freshwater > Lake > Sediment | place: USA: Wyoming | collected...
TAGATGACAAAAAGTAGCGGTATTGTTGCTAAAGCGCCATTTGTGGACTGGTGTATGTCAAAAACCATTCTGAAAATGACCGTTTCACGCATGATTTAGTCGAATTTAAACATATCGTTTAAAACCGTTTAATTTCATTTAATTCCGTTTAAAAATCACGACTTTGCCCCATTGTTGCGCGTTATACGTTACTTTTTGACCATTTTGGGTATCTTATGATGACACTTGATCCATTTATCAGCCAACACCAGTACCATAATAGACCCAAACTCAATGCTACAGGCTCCTTTCGTGACACCAAGTGGCCTATTAAGTATGTAAATAGCCCCTTAATGTAACATACAGATCAGTTATTTAGGAGGGTAATACCGATTAATTTGATATGTCATCAAGTCAAGGTAATTACGCTCTTAAAAATGTTTTGGAAAATTCTATGCCTAATCTTTAAGTAAGGCATTAGCGCATAATAAAGGAACCATTTTTAGCTTAAAAATGCGGTACCCCCGCGGCACCAAAAAGAATTCAACATAAGCACTGATTTGAGCATAAAATCGGTTAAAAGTCGGGTGATTTTCTTTCCTGACTTTTAATCTCGGGTCTGGCTATGAGTATTGCCGCAAACTCTTTTTCAGGTACCCAACCAGGCAAATAAGAAATTTGAAATGATTCCAGAAGCAATATATCATCAATTTCCAATTTGCTTCCTTGAACGTTGTGCGGAAGAGCTCGGTTTGTCCACCACAATCCCATATTCTACTACGACGAACGCAACCGCATTATGGGTAACTTCTTGAATAAAAACAAATAATACGGATATTAAGGTTTGTCGCTTTGTTGCTTCTTCCATTCGGATACTAATTGGTATAGTGGACCTACCAAGGCAAAATCATTTCCTATTTCTGGTAGTACTCCACTCAAAATCGCATTAATTATACCGACAAGATGTTCAGGTTCAAATGGTTTAACTAAGTACTCTGCCGCACCAAGTTTAACTGCCTCGATAGTAGTTTTTTTAGAAGGGTAAGCAGTGAGGATGATAGCTTTAAGTTCCGGGCGGAATTCCCTTGCCTCTTTCAATACCTCGGTTCCTTCCATATCTGGCAATCCGATGTCCAGGATAACCACATCGAATTCTTGGTCATGAATGAGTCCTAGTGCCTGCATGCCATCCTCAGCTGTAGATACATCAAATCCATACGCTCCTAGCCATTCTTGAAGAGATTCCCTCACAATTTCTTCATCGTCAACAACCAATACCTTTATTTTCTTTTCTTGTTTATCCATGTTAGACCTCATTCACTTAGCAGGGGTTTCACGTGCAACTCGTCGTTAGCTGACCTCTTGCATTTTAGACCTTGATGTAATAATATGTCCATCTCATGCGAATGTCAAAAACGAAATTGGTGCAATTTAGGTCATGGGTTAGCGCTCTAACTGCAATAATTGTCTGGGTTCCTTATCTTTGTTTATTTGTGCTGTGATTCGATGCCATTGTAGTGGGTATTACCCGTGACGATCCTTCGTAGGTTCAGGCACATTCCTGCTGCTAAGGAAATCAGCAGTCTCAAACTACGCCGAATTATTTGTCGTTCAAACACTCAAGTTGTCAAAAGGATACGTGCGCGTATAGTTATCGAATTCTAAGTTCGTTAGTTATGAATTAATGTGACATAAAAGTTTTTTTCAGGTTCTCGATCGAACTAACTGTTGCTATTCTTCAATTGGCGGCAGATTAGATGTCAAATTGCTCGAACGTATTCGGCGATAATAGGAGCGCGACTGATAAAGAGCAGCAAGGGGGTTATGCCCGAGCAATCGATCCTTTACGGCAAATACAGTCGTTAATGCCTTGACTTGTTTAAGGAAGAGCGAGTCATGTCCTACACAAAGACCGAGCATGATATTAAAATCACATCCCTCATCATTCAAAATCTCAGCTTGAAGGTACCTGAGAATTCTATTGCCTGTTGTCCATTATTGTATTAAACTTTCACCGCAGATGAGCACAATACTACCGCCAAGACCATAATCAAGATGGAAAGAGGAAATGAGTGGAGAACTTTGTTAAGAAGATCAATGAAAGCAAGATAATCACGGATTTTCGGCGTGATGTCAAGAATCCCTTTTTTATTATCTTCTTTTTCATCGGGGGGAATTTCTTTTTTGTCTTTGGAGTTTATTTCATAGTCATGAACATTAACTTTATGAATAGGACGGTGGCAACTGAGGGAATTGTGGTGCAACACAGAATCCTGCCTAGTACCGACGATTATGGGACTCACGACTATATCTCTGTAGTAGAGTTTAGAACCAGCGAAGGGGAACTAATCACCTTTGAGGATGGGTCTGTAGATGTTTCCATTGGAAAGAAAGTCAAAGTCCGCTATGATCCTTCAAACCCATCTGATGCTAGGATATATTCAGTCTCTAATTACTGGGTATTGCCGTCAATATTTGCAGTCGGAAGTGCTGTGCTGTTTATTATTGGGTTATGGGGCTGGTTCAGTAAACGCAAATCTGAAAGAGAAATCAAAAGAAAGTGGCAATTTAAAACCTGATTGGGACTCTCTTCGCTGGTCTTCAAGTACCACTCATTAATCCTGGCAAAGGATGGGGATGGATGTAGTACAGGGGATAATAGTTATGTCTATCCTCTTTCAAATAGCAGGTAATGTGTGACCATTCCTCCTTGCCCTGTAGCTTGATAGGTATGGAGACGCCATCCTTGCATAATATACTCCTGAATTGCTTGAGCAATTTTCTTGTGATGACCTACCTGAACACAAAGATATTCCTTCATCTCTTCACCTAATCCTTTTCACTGTATTGGAAGGGAACAATATGGAGTACAGGAACCTCTGCCATATTTTAGTATTTCATCATACCTCTTGACATCGTTGAGATCCGGAACTACTGCGTAAGGTATGTCTCTTACCTTCTCATAGATGCTTACTCGAGCCCGTGCCAGAGTCTTCCCTTCGGTCCATTGGGCGAATTTCTCATTGAATATTTTTAACATTGTCGTGGATCCTGTACCTAGTATAAAAGGTTAACAGAGGGTAAAAACGAAGGTCAACAAAGAATACACATATTTTTTCGTTCAGGTTGCTGAACATTTCATCAAATTGTATAATCGGAATCACTTTTAATAGACAATCGAAGCTTTTCGATCCGATTAGAACATTGGCTTTCTCAAAACGGCTAGTAGCAAAATAGTATCAAAACTCGTCGCTTTTCTAGCCAAAAGAGATGGAGTTTTTGTCTTTATTCTTGATTTTTGTTCGTTATCTGTAATATCATGAACACATAATAAAAAGGGAGGAGACAAGTAATGTCTACGAATAAAAATATGTCTGCAAAACGACTACTTGCCTCGCTGTCTCCCGCGGTATTGGACAAGCTCGCAGAACTTATTGCCCTGAGGCTAGAAGGCAAAAACCTGATGGCTAAGCCTTCCAAGCAAGTGGTCGCGGGTTCGAATCCCGTCTCCCGCTCTTATCACTTCTCGATAAAAATAATAATAAGTCACTTTTTAGACTGTTTTTCCTGCTTCTCTTCGGTGTAATAACCTTTCAATTGATCTGCCATCTCTTTCAGGCGTTTATCAACGAGGTAGTTCACGGTACCCTCGGGGTAATTACCATCCCGCTGCTTTTGCCCAGCTGGCGTGCCCGTCAGGATCTCGATCCCCTCGTCAATTGTTCTTGCAGCGTAAATAGCGAACTTACCATCTCTGACTGCATCTATCACTTCTTCCTGAAGCATCAAATTGATGACGTTCTGGTATGGGATTAGGACGGCTTGATTTCCGGTTAATCCTTTAGCCTTGCAAACTCGGTAAAAGCCTTCTATTTTTTGATTGACGCCGCCAATAGGCTGGATCTCTCCTTTTTGGTTAACCGAGCCGGTTACAGCGAAATTCTGCTGTATCGGCACCCCTGATAGGCTTGAAAGTATCGCATAGAGTTCGGTGGAAGAGGCGCTGTCACCCTCGACCCCTTCATAAGATTGTTCGAAACAAAGGCTGGCTGAAAGAGAGAGCGGCTTATCCTGAGCGTACTTCCAACCGAGATAACCGCTTAAAATCATGACACCTTTATTGTGAATCGGGCCACTCATTTCGGATTCCCGCTCGATATTTATAATACCGCTTCGCCCAAGGAAAGTTTTTGCAGTGATACGGGACGGTCTTCCGAATGAGACATCACCCAGCGAATATACGCTCAGTCCATTGACCTGGCCAGCGACAGCCCCGTCCACGTCAATCATAATCATTCCACGTTTAATCATGTCCCTCATACGCTCGTCGACCAGGTTATGACGGAAATATCGCTCATCCACGGCTTTCTTCACGTGGCGGGCTGATATGAACTCCGATTTTTCCTGGTTTGCCCAATAGTCAGCCTCCTCTATCCATTCTTTAATCTGGGCGAATCTCGAGGACAAACGTTCCTGGTCTGACACCGACCGCGAAGAATATTCGATGATCTTAGCTACTCCCGATGGATCGAAGTGACGTGTCTCGCATTCAGTACAGCATCCGCCAAGAAACGCAGCGTAATCTCTTATGTTTTGTTCCGTTTTGTCGATTTCGTAGTCGAAATCGGCTTTTACCTTGAAGATTTCCCAGAAGTCTTCATCGTATTGCGATAGAATTTGATATATTCTCGAATCGCCAATAAGGACGATTTTTACCTTAATCGGTATTGGTTCCGGTCGTAATCCTTGCGGTGCGATGTATCCGAATTGTTCGAAGGGATCTTCGATGCGTGTTTCTTTATCTCTGATCGCCCGTTTTAAAGCCGGCCAAACGCTAGGATTCAAAAGAACATCATTAGCGTTTAGGAGAAGATATCCGTTGTTAGCTAGCGGTAAAGCCCCAGCTTTAAGCATTGTATGATCGCTTAAATAACCGCCGAGCAAGAACCTTCTCTCTATTTTGCCAAAAACGTTTCCAAAGATCGGATTGCTTTCTACGATCACTGGAGGTCCTTTTGTCTTGGAGTTATCTACAAATACATTTACCTTGAAAGGTAAAAATGCGTCTCTACCACCCATAATTTGACTGGTTGGCACACCTAAAAATGGATTGACCTGTTCCTCAGTGCCTTTAAATGTTGCCAGGTTATCAAGAACGTAAGATTTGAGGTCTTCTAAATAATTCTTTACTTTTTCGATAGAAGAGTATTCCTCTAAAAGAGACCGGAACAGGCGGTCAACCGTATATTCGCCTATGTTTCGGTCAGTTTTTTGCATTTTGTCGATGATCTGCTGCTGGACATTACTTGCTCTCTCGAGACCGGTGCGGAGTCTCGCAAGTAAAGCAGTTTGCTTATTTTCTAGCTCCTTTCGAGAACGTTCGTCCAACGCGAGAAATTCCTTTTGCTCCATGGGACGATCATGGATAAGGGGAATGAGTATCGGGCCTGCGGGCGTCATCTGCAGCGCGAAACCCTGGCGTCTCGCATCTTTTTCGATTTCTTCAAAAAGTTTTTGTTGCTCTGATTGTCCTTCTGATATTATTTTTTGGCGCTGGTTTTTATATTCGTCAGAGGAAAAAGCTCTTCCCAATTCCTGTTTTAATTTTTCGAGCAGGTCGGCGACTTCATCTCTTAGTTGTTTGCCTTTACCCTGAGGAAGAGCGGTTACTCTCGGTCTATCAATTTCTTTAAAATTGTAGAGGTAGCACCAATCCTGTATCGTGAACTTCTCACCCTGGTCTTCACGATTCTTAATCTGCCGTGCGATATAATTCTTTACGATTGAAGTTTTACCTGTTCCACTGGTTCCCGCGACGTAAATATTGTATCCAGAATTGACCATGTTAAGCCCAAAATCAATGGCACGGATAGCTCTCTCTTGACCGATGAACTCTCTCAACGGTGCAACGTCTTTTGTACAGGTGAAATCAAAAATTTTAGGATCGATCTCGCTGCGGAGTTTCTCTACAGAAATTTTGAACTGATCTAATGTCATTATCCGCTCCTTCGGCTATCTTAGCCTTATCGGCATGTTTAATGCGCCGATTTATTAGTTACTCTGTGGCTTTTAGCAAACCGTAATCCCGCCTGGCAAAGCGATGAACAACATGTCACACTAGACTTAAAGAATAAACATCGGAGTCAAAGTACAGGGTTATTATGAAGAATTTTGTGTTACAAAGTCATAAAATACTGCACACTATCGTTACAAATCAGTAACAATTGTTTAATTATTCTAATTAACGTTATCGGTTGTTGCCAATTTTCCTTGGATTGATGGGCGGACTTGTTGCCTGGATAGTAGTCCACGAAAATGATAACAACAAAGCTAAAAGCCTGCTAATCGTAGGCCTCGTGATGACAATTGTAGAGGCTCTGGTAGGAGTCGCGTTGATGATTCTCATGGGGTATTTCATTCAAACATAAACATGTTTAAACCTAGTGGTTCGAACAAACTCTGTTAACCGTTAAAAACTGACTACTCTCTAAACTACTCTTCTTATTCTCCTGAAGAAAACGCCGCTTGGGTAACGTTGCTGCACCCATCTTATAAACAATAACATGTGCCTTATTCAAACACGTGAGGAGTATTGTTTTCAGACCATTTCCGAGGTTGCTAAATATGTTAAATTGGGAAGTGTATCGTATCTGCCCGACAGTGCTCGCATTTACAGAACTGCGGTACAAATAATTCACATGATTGCCTGGCTCTTTTCAAGTCATCACAGGTGGGGGCAGGCACATCTTTCATCCGTCCGCTGGGAATAAGGGGCATAATATTCATCAGTCTAATGCCCAAATCTTTGAGACGCGAGGCCAGTGCCATTACATGTTTATCGTTTATGCCGGGAACCAGCACGGTATTTACCTTAACGAGCATTCCCGCCGCCACTGCCTTTTTTATGCCTGCGAACTGTTTTAAGAGAAGAAGCTCCGCGGCTTCGCGATCTCTATAGACTCGTCCATCGTATTTCACCCAAGCATAAACGCGTTGTCCAACGTCAACATCGGCGGCATTTACAGTCACTGTAAGCGCAGTAATACCAACTTCAATAATTTGTTCCAATCTATCTTCTAATAGCAGTCCGTTAGTACTAATGCACTTCATAATCTTTGGAAATGCATTATGAATGAGCTTTAACGTCTCAAATGTTGATTCATTAGCCAATGGATCGCCCGGACCAGCAACTCCGATCACGAAATTTGTATCCTTTTCGAGTACGATGGAATCTACTAACTTAGCGGCTTCCGTTGGAGAAACGACCTTAGCTGTCCACCCAGGGTGATGAATAGCTAAATTCATACAGATTTTGCGTTCACAGAAATTGCACTGAATGTTACACCTGGGTGCCACCGGCAAGTGGATTCTTCCCACGCGGTCATGAGCTTCTTCATTGAAACAGGGATGGTTTTGAGCGGCTTTTTCGAGAACCTGCATTAATTCTCCCAAACTTCACTATGACTTCAGGTGCCGGCGGTACATCTCTTCCAACTCGGTTAGTTCCTCAATTGGGGTTGGAATTACTGGCTTAGCATTAGAGATAACGAGCCTGGCAAGCTGGCGAAAAGCGTCTGCTTCAGCGGATTGCGGAGAGTGAACAAGCACAGTGCTGCTTTCAACTTCACAGGCTTGAATTACCGGGCTGTGTGGAATGATATGGATCAGGCTGCTGCCCAGGCTCTTCGCATATTCGGTGAGCATATTTCTTTCGAACAGTTCATTTCCAGAGCTGTTGCAAATTACCCCCGCCAGACCAGTTTCGCCCTGTTTTGACAATCGGCGGATTCCTTTTGCGATATTATTGGCTGCATACAAACTCATGAAAGCCCCGGAACAAACCAAATAAATTTCGCGTGCATAACCCTCACGAATCGGTTGGGCAAAACCGCCGCAAACAACATCCCCCAATACATCATAAATAACGACATCGACTCCGTAAGTATCGAAAGCTTTCAGGTCACGGAGAATATTGATCGCTGTCAGGACACCTCGCCCTGCACATCCAACGCCAGGTTCAGGCCCACCGGATTCGACGCAATAAATGCCTCTCTCCCCCTCGAAAACTATATCTTTAAGGGAAATGGCATACTCGTCCTTTCCAACTCTCAGGAAATTACGATATGTCTCCAGGACAGTCGGAATTAGCCGCCCGCCAGTCAGGCTCCTGGTTGAGTCTCGCTTCGGATCGCATCCGACCTGCATGACCTTGTGACCCTGTTCATGAAGCGCCATCGAGAGATTAGAGGAAATCGTGCTTTTTCCGATGCCGCCTTTTCCATAAATCGCAATTTGTCTCATTTACCACCTCGCTTTATAACGCCGCTCTTTTGACCTGTACCTATCAAACCAGTCATTATGAATTGTTTCGATCAAATTCAACATTCCGGTGTATCCAAAATACTCACGATCGATGGTACGAAACCGGGAGATTGGATTGGCAATACGAAAAACAAAGGGAATGTCCAGGTCTTCAACGGCGTGTCTTTCGATATTGCTGCCGAATACGATTTCCGGTTTTATCTCTGCCAGCGACATTTTCGATTGATACACATCGGCGTGATGGATTACTCTAGGATTGAAGTTTAATTCTTTCAATTCTCTCTCGAGTATCTGCTTGGCTTCCGGAAGACACGAGCGCAGGCAGACTAATTTGGGCACCATTTCCAGGTCTTCAGCGATAAAATGAAGCAGCGGAATACCGACAGTTGCATCGGTAACAACTGCGGCCGGTGCTCTGTGCATAAAGAACTGCTCCAATCCCTTGCGCCGGCACTGTTCCACAACCATTTTTTCGCCATCATCGGATAACTTTTGAGCAATCGGCTTAGCGCCCAGTTTGTCCCCAAGTTCTAAAAGCCAGCGCCGAGTGTTAGTGAATCCAATCGGCAGCGGTAGATCTCTGCAGAATTGCTTAATCCCATATTTGCTGTAGAGAAAGTCGGCTGCTTTTTGCCCGGCATCATGACTGAGAACAATGCAGCCGTCTGCCGAGGCAACATTTTGGAAGTCGTTTAAAGAAGTATTGTGGGTCAGGTTGATAACGTTTTTTACTCCCATCTGTTTCAAGATACTATTAACCCAGTTCAAATCTCCCATCCAGGTAGGATTCGAATTAGCATGGGGGGCTATCAAATAAATACCTCCCCGGGCTTTTGGCTGTTCCATCGGTACGAGTTTTTTCAAAAGCGCTTCGAGCGCAATATCTATGCCGTCGTTCTGGTCGCCTTTGAAACCAGGTGCCCTGATAGGAACAATCTCAAAATTTACCTGGGGACGGACATCTTCACAGACCGAAGTTATATCATCTCCAACAATCTCAGGACCACAGGCACTAATGACGAAAAGGACAGGTGGCTTCATTTCCTGGGCTTGAAGAATGGTGCGGCTTAAAACATCTTCGCCGCCGTGGACAATCTCATCTTCACAAAGTTTGGTTGACATAATAACAGTCTCGGTATAGTCGGCATCCTGCCATCCGAATGCAGCATTTACCAGACCGTAGCATCCCTGCGGAGAGTGGGCGATGACACAGCAGCCTTTAACACCGAGGGCTGTTTGAGCGGCTCCATAGAATGCGCACCTCAGATAGGGGTCGTGACATCGTTCAAGCATCCCAGTTTCGGTATCAGCCATAGCCATCATCCCCCATATAGCACTTTACGGAATAGTTTCGAACGAGGACGTCCGGCGTTGTCCATACCGACTTGTGCAAGCCTGGCAATATTCTTGAGACCGTTGAAACCGTAATGAGGGTATCCGGTCATCGTGCTTAGGTTGACCTGAGGAACTCCAGGCTGCCGAATCGGGCTTCCTAAATAGACGGCATTACTATAATGAGAGGCGATCATCTCCAGTTCTGCTTCGGTCTGGTAGGAAGATCGGAATGTACCGAGAGAGAAAAGACCTTTAGTCAATATGATTTCGGGATTTTGCCCTTGCTCAATCAGGAACTTAATGCTCGGCATTCTTTCCTTAATAGTATACGGGTGGATGTTGATAACCACAGGGTGTGCCCCGAACTCCTGTGCCATTCTTGCCAGGGCAAGCGCTCTGATTGGACCGGGAAATTCAGTAACCTCCACTAATGCTGTTTTGTCCTGGAAAAATCGCTTTAGAGTATCAATATCACTTCCAAGGCTTTTTATTTCCCGCGTAATCATCTCCTCAGCTTGCCCTTCCAAACCCAGCGGGCGAGCGATACCCAACAACCACTCTTGTGTAGATTTAAGACCATAAGGAAGACCAGTACGGGCATATGGGATACCGAACTTTTCTTCCATGAGGTCACCTAACTTTTGTCCCCAGTCGTAACACCATGAAGCATTTAGCTCGACGCTGCGTGCACGCCGGATCTGTTCAACGGAGCAGCCGCCGCAGAGAACGCCGTTAATCTTAGCTCCGATGGCTTTAACCATTCGTTCAATTTCGTCCAGGTCCTGTGTCCATTCGGTGTATGTCGGACCTTGCCGGGCGCCGATGATATTAATTGTATGTTTCATTTTTTCGGCTGGCGGCTCCATCAATCCCATGATCACGCGGAATGCATCCTCGTATCCACTGCGGAAATCACCGCCAAATCCTTCGCTGCGAATTGCCAGCACCTTTGCTTTTACATCACGGCTGGCTTGCTGGGCAATTGTTTCCACATCATCGCCGACGATTCCGGAACAGCAGCACGAGAATATGACGATTAAATCGGGATTGTACCTGTCCTGGGCTTCTTTGACAGCCTCCAATAATTTTCCCTCGCCACCATATACAATGTCAGTCTCATTTTGAGCTGTACACGAGGTTGGTTCAAGCGGTACGCCTCTGTATTCACAGGAGCTCATTTTGTAGGCATTTGCGACGGAATACGTGCATCCCTTTGGTCCGTGGATGACAGGAGCCACATGTTGAATACCGTTGATTACTTGAAAAGCTGTCCAGAACTTGCAGGGCGGAGCGTGAGAAGCTTGCAGTTTTGGAATCATCTCGCCCTTTTCAACTTTGCTGAGCAGTTCTTTTAGCGTTCCCTGGAAGGCGATACGCTGATTATCCATGATAGCCTCCGTATCCCAATTACACTATCTAACAACTTGTCAACGATGATAACACGGCATCTAATATGCGTCAATTTTATAACAAACTTGAAGAATCTTCGACAGACTATTTTACATATTGACAGTACAAAGCGAATGGTTTATCGTCGTAGCCAGAAAAATAAAAGCAATTAACGCTTCTCATTTTAAAAAAGGAGATTGGGAAATGGATTCTTTGTTAGGTAAAACGCAATTACAGTTACAAAAAGAAGTCAGAGATTTTGTGAAATGGGTGCCGCGCAGCCTGCTGCTTGATATGGATGCTGACAAAGTCAGGTATCCGAAAGAATATATTGTGGAAGCGGCAAAGAGAAATCTTTTAGGTTTGAGATTTTCGAAAGAATGGGGAGGGAGAGGTTTAAACTGGCAGGATGAAATTATCGCACTCGAGGAGATAGGAGTTTTAGGAGCTTCTCCAGCCTGTCTCTACTCGCTTGTGTCGATCGTCGGAGAAGCGCTCCAATATTTTGGTACGCCGCAGCAAAAGGAAAAATATTTAATACCGCTGCTCAATGGAGAAATCTGCTGTGCAGAGGCCTTGACCGAGCCGCGAGGCGGTTCGGATTTCTTTGGAGCGACTACCAAAGCCCAAAAGAAGGGAAATTTCTACATAATAAACGGTCAGAAGCGGTTTGTGGTCGGCGCTGAGGGAGCTGATATTTTCCTTGTTTACGCTCGAACAGGGAGCGAATCGTCGCGACAGTCCATAAGCACCTTTATAGTGGAAAGGACACCAGAAGTCGAAGTTAAATATCTTTACGGTCTCATGGGAACAAGAGGAGGAGGCACCGGACGTCTTATTTTTCACGACGCAAAGGTACCTCAAGAGAACCTCGTCCTTGGTGAAAACAGGGGTGCCGACGTGTTCGACCAGATGATGATTCCGGAACGGATGACGACCGCTGCCGGGGCTATCGGGCTGGCACGAGCTGCATTGGAAATAGCAGCACAATACAGTACACGGAGAAAAGCTTTCGGGCAGACTATCAGAAATTTCGAGGGGGTCAGTTTTAAGATCGCTGATAGTATCACACGGTTGGACGCTGCGCGCGGCTTGGTACAGTATACTGCTCGCGCGATTGATACACTCGGCAGTACACCCTACACGCGCCGGCTTGTCTCAGAGAGTAAGAAGTTTGCCACCGAAAGTGCGTGGCAGGTTATCAATGATGCCATGCAGATTATGGGTGGTATCGGCTACACCAACATCTATCCAATAGAGAAAATGCTAAGAGATATGCGGTTAATGATGATATGGACCGGCACTAACGAGGTAATGAATCTTATTATCCAGCATGAATACTATAAGGAATTACAGGGAGCTGACCGTGGTGT
>Ga0315284_10011890_pt1 | contig 12397 bp, 10 predicted proteins | sample YL17G09_16_MG_FD_203696 | JGI IMG/M metagenome (GOLD analysis project Ga0315284, IMG submission 203696) | Sediment microbial communities from Yellowstone Lake, YNP, Wyoming, USA - YL17G09_16 | ecosystem: Environmental > Aquatic > Freshwater > Lake > Sediment | place: USA: Wyoming | collected...
AAGATGTTCTAATAGGAGAGTATTAGAAGTTTTCATTTAGATGTTATCCTGTCTCCCAGAAATAGAAGTTATATTTTTCATTTAGATGTTATCCTATCTCCCAGAAACTAAAATGGATTTTTTCTCTTAGATTTGATTTTTGTTAGTCTCAATTACCTTTTAATAAAAGGTAATCCAAAGGAGAAAATAGGAAGAAAAGATGTTCTAATAGGAGAGTATTAGAAGTTTTTATATAGATGTTATCCTATCTCCCAGAAACTAAAATGGATTTTTTCTCTTAGATTTGATTTTTGTTAGTCTCAATTACCTTTTATTAAAAGGTAATCCAAAGGAGAAAATAGGAATAAAAGATGTTCTAATAGGAGAGTATTAGAAGTTTTCATTTAGATGTTATCCTGTCTCCCAGAAATAGAAGTTATATTTTTCATTTAGATGTTATCCTATCTCCCAGAAACTAAAATGGATTTTTTCTCTATAATTTGGTTTTTGTTAGTCTCAATTACCTTTTAATAAAAGACAATCCAAAGGAGAAAATAGGAAGAAAAGATGTTCTAATAGGAGAGTATTAGAAGTTTTCATTTAGATGTTATCCTGTCTCCCAGAAACTAAAATGAATTTTTCTCTATAATTTGGTTTTTGTTAGTTTCAATTACCTTTTATTAAGAGACAATTGAAAGTGGAAAATAGGAAGAAAAGTGTTTCTTGACTAAGAGTATTAGAAATTTTCATTTAGATGTTATCCTATCTCCCAGAAATAGAAGTTAGATTTTTCTCTTAGATTTGATTTTTGTTAGTTTCAATTGCCTTTTAATAAAAGATAATTGAAAGTAGAAAATAGAAAGAAAAGATGTTCTAATACTTTCATATTAGTTTTCTGAAATTTTTATCATAGTTTTTGGAAGAATAAATATGTCTCTTAAAATATTTTAATCTAGATTTAACCTTAATCATCCAAAGTTATGTTGAAGAGAATTTAGATATGCCTCTAGAATTGACTTATTATTTTAAAGGAGAAGTGATTCCAAAAACTAAAATGTCAAATCTTAGACACTTAGATTTGACAGACTTCCCGTTTAATGGGGACATATCATCTTTAGTAGAATTTAAATCTTTAACATCTTTAACTTTAAGACACTTTTTAGGAGATATGTCTCCTTTAGCTCAACTAAAATCTCTAACATATTTAGATTTACATTATTTTAACAGAGACATATCTCCTTTATCTCAACTAAAATCTCTAACATATTTAGATCTACATAATTTTAATGGAGACATATCTGCTTTATCCGAGTTAACATCTATCATTTATTTAGATTTATCCTCCTTTAAAGGAGACATATGTCCTCTAAGTAATCTAACATCTGTATATTCTTTAGATTTATTTTCCTTTAATGGAGATATATCTCCTTTGAGAAATTTAAAATCTTTGGTCTCTTTGGACCTACATTACTTTAATGGAGATATATCACCTCTATCTGAATCATTTTCTCTCCGCTTTCTATATTTAGATAGTTTTAAAGGAGATATATCTCCATTATTAGAATTAAATTCTTTCGACGGAGATGTTTCTCCTCTATTCAATTTAAGTTCATTAACTCATTTGAATTTAGATTCTCTCAAAAAGGAGAAATATATCTTCAAACAGTTAGGATAAAATGTTATAGTCCATAATATTGATTATTATAATACTTTTTATTATTATATCGACCAAAACATCAAATATATTTCTTTGAATTAGAGAATAGAAATGATATAGAAGAAAAACATATTCAAATTAGAAGTCTATTGAAAAAGAGATATAGGTTTATTATTGAGACATCATTTATCTTAATAGGACCTGGAGCTATACTTCAACCTGAATCTCTTAGTTCAGAATGAAAAATTCTTAACTCTCAATAGGATCAATCTGTGGCAAGTTTATTTTTCTAGAGTTAAGATAAGTTCATATACTAGAAATCAAAAAGATTTTTGTAATACATTCGAGAGAAAGTTATAATGGTAACTATCAATTATATGGAGAAATTAGCATACCACACCATATAAATTAACAAGTAAAACGAGAGATCTAAATGATAATCTATTTAGTAGTCCAATAAGATGACTAAGATTAAAAGAGAAAAATTATTTAATACAAATGTCGAAGATCTATCTCAATGAAAACTTGGAAGATGGATAGATCTCCAAAGAATGTTTTAAACATATTACCTCTATATATGTTTTGAAAATATACTATCAATAAAAAGGTTAATCTAAAAAGTTATGGAAGTTTGTATCACAAAGAAAAGAATATCTGACTTCTCTGGAAAAGTATATAAGTTCAATTCTCATCTTAATAATCTAAGTCAAGTAAACATATATTTATACACTACTGAACAATATTTATAATAAGAAAAATCTTTTATTCTTATTATAAATGAGCACATTATACGAATATCTAGACAGAGAAATATTATATCGACAAAATGGTCTTAATTTTAAACTTATATTTTTGGGATTCAATGATATCAAAATAAAATGGGGAGATCATACTTCTTCTCATATAAAAGGACAATTAGCAGAGCATAACTATGAAGAATTTGGCACATATTGTATCAAAATATCGGCGGATAATCTCTGTTTAAAATACCAATTGGTTTTAGTCAAAAAGGAAACTAAAAATTTACTATTCAACATCAAATCTTCATCCACACCTTTATATGTAGCAACCGAAGCAGATAATAGAGATACTTCTTCTATATTAAAACATCTAACTGTTACAGAAAGTCCATATTGGGAAGATAATCAATTCGACGAAGAAATAAATCCATCATATTTTCTAAAATATGGATTGGAAAACACTTTATTAATGCCCATAAATTCATCTCTATATTCTGGAAGAATGTGGTTTACGAATGATCCAGACTGGGGCAAAGTATTTGGAGTCACTGATTCCCGTCCACTTGATCCAAAAGTTACTGGAAAACCCGCCATGAGAGATGAATCTTCGGATGTGAATGGCTCTGCTTTATTTCCATATGGGGACAATGTTGTCAATACCATATGTGAAAAGATAGAATATACATTGAATGATCAAAATGTATTGTATATCAATTCTACTGCAGTGGATTCCTATAATATGAATGTAAATTTTCAAATTCAACTTGAAAATAAAACATTAGGCCCAGTAGGATTCAAGACATCTAGAGCAGTTATCATAGACAAATTAATTGGAATATATGCTAAAACCGACAACATAACGAAATTGACATATTGGACTAATGGTATAGTATATAAAAATGGTTCTAATATAGTGAGAAGAATATTAAGTCCAAATAAAATAGATGGACAAAATATATATGGGGAGAAATCATATTTAGGAGAATATATGAATGAATGCTTCCAAACTAATTCTATAAAAAGTTTTTCTACTCAATCTCAAAACTTATTTGTAGCGGGAATCAATTCTGGAATAGAATTTAATTTAGAAAACATAATTTCTTTTATGAAAACTGATCGTGAAGTTATATCTGCTTTTGAAAAATTGGGTATAATAAAACCAAACACAAATATAACTAATCCTGATATTGTTAAAGCTTTAACAAAAGGATATTTTCTTTTTGGAGCAACTAGTCAAGATATGTTAATAACTCCTTTATATTATATAGTAATACCCACAACACAAGGAGTATATAGATGCGATGGCCCATTTAATCTGAAGAATTCTGGTCCAGTTGGTTTTAATAGAGATACTGATGGTAATATTAAAAAATATGTAGCTGCTGCTATGGTCAGAAGTGTCTTCCAATTAGAAGAATGGAATAAACCAGAAACTTTCTATTTAGAAAATAGAACTAATGTTTATGCCAAGATACTACATGATTGGGCTATAGATAATAAAGTATATGCTTTCCCATATGATGATGTCTATGGTAATGATCCATCTCTTATAGTGGATTTGAAAAAAGAAACAATAAAATCTATAGATATTTCTGTGGATATAAACTAATTTTTATTGCTACTATGGGAAGTGTTGTTGGTTTATTTGACACATATTTAACATTTGGAATAAAGGACCTCCAGTATTTCTTATAGATTCTTGTCTATTGACCAAAGGTGGTGGGAAATATATACCAAATCCATCTTCAGAGACTAATTGTACTTTTACTAGAGGTGTTTTTAATAAGAAAATGTCTGCTAGTTGGAGTTTAATATCTGGAGATGCTGAAAATTATTGTCCCAATGCTTATTTTATGATAGAGAATTTAATCACAGATGGTGCTATATCATTTCCTGCTAATCCTTGTTTAATAGGAGGAGATAAAACATTCTGGAGTAAAGATGCTTGTGTTGGTTATTCTGAGTATAACAATATAGATAAAGCTGCTGTCCAAGATTGGTATTTCTATAGTTGGGATCCATTAAAGTTTGTTGAACCTAATTTTTGGGAAAGTAGTGTGGTAAATTTGATTAATCCTTCTGGTGGAAGATACTTTTCTCCATTTAGATTAATAGATATGGATAAACAATATGCTTATGTGTATAGGAATGGTTCTTTAGTTTATGGAGAATATTTTCCTTCATACTCTACTAGGAAATATCCATATGTTTGTGGTAATGATAACAAATTATTTAGGGATAGTGATATTATAGTCCCAAATATGATGTTAAAATATTTTACTACTCCAAGATCTATAGTCTGGGGACATAAATTATGCCAATTGTTAAGCAAAATTAAAGGTTGTAGTGATCCTGTTAACTATAATGGTGGAAAAAAGTTTTGTTAAATATTCCTTTGTAATCAAAAGAATGTTGTCAAGGGTCCCAAAAGAGATAGAAAATCTAGTCAAAGAGAATCTAAATGTTTCAGAAGAATTAGACTGGCATAGACGAAAAAGATTTTTTAAATTGGATCCAAGATTAGAACCAAGTTTAGCTGATATGGTCAAGTATAATTATTTCAATTATCTTAGAGATACGAAAGAAAAGTTCTATATAGAATTGATATGTTTGGCTAACAATGAGAGAATGTTAAACTTTCTTTTGGATAATTCTGAAATCCAAGAGGATATTAATGATATCCATATACATGTGGCTTTAGAATATTGTATAGTTAACGATAACTTAGAAGTATTTAAGATTCTCTATTCTAGAATAAAAGATATATCATCTTTATATTCTGCTATGAAATATAATTCGATTAATATACTGAAATATATTATATCAGATTTTTCTATTATAGAAACAATGCATGTTTTTCATCAAAATATCAGATTTCTCTCAAAAGAAAATATTTCCGATTTAGAAACATATATTCGTTCTTTGGGTGGAGATACTCTTAGGTTATTGCCTTTGGAGAAATTAAGAACAGTTAAGTTACTTATTCATGATATGATAGATATGGTAGATAAGAATGTTGCTCCTTCTATATTGTTTTCCAAAATAAAAGAAGGATTTTTAAGAAGAGATATGCCTTCTATATTAAAGTATTTGATCTTAACCAAGAACAAATACTTTTTTGTCTTATTTGATTTCTTAGCAGAGGAAGAGAAAGATTTCCTTTTAAGTATTATACACCGATTATATAGCATAGCAGCAGATACTAATGATTATATTTTGATAAAGAGAATTTTGATTGCTAATCCTAAATATTTTAGCCCAGAAGATGATTATATTAAAACATTTATATCTAGATCTAAATAACATTTTAAATTTTTTTGAATTTAAAATGGAAATATCTTATCTAAACGACATAATAATCTCTTATCTAAGCTTAGATCAATTTGGAGATGAAGCCTTTTTATTCATAGATAATTCTTCATATAGATGGATGAAAGACGATTACTTAAAACTTCAAAATCTGAGAAGAGATGGATATGATTTAACATATGATGATAAAGTAGGATTAGTTCAACAGAAGTTATTTAAGATAAAAGGAAAATTAGAGAATATTCCTACATTTCAGAAATTTCTGAAAAGAGGGTTTAGCAAAGATAAATGTATGATAGCTTGTCAGAGAGGATTTATATCTTATTTATATAAACATATTTCTAATAAAAATTTTCCAGTAAGAGATATCTATAAAGAAGCTTTATTATATAATCGTAGAACAATAATATCTTTGTGTGCTATGAAAGATAAATATATAGTTAAGAATGAAGATTTACCTTATTTGATAGATTCTATCCATCTAACTAAAATAATAGAAAATATAATATATATTGGAGATTTTAGATATATAATAGATAATATAAATTTGGTAGATAAATCTATACTCTCAGATGTCTTAAAGATATTCGATTCTTATATAAGATCAGATCTTAAAATTTATATTAATTTTTCAATAGTGTTGAAGATAGAACCTATATATTCTATAGCCAAACGATTAAAATTTAAACCTTATATAAATCAATTTATGTTGATGTTGGCTGACATTAATAATTTATTTCCAAATATATCTTCTAAAATATTAACTGAAATGGCAAATAGACATAGCGATGGGAAAATTAGATTTTATACATATCCCCCAGAATATCCAAATGTTAATTTTGTTGAAATAAATTATCGTCACTTAGATATATTAAATTCATATGAAGATCTTTGTTTATATGATTGTATTAAAAATAAGAAGAAGATACCACTCAGTTTGATGGATAATCCTATGAGAAATAAAATCAAAAAAGTTTTTTGATATATTTCCAAAAAAGAAAATATAATAATTAAGGATTGATATTCATCAAATAATCTACCAAAGCAGATCTATATGTAGATTCGTTATTGATTGTGGGTGATCTTAAAGCCAAAGCGGTAAATCTATCAATATGTTGTTCAAAATTAGGCCACCTGGATTCTATAGCACTATTACAAAACTCATTTAAAACTTCAAAATCTATTTGTTTTCTATCTCTGAAAAGTGGATGTGTTCTTATTGTTGTATTTGATATTCTCTCTAAGAAGATATGATAACTAGATTCCTCATTCCCACTCAAATTCCAAACTCTGAAGAAAAGATGTTCAATATATCCATATTTGCTACCATCTAAATCTGATTTTATCATTTCCCAGGAAACATCAGCATTTCTCATTTTAGCTAAATGATTAGTATCCACAGCAATAGTATTAGTTTTTCTTGTCAGATAATCAAAATCTATCAGTTCTTCTGATAAGGTAGCCATATGTTCAACATTTATGGCAAATTTAAAATTATATGGAGAAAAAACAGATCTTATTCTTGGATATCTCTCATGTAGGCTCAAATAGAAATCATTTGGACTAAGATTAGTATTCATATTTAGTATCTCTGCTATTCTTTGGTATCTACAATGGTAATCATTGAAGATAGAATCAACAAATGTATTATAGGTATAATCCATTTTAATTTTATCAAAATATCTTTTGAATAATCATTGCTTTTTATCTATTATACATTGGATTAATTCTGCTTTCTTCAATTTAGATATAGCTTTCTTAATACCCATTTCTTTGATTATTTCTTTTAACTGTATTACTGTTTTCTTCGAAAGACTTTCTTGAGACACCACTTCTTGAACAGATACCGGAATTTGTTCTTTAGAAGATATTAGATCTATCAATTCAGATTTTTTAAGTTTGGATAAAGGTGCTTTAATACCCATATCCTTAATTAATGTTTTAAGTTCTATTACAGTTTTCTTTGAAAAATCAGAATCGACATTTCCTTTTGTTATACTAATATTAGACTGAATTCCTTTTATTTGATCCAATTCTTCTTTGGAAAAACCTATCATCTCGTAAAAACCATCTTCTTCAATATCTTCAATATTTAATTTTCTTAGATCTGGAATATAGTTGTATGCTTCTTTTTCTAAAAAATCTTGTCTATATTTTGTGAAATGACTTATAATTTCGCAGACTTTGAAGCTTAAAATCTTTTGTATCAATTCTAAATTTTCTCCTAAAATATAAACTTTGTCGCTACCTGTTAAACTTAATCTTCCGTCGTCTATAAATGCTCCTCTGAAACTAGATTTATTTGAAATGATCAATTTAGATTTATTGATATCTGGATGTTTTTCGATAGTTTTTTTCACTAATAATCCTTCTTTTAGAGTATATGTATCAACAGCCAAATTATCTTCGATAGAATAAGATTCTGGTAGTTTTTCTTTGGATCCAGAAGACTTTACAGTTTTAGTTTTGTATTCTAACTTACAATTTTTATTTTCTATAAAAGTCGAAAGTTTCGCGAAAATATTATGATAAGCTAAAGGTATAGAATGTTCTGGATTCAAATAAACCAAGGATTCTGTTTTTAAATTTCTTCTTTTCAAAATAGAAATTATCTCTGTTTTCTTTCCTTTATTATTTTTATTTTGAAGTATATAGAGAGAAATAGGAATATCGGCATATATAGTAGCTTTGGATTGAGAATTATCCCACAACTTCAACCAAATTATATGATTTTTTAATAATATTTCATGAAGAGAATGACTTTTCTTTAACCAACTTAAGGGAGTGATGAAAATTAAAAAACCATTTGGTTTTAATAACTCTAAAGATAATTCTGTAAATTTTGGCCAAATAGTTTCATTCTTATCTCCAAGTTTCTTTCCAGTAGAAGAACGAATACCGCCTTTATTATAAGGAGGATTTCCTAAAACAACATCAAATTTCTCTTCAATTTTCATTTCTAAGGTGTCTCCTTCATATAAATTCATTTTATATTTACCATCGATATTGAAGATCTGATGGCAGATGAAAACATTCTTCTTATTCAACTCACTCATATATAACATATTCTCTATTATATGTTTTTTTCTCTCTTCTTCATCTTGGATAATATTTGTTAAACCTTCCATCAATCTCAAATAAACCGCTACTGGAAAATTTCCCATCCCAGAAGCAGGATCAAACCATTTAAAATTCTTTTCTGAAAAGACACTTCGTTTATTTTCGGTTTGATAATGTTTATCTAAATTATCTAACATCTCGAAAATTATATTCATAGGAGTAAAGACTTCACCATTCTCTTGTTTCTCTTTTTGTTTTGGCTTGAGACAACTATCAATAAAATCTAATAACTCTTCTGGTTTATCAATAAGATTCTTTAAAGATAGTTTAAATTGTATAGCCATATCATATACTTCAGAATCTTTTCTATTACTCCTTTTTATTCCGCCGAATAAAACTTTGATCTTCAAAAATTTTCAATAAAGAAGGATTAAATTTAAAATACAACTCAGAAGAATAACAAATGGTAATATATGTTTGGTTGACGAAACATATATCTCTTTTCTTTTTAGTAGGAATTATTTGATCTACTTCATCGTCAAATATAATTTACAAAATATCTAAAACTTCTCTTACAATGTTATCTTGTAGATTTAATTTAACTTTATCACTAATATCTTTTCTGTTTGTTCCTAAATGTTTGTTGTCTTCTTGGAAGAGTTTTAAGACATTAACATTAGGGAAATCTTCCTTCCTATATAAAGATATATATGCTACTATTCTATCAATCTCAGTTTTATTTGCTATATTATGATGAGGTAACCTAGAATCAAAACATATCATCTCTCCAGGTTTCATATTGACTGTTATCCATTTTGGAGCAATAAATTTCTCTGGTAAAGAATATTTCTTTTCTAATAAGTTACCATCTTTATCATAGAAATTTTTAACTTCTTTTAAGAATTCATCTAGATCTAAGCTTTTAATATTAAAAGGAGGTTTGGTTATAGTTTCACTATAATAAATAGAAGCTGCTTGCCAATAGTGATGAAAATTTGAAAATATTCTAATTCCACCATCTTCGTTTTTACCAAGAGCATTTAATGTTAACACAGTTTGGACTCTGTATAAAGGAACTTTTCTCTCTGGGCTTAAATCACAATCAAAATGTTCATCCATCTTGACTGAACCTGGGGCTTTAAAACCTAACCTATCTGATCCTAAAGCATAGATTATCTTAGATCTCTTTACTGGGAAAAACTCATCATAACATTTCTTTACTTCTCTTATTATGTTTTCATTAAAAGTTACTTCTTTGAATATTCTTTCATCTCTATGTAAATTGAACATCCCAACACTTTTAGATATCTTTGGAGTTCTAGAATTACCGTTTATCCAAACCACTTTAGGATCAGATAAATATTTCTCTCTCAGTTTTGAATCAGTCAAAAGTTTCTACTTCATCCCAACATTCTTCAAAAACATATCTTGATGCTTTATCTTTAACTCTGATTAGCTTATAGCCATCCATTTTCTTAAATATTAGATATTCTAGTGTATAATGGAGCACTTAATAGTAACAACCCCAGAAATAAAAATATTGAAATCGATTGAAAAGAAAGATCTATCATGATAGGAATAGTTCCAGGACACTCACAAGATAAGGAACATAAATATGTATCGAAACATCTCTTTGGACAGAATTCATTTGATTTTATATAAAGTTTATTTTCAAATATTAATACTGATCCATAAACTATCTGAACGATTCTTATAGGTATAAAAAATACTGCAAATATTAATTTTTCATTATGAAAATTATAAATCGAACATATAAATGAAAATATTATAGCCAAAATATTTAATAGAGAAGATACTATTGGATATAAAACTATATTCAAATCATATTCCAAACTGGAACATCTATATGACGAGGCTATACCCCATATAGACAAACCTAGTAAGAAAGAATATATCACGACTGATGTTAAATACAAGCAGAAATTGTCAGTCATTTAAATATATTTTTTAAAAAAAATTTTTATCATATTAAATATGCAAAAACAATATTACCCTGTAACCTCTAAAACCAATTTAAAGTTCTATAACTTGATGAAGGAAGATGGTAGATTAATACTTGTGGCTAATTCTCTTTATGACACTACTGCTAAAATATTAGCAACAATCACTGGAGATAAATTAACCACTCAATTTAGAACTCTTGATTTAGTTAAATCTTCTATAGCTGATGCTAATGTGGAAGTAGGTGTGGATGGAGTTACTGGGACTGTAACCTATGGTGTAACTGCTGCTCCGGATTCGGAAGTGACTCTTAAATATGGTGTCAAAGATATTGGAGACTTAGCAGTATTTCCTTTGAGAGTAACTCTTGCTCCTTGGTTAGATGGAGAAACTCTTATCGCTTCTGGTAAGGTTCAATTTCCCAATCTCTCTGCTAAACTTATGGTTAATGGTGTGGAATATGGAACAACGACTGATTATGTTTCCCAATTGGGTAGAGTGTTTATCAGTCCTAATCAGACTAGATTATTGAGATCTAGAATCTTAGTCCCCACTGTTGGTTTGTTAGAAGTGTCTGCTGGAGAAAACTTCTATCAAACACAAATCCTCTTCGTGCCTTATAGAGAAGCTCATATTAGTTCTGTCATTTGGACAGCAGAAGGAGAATTAGTAGTAACTGCTTTTGGAACTGGTCCTACTCTTACTGTGTATCATAGATGTCATTGTAATAAAAGATATACTAGAACTGTCCTTAAAAGAGATGAGAGTCATATATTTGAAGCCGCTCCAGAATTAGGCGACGAACCTATTTATATAGTTACTCCCAATATATACAGATCTACTTCTATTCCTATTGGTTCTGAATTAGATTTTGTTCTTTCTGGTAAACATATCCTTCCTCAAAATAAATGTGAATAAATATATATCTAAATTAGATACATATTAAATGTCAGTCCCTATTATAAAAACTTGGAACCTAAAGAAAAGATATTTGTATGTGACTGGGTATGTTAGTGATGATATATATTTATATGTTAATTGGGGTAATTGTAGAAATAGTAAAGTTTTAGTATCTGGAGAATTTGATGTTAAGATAAAAGTTAAGGGTCAAGCAGGTAAGATATCACTATACTTAGCAAACGAAAAAAGTGTAGCAAAAGGAAATAAAGGATGTAGACCAAAAGAATGTGCTCTTGGCGGAGAGAAAATATGTGATTGTGGAGAAGAGATTCCTTGTTGTAATGGGTTACCTCCAAAAGCAGATGGGACATGTGTAAACTTTTTACCTACTATTAGTCCATTAGCATCGTTAAGAGTAACTCCAGTTTGTTTAACTGACAGTATATATGAGAGATGGAAAAAAGAAGGTCCTTTGGTAAGAATATCTTGGGTATCTGAATTTTGTTATCAAAAATCTTCTTCTTTTTCAATTGATGGAATACTGTCAAACTGGCAATATACAAGGAGATTTAATAAAGAATGGGGTTGGGGTGATGTATCGGTCCAAAGCTCCATAATACCTATAGGTAAAGGAAAGCTAATAATATATAGAGATAATGACAAATATTCTGTCGATATTTCTTATCCTTCGAAGAGTCCACATACATTGATAATTGGAGATCCACAGATAGATGGAAGGAAAACTCTTGAGAATTCTCAAGATGTCATAAACAAAGTTATTAATAAATAT
>Ga0315284_10011892_pt1 | contig 12394 bp, 8 predicted proteins | sample YL17G09_16_MG_FD_203696 | JGI IMG/M metagenome (GOLD analysis project Ga0315284, IMG submission 203696) | Sediment microbial communities from Yellowstone Lake, YNP, Wyoming, USA - YL17G09_16 | ecosystem: Environmental > Aquatic > Freshwater > Lake > Sediment | place: USA: Wyoming | collected...
CTCTGCTGGGTGCCGTCCGGGTTCATGGTGAACAGCCGGGCGCTGAAAGCGTGGGCGATATCGGTGTATTCCCATCGTGTATAGAGCACGCGCCCGTCGCTCATCATGGTCGGGTAGAAATTGTGGTCCTGGTCGAAGCACAGCCGCCGAACGCCCGTGCCGTCCCTGTTCATGACGTGCAGCGTCGTTACTTCGTCCAGACGCCGCTCGCAGGGCACCGACTGGAAGCACGAAGACGAGCCGAAAATGACTCGTCCATCGGGCAGATAACATGCGTCGTAATTGTCGATGTCACTTTCATCGCCGCGCGTCACCTGCCGAAGCCCCTGTCCATCGACGCCGATCTCGAAGATCTGAAAGCGGTTGTGGCTCCCGATGGAGGAAAAGAGCAAACGGCCGGCGTCGAAGTGCATTTTGATCTCGCCGACGTAGGCGCGATTCTCCGGACGATAAAGTGTTGTGATCCGCCCGTCGGGTCGAACAGGTGACAACGCCGCGATTTCGTTGTCGAACGGGATCTGGCGCAGGGCCCCGGTGCCCTGGAAATTGGTTGGAAGGCCGTTCAGGTGTCCGATGGCGTCGTTGGGAAACGGCATCCGCAACGGAGGCAGCGGCTTGAGGCTGCGGGCATCTTTTCGCTTCACCAGCAGGATGCGATCGAAATCCAGCAGCGGATTGGCCAGCAATGCCTCGGCCTGCAACCCTTCGAAATCCCGCGCCGCCGCGGCAAATCCCTCCGCATCCACAATCCGCCCATCCGTTGACCGCGCGGCAGCGAACGCCTTCTGCAGTTCCGCGATCCGCGCAAGATACTCCGGTCCCTTCGGATATCCGGCGCCCTGCGTCCGCGCCAGGTCCTCAACCGCCAGCCGCAGAGACTCGATCTTCGCGTCCCTCCAATGTCCGATGAGCTCGTCAACATCTCTTGAACGGTAGTACAGCGTCCGAACCGCTGCCAGATCGGCCGCCGTCTTCGTGCCCTTTGCCAGTTCGCTCACCCGGCCCGAAAACCCGGCTCTGCTGGCGCGGGCATACCGCTCCGCCAGCACGTTCACGCCGCCCGGCGGCCAATCCCGCGCCCAGACACCATCTTCCCGTTCCCAGGCCATCTCCCGCTTTGACCTTGCATCTGCAAAATCTCGACCTAACAGTCGCCAGAGCCGCGCACGCTGCGGATCAACGGCGCCGGGCGGCAGTGCCTCGATCCCGGCGGCCATAGTCTCCTGCCAGATCGCCTTCTTCTCGTACGGATCGTGGCCGGTTGTTACGACGCTGCACTGGGCGAAGGACACCCGCGAATCGCCCGTTGCCGGATTGCCAGAACAGCCCACCAACGCCGGATATCCGATGGTCTCCTGATTGTAGTCCGTCCAGGTGACCATCCAGTTGGCCGGCTCCGCGTCGCTATCAAGCCAGGCCTTGCCCTGCATCTGGCCGGCGGTCTTCTGCAGCTTCATCCAGTACCACTTGCCCGCGACAAACGGGAAAGCACAACTCGGTCCCCAGGTCACGTAATCGTGCATGAACTGCAGCCGCCCCTGATGGAAGATCAGATTCAATCCGTTTCCGCTATGCGCGTCCGAACAGCAACTGATCCCCGCGCGGGACCATTCGTTTCCCTTCCATGAGTCGATGCGAAGTCTGGCGAGCACCACGATGTCTGTCGACAGATCCTCGGCATCTCCGACCACAAGCACGACCTTGTTTGGGTCGTCCAACCCCGCATCCAATTGCTGGAGGCAATCGTCTTTGACTTTCCAGGTCCCCCCGGCGATCCGCCACTGTCTGCCCAGGCCATTCTTGAAGTTCCAGGAAATGATCTCCTTGTCGGCCGCGGCGGCAGGGGCCGCTTTGGCACCTTGGACGCAGATTGCCAGAATCACTGCGAAAGCTACCGCCCGGGTGACTGTGGCAGGCCGTCGGGCCTCCCTCCACCGGCCGGTGACGGGCAAGATCTGGCGAGTCGTTTCCATTCCCGACACTGATCCAAGGTCTGATCCGACATGCATGGCTCACACCTCCGCCCCGAAGCAGGATGGTTTTGCGTGCCAACCAGCGGGCTTTCCTGGCGCCGATGATATCAGCTTCCGGCGGACAGACTCGTCTGTCAACGCAATTCCACAATCTCATGGCGCAGAGGGGTCGGCGGGGGCACTCTGGCGCCGGTGTCATGCGAACGAAGATGGCCCGGCTCGCGTGTCCTGCCTGCGGTGGCTAAGATGCCCGCGATGCGGCCAAACGCCGGGGTCGCGCCGGCCAATGGGTGAATCCGCCAACATGGCTCTACGCCTCGGCCAAGGAGAAAAGATGATGCGATCCGGGTGCATTATTCCGGTGGTCCTCGCACTCGCGTCCGTCGCCGCGCCGCTCCTGGCCATCACGCCCACACAGCAAGAACTGGCCCGCAGCAGAGAGTGGGCCAATGCGCGCTTCGCGCCGAATGCATCGGCTGATCCGCCGTTTTCGTTTACGTATGACGGTCGGCCATGGACCGCCCTGAAGACCTGGAAAATCGACCGCCAGGTGCCCAAGACACTTGACTCCAGGACCGTCTATGTCAGCACCTACAGCGACCCTGCCACAGGCCTCGTCGTGACCTGCCGCACGGTCGCATACAACGACTTTCCGGCCATCGAATGGACCGTGAGTTTCAAGAACACCGGCGCCGCCGATACGCCCATTATCAGCGGCGTTCAGGCCCTCGACGCCGGATTCGCCGCACCCGCCGACGGGAAGTTCACGCTGCACACGATCAAAGGCGATTCCTGCACGCCGGACAGCTACCAGCCCCTCACTGAGGTCCTGGAACCCGGAAGCGCCAAGCAGTTTGCCTCGCTAGGCGGCCGGCCGACAAACGGCCAGTTCCCCTACTGGAACATCGAGACGCAAGGCGGCGGTTTCCTCGCGGTGCTCGGCTGGCCGGGACAGTGGTCCGCCAAGTTCGAGCGCGATGCGGACAAGGCACTTCGAATCAGCGCCGGCCAGGAGATCACGCATTTCACGCTGCACCCCGGAGAAGAGGTTCGTTCCCCGCTCGTCACCATCCACTTCTATGAAGGAGACTGGTTGCGCGGCCAAAACCTCTGGCGGCGATGGATGGTCGCCCACAATGTCCCGCGCCCCGGCGGCAAGCTCGTGCCCACCCACTATGGCTCCTGTTGGAGCGTCGACCTCCACCCCCGCGCGGATACCGAGCTGGCTGTGTTGAACGGATACCTGCGCGAGAGGATCGATCTGCAATACTGGTTCATCGACGCCGGCTGGTATCCCGGCAAAGGCAACTGGTGGGAAACCACGGGCACCTGGGAAGTGGACAAGACGCGGTTCCCCAAAGGAATCCGTGAAGTCTCCGATCACGCCCGCGCCAACGGCATGAAATTCGTTCTCTGGTTCGAGCCCGAGCGGGCCTGGAGCGGCACGTGGCTCGCCGAGAACCATCCCGAGTGGGTCCTCGGCGGAAAGAAGGGCGGCCTGGTTAACCTTGGCGACCCCGACGCCTGGAAATGGATCGTCGAGAGGATCGACAGCCTCATCGTCTCCGAGGGCGTCGATGTCTATCGTCAGGACTACAACATCGACCCGCTGGGCTACTGGCGCGGCAACGACGCCAAGGACCGGCAAGGCATCACCGAAATCAAGTACCTCACAGGCTACCTGGCGTATTGGGACGAGTTGCTTCGCCGTCATCCGAACCTGTGGCTGGACTCCTGCGCAAGCGGCGGCCGGCGCAATGACCTCGAAACCATGCGCCGTTCGGTGCCGCTCCTGCGCAGCGACGCCTTTGACACTCCCATCACCCAGCAATGCCACAGCTACGGACTCTCGCTCTGGCTTCCCTATTACGGCTCCGGCCTGGGCGCCAGCGACGTCTACTGGTTCCGGAGCTGCATCTTCCCGGCCTCGCGCGTCGGCTGGGACGCCCGCAAGACGGACCTCGACTATCGGTTGCTCAAGCGGATGATCGCTGAGTTTCGCAAGGTCGAGCCGTATCTCCTCGGCGACTATTATCCGCTCACCCCGTACAGTCTGAAGAACAGCGACTGGATCGCCTGGCAATTCGTTCAGCCGGAATTGGCCGGCGGAATGGTGCAGGCCTTCCGTCGAGATCAGTGCGCCCAGGAGTCGATGGTGCTGAAACTCGGCGGGCTCGACCCGAAGGCTTCCTACGACCTGGAGAACCTCGACAACGGCCAGAGACAGACGCTCACTGGCCAGAACTTGATGGCCACCGGCCTGCCGGTCCGTATCGCCGACCGCCCCGGCGCTGCTCTCTTCGTCTACCGCAAGGCAGAATAGGCTCTGCAGCATATCGGCCGCCCGCGGTGCCACCCGTGCCCTGAACTCCGACCCATGAGCCCTACTCCTTGGGATATACGACCTCCGCCGGGACCGGCCGGTCGGGCAGGTTCTCGTCCACGTTGGCGATGTAGATCCACCAGTTGTTGTAGCCCCATTTGGTGAAGCCGGGGGCTTTGGGGATGTGCGAGAGCCACCACACCTGGTAGCCGTACTGCGTGTGGTCCCACTCGTCGCTGCCGATCATCCGTGGGTTGCCCGTGACGTCGGGATACCGCAGCCAATTGTCCGCGTACGAAAGAACCGACCGCTTGTTGTTGTAGTCGTAGCCTTCCTGCCCGTTCGGCGGGACGTGGCAGTTGCCCACGTGCGACGGCTTGCCGGGGTTGTCCATCTCGACGCTGGAGAACGTGTTCCAGGGATCCTGGCCGCGCAGCTCCTTCTTCCAGAGGCCATGTCCGAACTGCAGCGACAGCATGCTCTCGCAGCGGTGCGAGTAGCTGTGGATCATGTTGTCCGCGCCGACCTCGTAGTTAAAACCCATGACCCACACCGTCCGCCCGCACTCCGCCGGGATGTCGTACGGGCGGTAGAACCACTCGTTGTTGGTGGGCGCAAAGCGGGCGTAGCGATTGGGGATGTACATCGCCAGCTCGTCATAGCCAAACCAGCCCGCGCCCCACAGCCAGACCTCCGTTACGCCCTCTTTGCGGATGCGGTCGATCAGCTTGTTCTCCTCAAAAGTTTTGCGGTAGCTGGACCGGTCGGGCGAATGTGAGAGCTTATCCGGGTCTTTTCGGGCGGCCAGGTAGGTCTCCTCGGTATAGCGAAAGCCGTCGATCTTCTCGGAAAAGCCGTCGATTTCGATGACGTCGACGATCTGGTAGGTAATGTACCCGCCGCTGGCCACGTGGATGGCGTCCGCCAGAATGTGCGAATACTTCCGCGGATCGCTCCCCTTCAAAAACTCGACCAGCGTCTTGCCGCCCTGACTCTTGAGCTTCGGGTTGTAGATGACCACGATCACCTTGGCCAGCTTGGGCTTGGTGACCACGTCCGCATTGTAGGTGAACTTCGGCGGCTGCCATTTCACGTTCGCCGGGTCCAGCACCGTGTAGCCGCCAACATCGCTCAACTCGCCCTCAGGCTTGACGACCGGCAGCGATTTCCACGCCGGCAGGGTGGGGCCCGCCTGCTGCGCGTGGGCCATCGACACGCCGCCCAGACCGATCACCATCGACACGATCGTTCGATACAGTGGTATGCACTTCATCCGCGTTTCTCCTCGCTAAAATTGATGGCGCCCAGCGTAGTCTCGACGCCTCTGCCACTTCCTTGTTCGTCGCCTTCACACCTCTGCCGTGAAGATCAGGCCCCCGCTTGACCCACCCGACGCCGCGGAGGCATGCGAGTGTCGGCTCATTTGCCGACTCGCCCCTCCACCGCACCAATGTCCGCTGCAGCGCCTTCGTACCTGTTCTGGTTGTAGTGGTCCTTTGTGATATACCCGACTCGCCCCGCCGCGGCGTCTCTCACCGGGCTCGCGGCGCCAGGCGCAAACGTCTCTGTGTCCACCAAACCGGCCGACGCCCAATCCCGGAATACAAGGTTGTTCTCGACGACCACGCGCCCCTGCGGCCCAGCGCCGAAGTGACACACATAGTCGCGCTTGGCGTCGAACGCCACGTCCGCCTCCGGCTCGATGACCACGTTGTGCTTGACCGTCACGTCCGGCCCGTACACGTCCACGAGCGTGGCGACGTACGCGCTGCCGCTATCGGCGGCTCGGCGCGATCGGTAGAGCGTGTTGAAATAAACCTCGGAAGCCGCTCTCGAAAAATAGCCCGATGAGCTGTCAAGGTCCGCCTGCCGAACCTGGTTATGCTCGTACATTGGATACTTGCGCTTTTCCCAACTGATGTTGTTGTAGAAGCGGTTGACCGCGTCGGGACCGTTGTAGCCCAGAGCGTTGAGCTTCATGGGAAAAATGCGCACATCGTTCCCCCACTGCCGGGTGAAACGGTTGTTGTAGACGCGGAAATAGCCGCTGCCGACGATGCAGACATTGTGGCCGATGGGGGATTTCGCCATGCCGATGTCGCTGAAACTGCACTCATGCACATGGAGGTTGAAGCACTTGTCCAGGGTGATCGCCGCGAACGCCTGAGCGCCATTGTCGTGGTTCTTGAACGTGCACTTGTAGATCTCAAAGTCCAACGCGACGGATTTGAGGTTGCCGATGCTGTAATCCGTGTTGGTGATGGATGCACCGTTGACCTTGCCGTCCACGGTGACGTTTTCCCACCTGAAATTGTAGAAGGTGCTGGCCTTGGTCCCGTCGAAGACTTTGGCCGAGTCGTAAACGTAGAAACAATAGTCCGACGCATCCTTGATGACAAAATCCTTGAAGAGGACATCGTGGCTCGCGCCGGTGATCCACATCGCCCTGCACTTGTAGTTCTCAAATCGGAAATTCTCGAAACGGACGAAGGCAATGTTGCGGAATTCGTTGGATTGGGGGGTGCTGGTGGTGAATACGGTGTCAGGATCACAGGTGATCGTAATCGGCTGTTCCGCCGTGCCGGTGATATTGCTCAGAGAAAGGCCGCTATATCGGCCGGGGGCGATCCAGACCGTGTCGCCGGGACGCAGCTTGAGCGTCGCCTGCGCATCGGGATACCGAAGATGGCCCAAGCCAGTCCCGATGACAATGCGTTGCGGGGCTGCGGCCAACGCGAGCCCGGACACGAGAGCCGCTAGTGCAGCGACGGCGGCAAGACCCACGCTTACTGACCTCCACAACATTTTCGCCGTCCCTTTCACTGTTTGCCGTCGCACCGCATCTGACCGGCCCCCGCGCAACTCGTCGCGCGTCGATCAGCGCGAACTCACGGAATACACAGGTGACCTTCCTGGCGGCAGATGCAGCCTTCTGGACCTCCACCGCATTAGATTGTAAGAGGATGGCTTTACAATGCCACGGTGCCGGATGAAATCGACCGCCTCGCCAGGAGAAGACACATGCACAAGACTTCCGTGATCCTTGGCCCTCGTGCCGCGGTCTTGCTGTCGGCAATTATTGCGACGGCCCTCGGGGCGTGGGTCCCGCTCGCGGCCGGCGGCGACGTACTGGGGGATGATTTCAACAGCGGCCAACTGGACGGCTGGCGCTTGAGGGAGGGAACGTGGTCCGTCAAGGATGGCCGGGCAATCGCGACCGGCCCATTCGCCGTCATGCTGCACAGGAGCGATCCGCAGCGCGACTGCGAACTGGCGGCGGATGTGGCATATTCTCACACCGAGCCTCACGCGGCCGCCGGCCTTCTGTTCCGTTACGCCGAGGACGGCACAGGCTACGCCGTCGACCTGCGCGAGATCGAACGGGGCGTACACCCCGAGTCTGGCCCGTGGGAGCGGCCTGTCGTGCAGCTCTACCGCCTCGGCAAGGATGGCTGGAAACTCCTCCAGGAATCCAAGGTCCCCGACTGCCGCTCGGGGTTGCTGCGGCGGCTTAAGGTGGTCTGCAAAGGCCCAAATATCTGGGTCTACTATCAAGACACGACCACGCCAATCCTCACGCAGTACGACCCGCTGTACGACCGCGCCGGCCTCATCGGGCTGTGGAAAGACCACGTCGGTATCGGCCTGTACGACAATTTCTCGGTCGGTCCGCTCGCCGCCCTGCTCCCGCCGGACCCCGCCCGGACCGATTGGTCGTGGGTGCGCGGCGCCGTCTATGTGCGGTCGAATGCGGTCAACTCCGTCCAGATGTGGCACGACTACTGGGACCACACCCAAGTCATCGACCGGGAACTGTCCTACGCCGCCTGTTACGGGTTCAACATGGTCCAGGTCTACCTGCACTGGATCGTGTGGGACCGGCACAAGGAGGACTACACCAAACGAATCGACGATTTCCTGTTTCGGGCAGACAAATACGGGCTGAAGGTGAATCTGATCCTTTGGGACGATTGCGGGCACGTCGAACCGAGTCTGACCTTTGCCAACCCCGTGCCCGGCCGGCACAACTCTCAGATGATGCCCAATCCCTCGCACACGATCCGGGATAGTGAGGAGATGTTGACGGCCCACAAAGAACGGTTCAGACAATACGTCGAATCGGTCGTCGCGCGGTTCAAGAACGACAGGCGCATCGCCTTCTGGCAGCTTTACAACGAGTGCATGGGGCCGAAGGAGAAATACCGCAACGGTACGGCAGACGCCAACCTAAACCGCCTCCTCGCATGGACCCGCGAATGGGTGAAAGGGACCGGGACCCAGCACCCGGTCACAGCGACCGGCGGCGGATTCTATGGGCCGAAGTACTCGGACTTTTACACGTACCACTCGTACAGATTCGGCAACCAGCCGCTCCCGAACGCGGATGGCGGGCCAGAGCATCTCTGTACCGAGACGCTCAACCGGCCGGACGCCGATCTGACGCAATGCGCAAAAGAGTTTGCCGCAAAGACGAACGGATTCGTCGTCTGGGAACTGATGATCGGCCGGGACAACTGCCGCTATCCCTGGGGACACCCCGATGGCCCAGACGAGCCCGCCGCGCCATTCCACGGCGTGGTGTACCCGGATGGCCACCCATGGGACCTCCGCGAGGTGAAGGCTCTGCTCGGCGATGCCGCGTTTGCCGCGATGAAGGCACGCGCGTTCTCGGTCGAATATTTCGACGGCGAGTTCACGGCCAGCAAAAAGACATCGATTACGCCGAGGATCGACTTTGACCTGAACGACGAGGCGGGGTACGGATCGCCGGATGCATCGGCCGGCATCGGCAAAGACCGCTTCTCAATCCGCTGGACAGCAACTCTGGTCGCACCAACGCCAGGGACCTACATCTTCGACGTTGACACCGACGGGGTCTTTCGATTGTCGGTCGGTCAGACCAAGGTGATTGACAAATCCGACCACAAGCGACGTGAGGTCACAGGAACAATCGACTTGACGACCCGCAAGGAGTACCCGCTCACAGTTGAGTACGTTCACTCGGACGGCCGCTCGAGCGCTCACCTCTTCTGGGCCGGGCCGGGCCTCAAGAAACAGATCCTGCAACCGACTGGACGATAAGCAGGCCTTCCTCCGGCTTGCGTTGCCGAACAGATCCGATATTGCACGCGAGCATTCCCACGCCCATCATGTCACTCGGCCTCCACGATCACACCGAATCGATTGAGCCGCGACCGGCGGGCAACTGGAATCGTCGCCGGCCCATCGCTAGATTGACGCAGATTGTCGTACAGGTCGGCGGCTACTTCGACATCGACAACCCCGCCGACCAGTTCCTCCTCTCTTGGAGAACGGCCACATCCAAGACGCCCGCTTTACCCGCGGATCATCCGCAGGAGATGCAAATGAAGATCACGATCCAATATTGGGCACAGGCTCGCCAAGCCGCCAATGCTCCATCTGAGACGATCGACGTCGTATCGCATTGCTCCATCGCCCAATTGCTGCAGCACCTGGCGGATCGACACGGCGACGCCCTGCGCCGGATCATCCTCTCCGCCGACAGCCGCCCGCATCCATCCATCGTCCTGGTCCTCCGCGACCAGCAGGTCCCCCCCGACTCTTCCACCCCCCTGCGCGACGGCGACACCCTCGACATCATCCCCCCCATCGCCGGCGGCTAGCAAAACGGCCCAGGAACCGCTCTGTGCTCCTTCTCATGCCTGGAGGCTCCCAGATGCACCCGGATGACCAACTGACCCCTGATGAAAAAGCCGTCTACGAATGGCAAATGTGGGTCCCCGACTTCGGCGAAACAGGCCAGCAGAAACTCAAGTCCTCATCCGTACTGATCTCCCGTTGCGGAGGGGTTGGCGGAGCCGTCGCGCTCAACCTTGCCGCCGCCGGCATCGGCCGCCTCGTCCTGGCACACGCCGGCAACCTCAAACCCTCCGATCTGAACCGCCAGATCCTCATGACCCACAACCACATGGGCAAGCCACGCATCGAATCGGCACGCCGACGCCTCCGATTGGGTCTCTAAGATTACCGACCCCGAAATCCGCGCCGGCGTTGAGGCCGCTATTACGAAGAACCTCGTCCCCGCCGCCACCGAAATTCATTACCCCGGCCATTTCGTCATCACCGCCGATGGCGTCGGTTTTGGCAACGATACCACCTGGCCTGGCCTCGACTCCTGGCAAATGACCGGCGCATTTCTGCTCCTCGGGCGCACGCGAATGGTCCTCGACTATTTCGATTTCGTCCGCGACTCCCCGCGAAAGGACGGCAACATCCCGTAATGTGCCAATATTCGACCGAACCATAACCCGCTCTTTAGCGGGGGCTTGAGGCTCGTCGGCCGCTGCGGTTTCGCTCGTTGTCCATGCCTGTCGAACGCTACAATCCCCGCCATGATTCTCCAGCCCTGGTATTTGCTGGTCATGGCGCTGGCCAACTGGCTCAATCGGCAGCAGCAAGCCATGATCGAATACCTTCGCGAAGAGAATCGCGTGCTTCGCGAGAAGCTCGGCAAGAAGCGAATCCTTCTCAGCGATGACCAACGCCGTCGTTTGGCCATCCGGGGCAGGGTACTCGGGCGTAAGCTCCTGTCGGAAATCGCCTGCCTCTTCACGCCCGACACCGTTCTGGCCTAGCATCGCAGGCTGATCGCCAACAAGTACGACGGCAGCCGAAGACGCGGCCCAGGACGCCCAGAAACGGAGCCGAACATCCGCGAGCTCGTCCTGCAGATGGCCAGTGACAATCTCTCTTGGGGCTACACCCGCATCCAAGGCGCCTTGGCCAACCTCGGGCATAGCATCGGCCGCACCACCATTCGACGTATTCTGCAGCAAGCAGGCCTGGAGCCGGCCCCTGAACGCCACAAGGGCATGTCCTGGACGCAGTTCTTGAAGATCCACTGGGACACGCTGGCCGCTGCGGATTTCTTCACCGTCGAGGTCTGGACCCTGGGCGGGTTAGTGCGGTACCTCGTGCTGTTCGTGATCGACCTGTCAACTCGCAAGGTCGAGATCGCCGGCATCGCGCCGGATCCTGACGGCCATTGGATGAAGCAGGTGGCTCGTAACCTGACCGATCCGTTCGCGGGGTTTCTTCGCAACAAGAAATATCTGATCCACGATCGGGATCCGCTCTTCACTGAAGTCTTCGCCCAGATGCTCAAAGGGGCAGACGTGAAAACCCGCAAGCTGCCGCCTCAAAGCCCGAACTTGAACGCTCTGGCCGAGCGATTTGTCCGATCCATCAAATCCGAGTGCCTGGGGCGGATGATTCTCTTCGGCGAGGCCAGTCTGCATCGTGCCGTCGAGCAGTTCATGGGCCATTATCATCGCGAACGGAATCATCAAGGGCTGGGGAATCGCCTGATCCAACCCGAGGAAAGCGTCGTCCGATGCCATGGCGCAGTCCAGTGCCGCAAGCGTCTCGGAGGCCTGTTGCGGTACTACCATCGCGCGGCGTAACACTGGACTCGGCCCCCCTACCGCGTTGCAGCCCTGACAACTGCGATTTCCTTTGCGCCGACGTCAGGAATCGGCATCTTCGACAACAACGCTGCACGTCGCTCCGCCATTACTCCCGGTCCCAAGGGCTCAATTACTTCCGCTGGATCTCGGCTCGAACGGCCTCTCGCACCGAGCTGATGCTGTCATTCATACCTCGATCGGGTTTCGGCACCATACGTGACCGACATGACCAACTCCGCCGGTGCTGGGCGTCCAGCACGCCTTCGACGGCCACCGATGTCGGCGTTGGGCAATGTGATAGGATCGAGGATCTCCGACGGTTGTCAATCGGCCCAGATGGACACTTGCCAGTTGGATTCAGTGGCAGTTGGGGAAAGGACTTGCGCCTCGGCCGGGTATTTTGACCATACGGGGACGATATACAGTTTAATGTACATCGGGGGCCGTGCAAGCGGCCTCGTCCGGCGTTTCGCATGTTTCCCGGCCGTTGATGTACAGTTTGATGTACATCAGGTCCGGAAAAGCGCAATCGGGTAGGAGGGGGCCTCTCGGCCCCCGTCCTCCCACACCACCGGACGTACTCATCGTATCCGGCGGTTTCGTTCAATGTTGTAGCTGCTCGTACCTCAACGTCAGGATCATCAGGCCCT
>Ga0315284_10011893_pt1 | contig 12393 bp, 9 predicted proteins | sample YL17G09_16_MG_FD_203696 | JGI IMG/M metagenome (GOLD analysis project Ga0315284, IMG submission 203696) | Sediment microbial communities from Yellowstone Lake, YNP, Wyoming, USA - YL17G09_16 | ecosystem: Environmental > Aquatic > Freshwater > Lake > Sediment | place: USA: Wyoming | collected...
CTACCGCTGTGGGCTGGACTGTGCCCGCGCTGACTGATGTGGCGGGAAATCCTGCGATCACTGACATGCCGCCTCTCGACTCGCGCATCAAGGCCCTGCGGGACATCATCGTCGACACAACGCCTCCACAGGCGTTCGATGACCCTGGGGTCAGCGACACGTACGTCTACGTGCAGCCGGCGTACCTGTCGTGGCACGAGTTCGTTGAGGATAGAGAACGGATTATTGCCCGCGAGGACTGCCCGATCTACATCGATGTCCTGTCCAACGACTTCGACAACTGCTCGGGAGGCCTGTCGGTGACGACGGCCACGGTTCCCGCGCCGTCGTACGGTGTGACGTCGCTGTTCACGGACGGTGGGACGGGGCACTACCCGGTCCTACCGGGCGCTTGCGACGCGAAGGTCGTGCGGTACAGCCCGTACTCGGACTACAGCGGGCCGGACGAGTTCGGGTACACAGCCCGCGACTGCAGCGGGAATACATCCGATGCGATGGTGTATCTCTACGTCTTTGCGAAGAACAGCCTCGGGAGCGGGGTCCCGAACGCGTTCTCCGGTGTGCCCGCGATGTTCCGACTCGAGACGCGCGACGACCTCTTGCTGAGAATCGCGGACGCAGAGAGGTTCGGCTACCGGTTCGCGCTTCCCGCTGCGACGGAACACGGCGTCCTCACGTGGACAGATGACACCATCGTCTACGACCATGGACTCGGAACCACGAGCCTGGATCTTATCTACACTTCGGCAGACGGGTATGAGGGCGTGGATGCCTTCACGTGGAGCGTGACGGACCCCTTCGGGATCGTGCAAGAGAAGTCGGAGTCGTTCTCGGTCGTTCAAGCAGATGCCGGGCTGGTGCCCTTCGTGCCTGCATTGGAGCTGCGAAGGGGCGGCATGGTTCATCTTGCTGTGCCTGGGGGCTTGTTCGATGTGGGCGGCGTCGCCGCGATCCGCATCCAACGACTTGGCGCATTCGGCGAGGTGGTCGGGGAAGTCGCGCCGAGCGACGTGGCCGAGGCGATCGCCGTGGAGTCGTCGCGCGGAACGGGCGTACTAGCGGTCGATTCGTCGAAGCTCTTGCCTGGTCTCCTCCGCCTGCTGATTCCGGTCGGAGACGGCATGGTGTGCTCGGTTCTCGTGAAGGTCCGAGAAGGTGGCGGCCCGTGACGTGGCAAAGGTGGGCGCTCGTCGCGGCGTTTTGCTGCTCTTGTCCGTTCCTTGCGCTGGCCGGCGTGCCTCCCACGAGTACGGATCTCCAGCTGACGACGTGGGAGAACACCTCCCTCACCTTCGACGTTGTCGTGACCGACGGCGACATTGACCCACTGGCTCCGGAGACCCATCCACTCGAGTTCGTGGTCGCGGAGGCTCCCGCGCACGGGGTGGTGACGGGGGATCTCGACGCGGTGATCTATCAACCGTCGTCCGAGGCGATCCTCGTCCTGTCGTACACGCCGGCGGAGGGATTCTTGGGCACCGATGGGTTGCGTATCCAGGCGCGTGACTCCCTCGGAGAGCACGCCGATATCCTCGTGACGATCCAGGTTGTGGCGAGGGATTCCGTGGGCGAATTGACAGGGCATACGCTCGTGACGGCAACGATCGATGTTCCGGCAGTGACTCTGACGTCGATGAGTTGGTCCGGCGACGTGAAGTACAGGCTGTTCGCCACCTCTCTCCAGGTTGGGTTTCTCTTCAAGCGGCAAGCCGTGGACAACATTTTCGATGATCTGTACATCAACCTGACTTCTCCGCTCGGCGGAGTCGGCACCATCGCATCGCACATCGACTTTGACCCAGATCCGACCACGGACTTGTTCGACTATGCGGATCTCTCGCTCACCATGAGGTTTGGGAGCAGCTCGATCTTCGCTTCTCTCTACACGGACGGAACGCAGACCGGGTCCAGGATGTCCCTTGGCCTCTTCGGAGCGACGAACGATGGCAGCCTCTCGCTGAGTTCCCGTGTGACCTTTGCGTCGTGCTCGCTGTACTTCGACACGGCGTCGGTGACGTTGCGGGCAGCCGGTTTCCCGTGCGGTCTTGGGGACTGTGCGATCGACCTCAGCGGGACGGCCAGCTTCTCCTCGTCCGGCTTCGTGAAGGCGACGGTCTCGGCGAGTGGGATCGACTTCCCGGACGTCGGGTGGCTGTCGCTCGTGACGTCGGCCAACGTCATGGTTTCGTTTGAGGTTCAGACAAAGAGCCTCACGATCACTCCACAGTTTGAGACACCGATCGTCGACTGCATTCGTCTTGGGACTGAGATCGTGTGGGCGAACAACACGCTCGCGGATCTGCGACTCACGTCGATCCACGTGGATCATACGTTCGCCAACGGCGTTCGCTTGCGCATGCACACGTCACTTGACCCGACGGACTTGACGCTGAATCAGAGCGTCACCGGCCATCTTGACTATTGGGAGGCCGACGTGCTTTCGGGAGAGTTCGGAGCGTGCACCGGTGTCGGCGGGGACTGGGAGGTCGGCGTGTACTTCTCGCGCCCCGGAATTGGCGTGCAGCTGTTCGATTGGGGCATGCTTGAACTGAAGGCGAGCGTCGCCTGCGGGCGTCTGTGGGAGCTGTTCACCGAGCTTACGTTCCGCTCTGGAGTCTTCGGCGATCCGACGTCGGAGTTGTTGCTGGGACTCGCAGCGGCCTGGTAGGCGGTCTCCGCCAACTTCTGAGCCCCGCTCGGCGGATACGGTGGGGCTCAACGACCCGCAACCGGACCCGCTGAGTGTGATGGCTGTTACATACCGCTAGATCGCACGTCACTATACTGGTTTCAATCAGGACCCGAGATTTGGGGTCCGTCGCTGGCTGGCCTTCGTACGGACATGAATCTGGGATTGGTGCAGGAGACGTCGTCAGGTGCGCGGGCCCGTGGGGTTGATGGAGGAGATTGGTGTGCGAAGAGAGCGAGGACGTCGGCTTGGAGCGATCGCGGCCCGCGGGCTGGGGCTTCGCGCGACTCTGTCCGTCATCATGCTCGCAACGATCGCCCAGGCCGTCTGCGCGCAGCTCGAGGACCTGACGACCGCCTCCGCCAGCCTCGTCCTTTACGTCGAGCGCGCGGTGGCGCTCCGCATTGTGGACATCGAGCCTGTCCACGTCACGATGAGTCCATTCGACGTGGGCGACGAAGGTCTTCTCCTGGGGAGGATCCATCTCCTCACGTGGGGATTGTGCGACTACGTCGTGGGAATCTCAGCTCGAATGGCTCCGGTCGCTCTTCCCACCGGACTCTTCTCCGCGCGGGTGTCTGGCGCTTCCGGGGTGGACTTTCCGTCGCCGACTCCTCCGCGCGTCGATCTGGCTGAGGGCCCCGTGCCGCTTCTGGCGAATCGTGCCGATTGGCCGAGCGGCACCGCATCCACGGTCGAGATCCGTCTCGATCCGTCGAGATGGTCGTTGCCCACCGGAACCTACGCCCTCGAGATTGTCCTCTCGATCATGGAGGAGGACTAGGTGAAGCGGATGTGGGTCCTCCTCGCTCTTTCCGCCGTGATCGTCGCCCTCGGGTGCTCGGCGCAAGACACAGACACGGCCGTTGCCGTTTACGGCTTCACGCTGGACGAGACGGTCGTCGTACGGCTCGGCCTATCGAGGATCGAGCGGACGTTGGACGTGAGGGAGTTCGTGGGAACGTACGTGGACTTTGGCGTGATCCAAGGAACGACTGGAGCGATCACTGACTACGACCTGTACGTGTCGGCTCAGGCTTCGGTGATGCTCGGTGGGTGGGAGCGACTCATCGGCAGCGAAGGGCTCGAGCTCCGGCTCGACGAGGGCGGATTCAGTGGCATTGCGCCGTTGTGGGTCAATCGCGAGGCCCTCGGGTTCGAGCGCGCCGTCGCCCCGCCGGAGAGGACGATCCTCTTCGTGGGGGGGAACAACGTCCGCGACAACACGCGATTCTCGGTCGCGGCCCGCGTGAACCTGCTCTCGCTGACTGAGGAAGCGCTCCGCAGTGGAAGTGTCGTGACGTACACCGTGACGTTCACGGTCGTCGAACGATAGATCGGTGCAAGAAGAAACTAAGGAGGTTGGGGGATATGGGTAGGAACATAGTGCGGTGGTTGGGCGTGGCGGTGCTTGTCGCGGGGAGCAGCCTTGCGACCTACGCACAGGTGGATACGGACTCGGCGTCGACGAGTGCGTTCGATGTGACGCTGAGTGAGACGGTGCGCATTGCGGTCGAGACACAGCCGATCGCGTCGACGCTCATTGAGGTGGACCTCGAGACCCGTTACTTCTCGTTGGGGACCTTCACGGCCAGGGTGTGGGCGATCACGAACTACCAGGTGAGCGGCGATGTCGACCTGGCGGGGACGGCGTACCCGGCCCTCCTCGGTTCCGGAGAGGCTGCGATCCGCGTTCAGATCCAAGCGACCGACTTCGGTGCGACCGGTGACGACGTTGCAGACAACCCGGTGTCCGATGTTACGGCCGGGTCTCCGTACACGGCGCTTCCCGCAACGCTGGGGCAGGATCTTTGGCACGGCGGGAACACCGAGGGCGGCCTCCTTACGTACCAAGAGGCAACGGTCCACCTGTGGCTCGACCTCGACCAGTTGGGTGACCAGACGATGGGCTACAAGCTCAACGTCACGGTGAAGCTCCTCGTCACCGAGGAATAGGGCGGGAGGCGGCGGTGCGGGAGCGGGGTTTGGCAGCCCGAGCGGGTCGGACGGGACGTGGCGTCGGATGCGCCGTCTTGATTTCGGCTCTTCTTGCTTGGCTTGCTGTGGGGGCCGTTGACACAGACGAAATGGCCACCGCGACCTTCTCTGTGAGCCTTTCGGAAACGGTTCGGGTCACCGTGGGGAGCGCGTACGTGACGCACTCGACGACGACGTGGGACCTGTTCGACCCCTACTTCCCTGCTGGCGGCGCTGACCCGTTCGGGCGTTTCGAGATCCGCGTGTACGCGATCACGGGGTACGAGTTGTCGCTGACGAAGGAGACTGCGGTGTCGCTGGTCTCGGGGGGCACTACGACGGCGTCCGTGGACATCGTGGACACGTTGATGGAGATTCGGACGGACGCCCTGGAGGGCGATGACGACGACGGCGGTCAAGCCGATAATCCCGTTCTGGATTGGACGGAGACCGCGAACTGGATACCGTTCCCCGACGGCGTGTCGCTCCTGTTCCACGGGGGCAACACGGAGGGTGGCGCGCTGGTTCATCACCGCGCTGCCGAGTCGCTGCGCATCAACCTGGAAGCTCTCCGGAACAACGCATCGGGCAACGTGTTCACGTTCACGATCACGGTCATGGTGACTGAGACATGACCCGCACAAGCCGGCGGTCATTGAAGGTCCGCGTGCCCTTGCACGGGTTCGGCGGCGCGCTTGCTGCTCTCTTGCTCCTCTTCCTCGGCGGCAACCTTGGCTGCAGCCTCGATGTCGCGGCGCAGGGTGCGTGCCAGACCAGCCCTCCCGATGTCTCCGACACGGTGCAGGAGTCGGATCTTGCCAGCCAATACCTGCTCGTCTTCGCGACGACGCAGGTTGAGGTGGGAGGAGTGCAGACCCCACCGTGGAGAGTCGAAGCGACCATCGTCACGGTGAGTGTTCCCGCCGGCGCGGACCCTGTCGGCGAGATGGCCCTGGCCCTTCGCGAAGTGGGGACGAGCACCTGGCTGGCGAGCGGAGGCACGGTGAAGGAGGCGAGCGACTCCGGAGAGGTGTTCGGCGTCGAGTATCGGCTGGACCTTCGCGCGCTGGGCGACGGAGCTGCGGGGGCCTACGCGTTCGACGTGACCTACCACCTTGTTGTCGATGCGGTGGAACTTGACTCCGAGACCGTGCGATTGACGATCTCGACGAGCGAGACCGTGAGCGTGGCGCTGTCGGGCACCGTCGACGACCTTTCGCTCACCGCGCTGACGGAACGATACGTGTCTCTCACAGGTTCGATCGATGTCGCCGTGCGCGCTATCTCGAGCTACCGCCTGACGCTCTCCTGCACCGTGGACCTCGCCCCCGACAGTCCGGGACTTCTCGTCATCAGTTCCTCCGGCATCGTGGTTCAGGCGAACCCCGCGGGCGGCGTGCTTTCGACGAACAGTGGGCTGACTCACCAGCCGGTGCGCGACAACCCGTGGATGTTCACGCAGAGTTTCGTAGGGTCGAACTCCGCCGGCCAGCCGACGGTCGTGCGGGTCTCGTTTCAGATGGACTTGGATGCGATCGGAAACGGGACGGGCGGCGAGGTGCGACAGGTTGTGGCCACGTTCACGTTGACCGAGGAGTAGGAGGGATCCACGCATGCAGAGGACGTACAAGGTTTTGATCTTGCTCGCTGCCGCGTTGTGCCTGGCGTGGGGCGCCGTGGCGGAGATCGTTGTCAGTCCATTGACCATCGAAATCCCCGCGAACCCGGGGGATGAGGCTGCAGGTTCCTTCGTCATTCGCAATGCGGGGACGGCGGCCGAGAACGTCACCGTGTCAGCGTTTGGCTACACGCTCGATTCGACGGGGGCCATCCTCCTGGATCCGGTGGTGCGCTCGCTCGTGCCGTACTTGACGTTCTCGCCCGTGACGTTCTCGGTGCAGCCCGGGGAAGAGAGTGCAGTCAACTTCCGATTCACGGCGCCGCCGGAGGCAGGCGACCACTGGGCGATCTTCTTCGTCGAGGGGAGCACGATCGTGCCGGTGAGCGCGTCGTCGGGCGACGTTCAGACTTCGGTTGGCGTCAAGGTCCAGTACGGAGTGAAGCTCATCCAGCGCGATCCGAACGCGACTCGCGACGGTGCGATCGTCGGCATGTCCCTCGTGGCGGCAGGCACGCCGAGCGTTGGCGTGAGTTTCGCGGACCTTGGGAACAGCGTGCTGCGCAAGGCATCAGGTTGGGTCGAGTTTCGCGACGTGGCAGGCACCGTTGTGTCTCGTGTAGCGCTCGACGAGTTCACGACGCTGCCGGGCGGGTTTCGAGATCTCGCGGTGGCGATCCCAGGAGAGGTGCTGAGCGTGCAGGGGACGTACCTCGCGCTGTGCGTTGTGGATTTCGGCGGCGAGCGCCTCGTCGCCGGTGAACTCCAATTCTCGGTTGAGTAGGGCAGGGAGGGTTCTGCGGTGAAACGGTTCCACGGGGCGTCGATGCTTGTTGCCCTCGTCGCGCTCGCTGTCATGGCGAGCGCGGCGGTTGCTCAAGGCGTCGATGTCTCCGCGTTTGAGCCGCGGGTGTCGGCCACCCCGGGCGAGTACGTCAGCGTCGCGCTCTCCCTCACCTATCACGGGACGGTGTCCGAGGCCGTCGAGGTCGTTGTGCAGGTTCCCGGACCGGGCTGGACGTTCCTCAGCGATCGGAAGAGGGTCACGTTGGGGCCGGAGATACCCGAGACGGTGTTCATGACCTTCATGCCCCCCGTCGACCTGCCGGCCGGCGAGATCGTGATTCGCTTCCGAGTTCTCTCGGTTCTTCAGGGGCTCGACGTCGGAGGCACGGAGGTCCGACTGACAATCTCACAGCACGTGCGGCTTGTCGTCACAGCGCCAGGTTCGGCGTCTCTCGCACCGGACGACGTGGCGACCTACACCTTCGTCGTGAGGAACGAGGGGAATACGCCCGTGACGGCGTCAATTCGCGTGCAGACGGAGCTTGAAGGCGTGGAGCCAGATGGTGAGACTCGAATGCAGCTTGTCGCGGGCGAGACGCGGCCGTTTCCCGTGACCGTTCGAGTGCCGACGGAGGGCGCGCCGCAGACCGCGCGGATTGTCGTTGACGCCTGTGTCTTACCTGAAGGCGCCGCATGCGCCCGCGGCGTGCTTCTGCTGGACATCCTTCCGCCGGGACCGGACGCAGTGCCGGGCATCGCGGATGCCTATTTCCCGACCACGCTGACCGTCGGCTTCGGTCACGGCCAAGACCCTTGGCTGATCACCGCATCGGCCGCGCTGTGGACGCACGGCGATCTGCTGGACGGTCGCACCTTTGACGTAGGCTTGACGTTCCAGGGTCCCGACGCCATCGGGATCGTGTCGATTGCGGCCAATCTTCACAGCTTCCTGGCTCCGGACGTTGATGTGAGCCTCCAACGAAGCGATACGTCCCAAGGCTGTGGGCTCGGGATTCCCATGCCGCTTGGATCTCTCAGCATCACGCTCGTGGATGACTGCGGAGTCCAAACAGGCGGACGGGTGGCGTCCCTACGCTGGCGTGCCGGGCTTGACGACGTATCCCTGGGCCTCGGGGGGGCCGCTTCCATGGTCGATGGCGTCTATGGTCTCAACGGGGCGGCGGACGCGTCGTGGTTGTCCGTCGTGGGTGCCGTGGCTGAACGCCCCATCTTCGTCGCTGTGGGCGGAGAAGGACACTGGACAGGCCCCGATTTCTACGGGCCGGGCGTCGACACGTGGGGATACTCCCTGTCGGCCGGGGTGCGTGCAGAGGACATGGCAACTCTCTCGCTCGATCATCGGTGGGACCGGTCGGACGTGCTCGGCTCGGCCGCGGTCAAGGAGCACGATGGGGCGACCACCAGGTTCGCCGCGACGGCAAGCTTCGATTGGGCGTCGTTTCGATACGAAGTGGCTCGACGCGTCGAGTCCTGGGAACCGTCTCCGATCGAGAACGGGTGGCGCGAGAAGGAGGAGCGCGACGACTCGCAGGCCTGGGGACTCAGCCTCGCCACTGGTGGGTTTCAGTGGGTCGGGTCGGGCTTCTATCGCGAGTACCTGCAGGAGGGCGTGCGCGATGATGACGGCGACAGCCTGTTCGATGAGGATCCGGTCGACGGCGTGGACAACGACGGCGACAACAAGATGGATGAGGATGGGCCGAATTGGGATGAACACTCCGTCGCTGGTTCAGCGTTTCTGTTGTCGTACACGGGCGTCGTGGGTCATGCCGAGGTCGGCTACGAGAACAGCGAAACGCACGTGCCCGGGAAGCCGGATCCGGTGGACGAAGTGCATCGAATACGGGGCGCCATCGGGGTGCCTGTAATCGACTCCGTTACGGCGTCCCTCTCGGCCACCGTCGAGGCGGATGGCGAATGGGAACAACAGCTGGACGTGCGGTATGCCCCAGAGGGAAGCGGACTGGCGGCCACGGTGCGGCTGCGTCTCACATGGTTGGAGGCTGGCGCGGGGAGCTTCGAGATCCGACCGTGGTTCGGAGTGGACTTCGAGTACGAGTTCCTGCTCGCCTCTCGCGTTAAGGTCAAGGGGCAGGTGGCCGGGACGGTTTTCGTGGACGACAACGGCAACGGCGTTCGAGACGCGGGGGAAATTGGCGTGCCTGATGTGGTCCTCGGAATGGGTGGGGTCAGGGCTCGCACGGGCGAAGCGGGCGACTACCGCCTCCCGGCGGTGAAGCCTGGGGTCTACACGCTGAGGCTCCTTGCCCTACCGGCAAATCTGCGGGCGGGACAGACATCGACGATCGTTGCGCTGGAGGCGGGCAAGGTCAGCTCCGTCGACTTCGCGCTCCGCGCCGTGGGGACGGTGAGCGGCGGCGTCTTTGACGACTCCAACCAGAATGGCGCTTGGGACGAGGGTGAGGTTGGGATCCCGGGCGCCGTTGTCACTCTCGGCTCCGGTGCGGACACGCAGAGTGCGCGAACGAACGCGAACGGGCTGTTCACGTTCGTCGGCCTCGTCCCCGGCCGCTACGACGTCGGACTCGTTGTGTCGTCGCTACCGGCGCGTTGGCGCCCCACGACGTCCACGCAAGTGCGGGTGGAGCTTGGAGTCGGCGGCGAGGCCGCCGTTGCGTTCGGCGGCTACGAGCCACCTCGAGAGGTAGCGTTCACGTTCCGCTCCTCGACGCTGACCTTCGATGTCGCGCGGCCGCAGGGAGGAGAGCCGTGGAGTCGCGAATTCACGGCCGATCCCGGGGCGAGCTACGGGAGCGAGACGTCGTTCACCTGGGACTTCGACGGGGACGCCGACGCTGATGACGTCGGGCGGATCGTAACGCACACGTTCCCGGGCTCTGGGCGCTACGTCGTGACGTTGACTGCGAACGGCGGGGACAGGGTGGCCAAGATCCTCGACATTCTCGACAACGAGCCGTAGCTAACTCGCCCGCCGCCCGGCTCGTTCAGTCGTCAGGACTCCACCTTGGGTTTGTTGTCGACCTTCACAAACGGGCCAGCCGCTCTGTCAGGACCCGAGGCGAAATGGCGCGATCCTTCCCGGCGCGGCTCTGACCGCGGCCGCCGCATCGCGAAGCACCGCGGGCGCGTCGTGGCCAAGGTTGGAGACGAGGACGCGTCGCCCGCGCGCGGCGAGCGCTTGCGCGTCCCCGAAGGCCTGCGCGCGAAGGAGGAGACCGAAGCTCACCGGCCGGCCGGCGTCGTCGGGAATCTGGAGGTCGTGGCCCGGCTCATCGACGAGTTCGATGAAGAGATTTCGCCCCGAGTCTCCCTTGTGGAGTTGACCGGTCGAGTGGAGGAAGCGCGGGCCGTAGCCGAGCGTGGTGGCACAGTTGGTTGCATCTCGAAGAGCTCGCCGCAGGGTGGCGAGGGATTCAGCGATCTCCGGGCGCGGATCGAGGTAGGCGAGGATCGCGACGTAGTCGCCGGGGACCGCCTGGCTTACGAACAGCCGCAGCGCGTCGGGAGTCAGAGGGACGCACGGTGTCGATGGACGTTCTCCTCGGTCGCGATAGAGCGACAGCATCTGCCGCGTGACGCTCTTCGAAGACTCGACGTCGGGTTGATCGAAGGGATTGACCCCGAGCAGGTGACCGAGAAGCGCTGTTGCGAATTCCCACAGGAAGAATTGTCCCCCCAAGCCCTCGGGGCCGGAGAACTCCACATGCACGGTGGGTGGCGGCGTCTCGGCGTCGCTGCCGAGGCGGATGAACACGCGGTCGGCTCCGTAGACGTCTGGCGTCCCGAGGGGCTCGCCGACGATCGGGACCACTCCTACGCCGCACTTTCCGGTGCTTTCCGCGATCAGCTGTTCGAGCCAGTCGCCGAAACTCGTCATGGCCTCAGGCAGGACGATCGTGGCCTTGTCGCGCCCGTCGTCGACGTGCGCGGCGAGAAGAGCGGCGAGGAGCGCGGCCGGATTCCGTTCAAGCGGAACGGAGGGACCGCAACGCTCGGCCATGGATCGCGCGCTCTCGATCAACTCGTCGAGGTCCAGGCCGAGGAGCGCGGCTGGGACGAGGCCGACGAGGGACAGCGCGGCGTAGCGCCCGCCGATCGTGGGATCGTTGAGAAAGATGTGGCGAAAGTTATGGTGTTGCGCCAGCTCGACGAGCGAACTGCCGGGATCGGTGATCGCCACGAAGCGCCCGCCGGCCGCGGCGTCTCCCACAGCGTCGCAGGCGAGTCGAAAGACGTAACGGAAGATCGACAGGGTCTCGCTCGTCGTCCCGGACTTCGTCGAGACGATGAACAGGGTGCGTCTCACGTCGAGAGGCTCGACCAGCCGCCGCAACGCGTCTGGGTGCGTCGTGTCGAGGACGATGAGGCGGGGAGCGCCGGCGGGGGAACGGAGCGTCCTCGCTAGCGTTTCCGGCGCGAGGCTCGAGCCCCCCATGCCGAGGAGGGCGACCGCGTCGCAGCCCTCCGTCCGCACCGACTCTCCGAACTGCCGCAACGGGCCGACGTGGTCCGCCATCGTCTGCGGAAGCCGCAGCCAGCCGAGGCGGTTCGCGATCTCGTCCGGGCGGGGTCCCCACAGCGTGTAGTCGCCTGACCAGGCGCGGCGGACGGCGCCAGCTGTCGCGAGGCGCTCGATGCAACGCGTCAGTCCTCTCGGCTCGGGGATGGCACGGATCATCAGGTCTCGCCTTCCGTTCCGCTCATGGCGGGTTCAACATACACCAAACAACGGGGATCTGTCAGATCTCGACGCAGTCTGGTGAACCGCTGTCGGAGATCATTCCGCGGAGGGCGGCTCCCCAGAGAACGGCCTGGGGCGGGAGGACGACGAGGACGGGAACCCGTTCGAGGAAGGACGAGAAGCGGCCCTTTGCCAGGAAGGCGTTGCGGAACCTTGGGGCGCGCAGAAAGGGAAGGATGCGCGGCGGGATGCCGCCGCCGAGGAAGATGCCGCCCGTCGAGAGCAGTTTGAGGGCGAGGTTCCCTGCTTCGGCCGCGAGGATGTCGCAGAGGATCGCCACGGCTTCGTGGCAAACGGCGCTGCGGCCCTCGAGAGCCGCATGCACTACCACAGGGGTCGGGTCCGCGGCGGCGGCGATCTCGGCGCTGACCGCCGGATCCTCTGTCCGCCCTTCTTCGGTCACCAGGAAGCGATGAATCCTCGGAAGTCCGATGCCCGAGCAGGCGCGCTCAACGCTCACGTGCTTGTGCTCTCGCCACAGGCTCTCGAGGAGACGCGTCTGTTGCGGGGTCGTTGGAGCGAAGTCGGCGTGTCCCCCTTCGGAGGGGTGGGCGCGCGGCGCCTCTCGGCCGCGCGTCA
>Ga0315284_10011894_pt1 | contig 12393 bp, 9 predicted proteins | sample YL17G09_16_MG_FD_203696 | JGI IMG/M metagenome (GOLD analysis project Ga0315284, IMG submission 203696) | Sediment microbial communities from Yellowstone Lake, YNP, Wyoming, USA - YL17G09_16 | ecosystem: Environmental > Aquatic > Freshwater > Lake > Sediment | place: USA: Wyoming | collected...
TCGTCAACGTTGAGGTTAGCGTTGAGAGCAGGTGTGTAATCAAGAACACCAGCCATAGTCAATGCTGAAGCAACGTCAGCAGAGCAAAGAATGATGTTACCTTTTCCACGACGAGTTCTCTGAGCGATTCTGTTTGCATCTCTTTCGATTTGGAACAGAAGACCTTTGAACTTCTCAACTGACCAACGACCGTTGGAGTCAACGTCTAGATCGAATACACCAGCAGTAGCAGTGTTTTCTACAGCGCCTTGTTCAGCAACCTTGTAGATAGTTCTGATAACTTCGCGGTTGATTTCAGCAAGAATCTCAGTTGAGAGAATGTTTGCCAATTCCGCTTCAGCGTTCAGACCGTGGATTGCCTTGAGGTCTTGAGCGAGTTCTAATGAGTACTCAGCTTTCAGAGCACGAGTCTTTGCAGTAACGGTGACTTTCTCGATTGAGAATGCCATCTCGTTGAACTGGTGGCCAGTGGTGCCCAGATTTTCTGAGTCGCCAGTTGGCATACCTTGACCAACGTTGTATGCAGTTTGATCTGCAGTTGCGGTTGGATTCAGGATTGAAGGGTTGGAACCAGATTGGATCGTAGTACCAATACCAGCACCTACTTGCGAGAAGGAGTTGCCAATACCAACGCCAGCAGATGCATCATTACCTGAGAAGGTAGTATCTGCTTCGTTGTAGAATGCTTCAGTACCAGTCTGTGAAGCATAACGTGAACGCATTGCGAAGATGAGTCCAGTAGGACCACTCATTGGTTGAACGCTAGCCAGGTCATAAGCGACCAGGTTAGGCATTGAACGACGGATGAGAGAAATTAAGACTGGATCGAAACCAGCGGTAGGACCGGCACCACCGGAATATCCACTGAAACCACCACCACTACCAGCGGAGTTACCACTGTTGGTTGGTGATTCGGCAAGGAATGATCCGCCGTGTTCGAAGGAGGATTGCTCTCTGAGAAATTTTTCTTGGTTTTCGAGCAGGACAGCGGTTACAGCTCTACGATGAGAATCTCTGATTGAATCAAGACCCTGATAGTCGAGAAGAGGTGCCCACTTTTCCTGCAGATGTTCGGAATGAAACATTTGCGTTTACCTTTTTCTAATGTGTTTGTTTACGTTTGAATTATATTAAATTCAATTATTTGCTAAATGATGAAAGAGTTTTTAGATAAGTAGCCATTGAACCTGAAACATACTCAGGTGAATGATCTACTCCTTCTGAAAGAGTTTCAGTCTTAGCTTTTGGAGCATATGTTTTTGAAGGAAAATAAGATTCTTTCAAAGTCTCCAGTTTTTCACGATATTCTTCTTCACTTTCAAACTCAACACTTTCGGAAAGTGAAGCGAGCTTTTCTTTTTGAGTTCTTGCAAGTCCTTCTGAGACTTGTTCAAAGATTCCATCAGCAACCGACTCTGAGAGACGCTTGTTAAGGGAAACATTCTTCTCAATTTGCTCGTTGAGTTTTGTCTCCATTTCATCAAGTTTTTCTACCATGCTATTTAATACATCATATTTATCTTCAGGGATTGATACATAATGTGCTTCAAAAAGTTCCCTCATTCCTGAAAGGAATGATTCGGTCATTTCGGTTTTAATGCCATTTTCGATGACGAGTTCATTCTCGTTTATCCACTCTTCAGAAACATATTCGAGATATGAATCTACACGATCTGCAAGTTCAGTCTTAATTTCTTCGACTTCTTCTGCAAGAGCAACGGCATACTGCTCTTCAAGTGTTTCTTTAATATCAAAAACTTTTGATCTCAGAGCAGCTTCGAAGATAGTTCTTGCTTTTGCTTGGAACTCTTCGGAGAGTTCTTCGCCAGCAAGAAGAGCATTGACATCTTCTTCAATGTCAAAACCTTCGTCTAAATCTTCTTCATCATCGTCTTCATCTTCTTCCTCTTCTTCTTTCTTACCTTTCTTACCTTTCTTACTGCCCTCTTCTTCTTCCTCTTCTTCCTTTTCCTTGGCTTCTAGAAGTTCTTCATCTTCATCATACTCCAACTCTTCTTCTTCCTTCATACCTTTCATTGGATCGGCAGCACTTGCACCTTTGTTTACAACATCCTTAACTTGCTTAAGTGTTGCGCCAGGTGTCTTCAACTTTGCTGAATCATCAGTTGAACTATAATTAGAAGGATCAGGTCCACCTAAATCTTCCCATCCCCCAGTTTGACCTGGTGTTGAACCAGACAGACTTGGCATTGCATCTGCTGCCTTTGCATTCGCATTGACGGCAGTTTTGGATTGCTTTGTGCCTACTTCCATTTCTTGTAAATCTCCACGAGACATTTGAACTCTCCGAATTAACCTTTGTTAATAACTATATTTATTTATAATTTAATAATTTACAATGAATTTAAGAAATCATTGAATAATTCAATTTTATGCTCTTCTAGACGCCTTTGATCTACAAGAGTATTAATTCTTCTTTGTGTTACTCTAGCTACTTTTTCTCTCAACATTCCCCCATCCCATACCCATTCTTTTCCTTCCATAATTCCATGAACAAATGCATCAGGAGCAGAAGGATCGGCAACGATATCAGCAGCAGTTGCAAGCATAAAATCTTCACCAACTTCATTGTATCCTTCGCGGGTTGATCTTACTGAACCAATACCACGAGAAGAAACTCCAAGAGTTACTCCAGAATCTAAAAGAGACTCTGCAATTTTTCCCATTGGAGTAGGAAGAATTTGTGCCTTACCAATAAAATCGTTTCCTCTTTGAACGAGTTCAACAATTTTATGAGAAACTCTATCAAGATTTACTGTAGGACCATCAGGATGTCCAAGTTCTCCAAGAGCGCGTCCTTTATTGACATACTGTTCAGTATATCTTTTAACTTCTCTTTCCATTATTGGAAGACGATATACTCTATTATTACGATTTGGTTGTTCCGTTTGAAGGAAAGGACCTTGAATAAAGAGTGTTTTTTTACCGTTTACATTTTCGGTAATAACTTCTACTGATTCAATTTCTTCGGTAATGAGTTTCATTATGCTTGTCCTGAAATTTGAATTTGTTGAGTATAAATTGTTGCATTTCCACCTTCTGTAATTGCCGCAATTTTCATAGAGTTTCTTAACTCAGCACTATTGTCTGTAAATGCAGTTACGATTCCACTAGTTGTTGTTCCAATTGTAATTCTACTTGAAAAGTATCCACTATAATTTGCGGTATTATTAACAGAAATTACTGGTTGATGTGTGAAATTATAATATGATTGAGATGGTGAAGTTAAAGTTACATAATCACCTACACCAAAAGGAGATGATGTTCCTTCAGGAAAATCTATGATTGTTGCAGTTCCTGTCGTAATTCCAGAAACTTTTGCTGATGCATTATCAATTGCAATTGTTATTGCACTGTTTGCAAGAACACAATAATCATTTAAGGTTGCTGTTGGTTCCGTTCCAATTGCAACAAAAGCATTTGCTCCAGTAGCAACTACTCTTAATGCAGTAGATTTACCAGAAAATGCTGCAGATTTTGATGAAGATCCGGTTGCTCCAATAGAAACACCAGATCCAACTGGTCTATGAGTCATTATTCTTATAATACATTTATTAGTTATTTATAAATCTACAATTACTCATTAGTTTTTTCAGTTTTTTGCATTATTATTGATTACTCTTCTTTTTGAGCATCATTCATATCAAACATAGTATTTGATATAGATGGTCTAAAATTGTCAATTCTTTCCGCAGATTTTGCAAAAAGTAAATCTTTGATTTTATCGCTGATCTGAGAAGGACTTTCATCAGAAACAATCATATCCATTAATTCATCCATGATTTTAAATTCCTAATTTTCTTTATTTATTTGAGTTTAATTCCGTCTGCAGTTTTTGAATCTACTTCAACTGCAGCATCTGAACTTGCATCAAGATTTGGTTCCATTACTGGTTTTCCCAAATCATCTCCAGAAGTTCCTTGTGGAATAGGGGCACCTGTAGCAGGATCAATTGGAGCATTTGGATCTGGAATTAATCCAGTCTTAATTTCTTTTTTCATTAAAACATTTTGCTCTAAAATCTCTTCATCTGTTTGACGAAGAATATTTCTTCTCAAATAATCTTGAGAGAAATATTTTCCAACATAAGGTTCTGCAGTTGCAACTAAATTTAATCTCTCAGTTAAAAGTTCTGCATTTTTTAACTCTGAAAAATGATTATCATATAAGAAATCATATTGAATATGCTCACTCATTTTCTCCCAATCTTCTGGAGTTACGACATTCTTAAGAATCAATTGAGTTTTTAACATGTCACTAAACATGTTTGAAAATCTTTTTCTTAATCTTCCGACAAATTTTGTAAATTTAAGTTCATCACGTAAAATTTCAGATGATCTTCCAAGATTGAATCCAGTGTCTCCACTAATTCTTGAAGCAGGAACATTTAAAGAACGATAAAGTTTTTCTTGGAAATATTTGATATCAGTAATTTCTCCAAGATTCTGTCCACCTGGAAGAGTTGTGATTTCAGTTCCTCTACCTCCCTCACGACGAGGAAGCCAAAAATCTTCTAGCATACTCATATATTTTTTATCGTCACGAATCTCACCAGTACTTGCATCATATACAAGTTTGTTGCGATAACGATTCATTACATCACGAAGATATTGTTCCGCCTTTACTTTAGGAAGATTTCCAACGTCAATATAAAAAATACGACGTTCAGGTGCTCTTGAAAGTCTGTAAATAACAAGCGAATCCTCAATCATTCTTAATTGATTGAGTGCTTTAATTGCTTTGTGCAAATAAGATAAAACAGATCCTTTATTTCTATCTATAAGTCCCGAAGTACAATATGTAATAGAATCTCTTGTTATTTTTATTCCTTTAGTATCACCTAATGAAGATGGATTTGATGTAGGATAAGATGCCTGAGGTGTGTAAATAAAATATTCTTCAATTTCTGGAAATTCATATTCCATTGGATTGTCTACATTTATATTGGACAATCTTGTATCTTTTTTTGGTTTTTTTATTTGCCTCACATAACGCATTTTCATGGAATCAATATATCTTAATTCCTGAATTCCTTCATGTGGGTTTTTTAAATCAATTACTTTATGATAATGAATTCTTCCATCAATATACCAATTTCTATAAATTTCATGACATTTTTTATCAAAATCCAATAAATCTAAAATTCTTTTGAATTCTTGTCTGATAATTTTTTTAAGTCCATCACTGGCGTTCAAATTTGAAAGTTCAATTTGAACTGGAATATCGTTTGAATCAGATACAATGGCTTCATTTACAATATCTTCAATAGCACTATCACATTCTGGGTGAAGTGCCATTTCACGATATCTTTTAATTAAATCAAATTCTGTTCTATAGACTCCCTCTAAATCTACATAAGAACCAAAAAATCCACTAGTTAAATAATGATCAACCCCGTCCTCGTTATTTGGAGGTACGGGGGAAACTGTAGTGGGAGATAAAGGTTCTGTATCCTCAATAGAGAAACCAAAAAGTTTTGCCATTATTAAAGTCTGATCTTTTTACTATTTATCAAGCACCAGAACCAGCAGATTCTGGATAGAAGTATTGAACTTGGAATTCAACTGTAAATTCTTCAATAGTATCCGAACTATCATATGAAAGATCAATTGCAGCTACGTTTGTTGGAAAAATATCAACAAATTTATATTGAGCAAGAATTTTTGCAGCTGCTCCAGTACTTCCTGTCGATTGTGTAGTAGATGCACTTCTTCCAAGTTGGAAAACAGTTGCTTGTCCCATATAATCAGATGGATTGGTTAAACCAGAATGATCACTATACTGAGCAACATTTTGCATCCATGCTTCAAAAGACTTTCTGTGAGTAAAGTTTTCATCATTAATTACGGTTACAGTCCATGTATCAAATGTTCTATCTCCAGCAACTTTTAAAATACGACCTCTAAAAGGTACGTCAATTGGAGCTACATTTGATGCAGGAAGTGCTGCTGATTTGCAAAGGAATCTGAAATTGTCAGAATCGAAAGATGTATTGCCATCATTTTGAATTCCAAGATTAATTGCCGATGGGAAAGTAACTTGAACTTCAAAAAGATTGGCACGAGCGCCACCACCAATAAGTTTGGATTTAAAGTCAGAAATGTTTTTTGTTGGAATTGTTGCCATTTTAAGGTCCTCCTTCTGTAATTAATTTATTTGGGAAATTAAACAGTACCAGCAACTTCTTCAAACGAGACACCAGTTCTCGTTGCAACAAAAGTAAGAGTTACATAGTTAATTGATTTAGCTGGTTTTAAGTAAATATCAGCCCTGAACTCATTATTATCAATAATATCAGGAGTGTTATTTGTTTCATCACAAACAACAAGGTATCCATAGAGACCTCGTTTTGCTTGAATGTCACGAAGATATGGTTCAACAATATTCACAAAGTTTGCCCTTGTAATTTGATCGTTTAATTCAAATAATTGTGCCTGTGCGCTTCTTTGAAGTGCTTGTTCAATAGTGAGGAACAAGCGACGAACATTAATGCGATCAAATGCTGATGCATAACCAAGAGCAGTCTTATCTCCAAAGAGAAGAACACCAATTCCTGGTTGATTGACAATTGAGTTAATTCTCAATGGATAAAGTTGATCTCTTTGTGCTTTAGACGGATTGTATGCAAGTTTAATTGCATTATTTAAAACACCTCTTTGTTGACCTGCTGGTGAGAACCAGGGATATGCAACAATATTTGTTCTACACATCAATCCTGCCACGTCAGCGTTGCAAGGAACGTAACGGAATTGATTATTAAATCTATCATAAGTGTACTTATATCCACTATCAAAAATTGCGTATGATGATGATTGGAGTGGACTAAAGAACTTAATTATGTTATTAGTTTGTGTATTTGTATTTGTAAGACCAACAACAGACAATCTATGTGGAGAAATTACCGCCACACAATCCCCTCTTTGTTGTGCAATATTAATTAAATAATTTGCTTTTGCTTGTGAATTGTATGGTGTAGTTGCATCACCAGAAAGTCCTGGACCCATGATTAAATAGTCAACTTGAATTTCGTCTTTATTAGAGAAAAGATTATAAGAAGTCATCAAATCTCCAAGAGTTGCTGTCATTCCCCCATTAGAAGAATAATCAACACCACCACCAAAATTATATGTTACATTTCCAAGAGAACTAAAAGTAACTCCTTGAGATGGAACATTCCATGATCCTTGAGATTGAGTATATGCTGTAAATCCACTTGAAAATCCTGTTGGAATTGGAGTAGTATTGTGATAAGAATCATTTCCTAAAGAAGGATTGTCTCCAACAAAAAGATATGATGAATAGACTGCCAAATATTCTTTCCAATAATTTTTTTGTGGAGAATTTACTGCGGAAACTGAATCACTTGCTTTAGACAAGTTCAAATGCTTTTCAAGTAAGTTTCCTTGAATTCCAGTAACAGTTCCAGTATCATCTACAACTACAATATGAAGTGCATCATTTTTACCATTTCTAGTAGTAACATAATTATTTGAAACTGGTTTTGGTACAAGTGAAGACCAATAAATTGTAGAATTTGTTAATCCAAGAGTTTGTTGATCATACCAATCGTTAACTGATGATACTACAGAAACTGATCCATTACCTGTTGTAATACCAGAATTATTCTTGAATACAATAGTATCTGATAATTCTAAAGCAGAGTGGTTTGTATTTTGTGCGTAATTAATCCCTGTTTCAGTTCCAGCAGAAGAAACTCTAGATACAATTTTTACATCAAAATAACTATTCCCATTTGTTGTGTCTGTAGTAACACCCGTGATAATTCCTTTTAAATATCCTGTAAATGTTTCAACAGATCCTGAACCTGGAATACTTACACCGTTTAATGGTGAAGTAACACCATATCCAATTACTGCGCCAGCAGATCCCGGATTAACTGTTGAAATACCAATAATTTGATCTGCTTTATCATCGATCATGCAAACTTTTAGATTGTTTGCCCATGAACCAGGATTTTTTGCTGCAAAAACATAATCGGCAATATCATCTTCCCAATTTGTTTGATAATCATCAAAGTTTTTAATTTTAACTGCTGTGCTATATGCAATACCAACACCAGCATTTGCATTATTTAAAGTTGTTCCATCAGTTCTTGCAACTTTAAGAACACCACCATATGAAAGATATGAGGATGCACTCATCCAGTATTCATATTGTGCATCAGTAGAAAGTGGTTTGCCAAAAACTTGAATGAGTTGATTTTCTGTGGTGATATCAACTGGTTGATCAACTGGACCAATTGAAAATGGACCTGCAATTGCTCCAATGTTATCTAATACATTATCAGCTCTTCCTACTGTTAAATCAACCTCTCTGGTAAGAACACCTGGAGATAATTGAGGAGTCGCCATGTTTTTCTCCGTAAAGTCTCAGTTTATCTGAAAATATTTATTAAAAGCATGATTTTCAGTGGGGAAACGTTGCATGAACAATTACCAATCTGGATACTGCCAATCAGTACTATACATTTTTTTCTTTTTGGAATGTGTAATTCTTTTTATAGCACACTCTTTACATTCATACGAATATGATGATAATAATGTGCTATTTTTTCTAATCCTATAAAAACTATCCATTAAACTTTTTCTTATTTTACAAGTTCTACATTTTCTTTCTGTTAAAAATAAATGTCCTAATTCAAATTGATCATCGAAATCCATTTATTGATATTCCCACATATAAGATCTGTCACCATATTCATCTGCATACCACCTATCACCATCATTATCAACAAAACTAGTATCATCTAATCCATCATTGACAAAACCAAAAGGTGCCATATCTTGTTCTATTTGATTTTTTTGTTCTTCATATAATCTTTTTCTAACATCCTGCTCTGTGAGTTCTTTGAAATAGTCCTGTGAAACTAACCAAGCATAGATAACCAAACACATTGCCAAATCATCATTACAACCCTCTTCTGCCTCAAAAGAATTGTGTTTTTGAATGAATGTTGTTAGTTCACTCATAATGTCATAATCTTTAAAAATAAGTTTACTTTCCTCAATCATAGTCTTTAAATTGAGGCAACCAATTTTCTTAACAGTCTTAGACATTTTTACACCAAGTTGAGTTTTCTTTCCAGAAAATCCTTGTCCAACAATCTGTCCTGCTCTACCTCTCATTGAACACATAAGAAGATTGTTATACTCAAGATCATAATGAATAATTGATGCAACTTGATCACCAACATCATTTACTTCACATAAAATATAAGCATTATTATAATTTTTTGCAATGTCCACAATAACACTTGGAAAAAGCATTGGTTTTATTTCGTTGTTTCTATACTTTGCAACAACTTGATGTGGAAAGGATGTGATATCAATTACAGTAAATGCTGAATAATCGTTTCCTACGCCTCTAGCAACGTCTACAGTCATTAGGTAATCGTGATCACCTAAAGAATCCTCATGAATATCTAAACCGCCTCCAGTGGTCTTTGGGTGGTCATACACAAGACTTCTTAATTTGCTTGGAGCAATGAGAGTATCTACTGATCCTAAAAATTCACATTCAAATTCAACTTTGAATTGTTGTTCTGAAGTATTTGCAATTGTTTGTTTCTTCCATTCTTCATCTCTACCTGGAACTTCACTCCAATGAACATCCGTAAATATATACTCATTTTTACTTTTTTCTGCATCATGCCACATACGGTAGAAATGATTCATACCGTGTGGAGTAGAAACAATTATAACTTTTGTTTGTTTACCTGAAGTGATTGTTGGATATACTGACGCAAAGAATGAATCTGCAATATGATTTGGTACGAACGCAAATTCGTCCAAAAATAAGATATTGAATGACATACCACGAACTGCAGAAGCAGAAGTAGAAGCAGCCAATATCTTACTGCCATTTTCTAACTCCAATGAACCTTTATTCCAAGATATGATACCTTGCTGCATCCATTTTGGTAAGTTTTCATATGCGGTTTGTAAACGATCTAAAAGTTCTCTTGCAGTTGCTGCTTTGTTGGCAAGAATACCAATGTTTACATTATCATTGAATACTGCATAATGAAGCAAAAAAGATATCACAGTTGTAGATTTACCAGTCTGTCGTGGCATCTTACAAATATTAAATCTATTATTATGGAAGTTATTAATTAACTTCTCTTGGAAATGATATGGTTTAAAAGTTTGTAGACCATGATCCAGTGTTACAATCTTTACATAATTATTTGCAAAGTACACTGGATTGTCTTTACACTTAACAAACTCAAGAATTTGGTCTTGTGTAAATTCAATAGGAGTATTTGCTTTTTTGAGCAATGGATTGCCCAAATAAACATCATTTGACATAATAGAATAACCTCAAATTACCATTTAACTTTATTTGCCCAATAAGCAGCACTCATATTTCCTTTTGCAATATTTTTTGCATGTCTTGTTTGGAATCTATGACGACGACTTGCATATTCCTTTGATTCACCTTCTTTCTTTGGGGAACCTTTTACGCCAAGTTGCCCAAATCTAATAAGTTTTTCTTTTCCATCTTTACATGCTTTTACAACATGAGACTTCCCAGTTTCCCCTGAACCATGTGCTTCTGCTTTTGGTTTATTGCAAGGCATCTCAGACTTTTTTGATTCTTCTATTTCAACCTCTTCTCCCATTGGTTTTACATAGTTTTTATTTGGACCTAATTTTGCAGCACTTCCTCCTTGAAATCCTGCCTGAATAAGTGGTTGTCCTGGAATAAATTCCGAAACTGAGTGATGAACAACTCTTGCTCCAGGATATACTTTTTGGATTTCAATAGTTACTTCTTGACGAGATGGAAGTTTTACTTGGGGAAAGAACATTCTCATAGCATAATATTTTCCTCTCCACAAAATAGTAACTGCAATAATATTTCCAGTTTGTGATTGAAGACGAGTTGCCTCATCAATACTATTGTTTGCCATAAAGGTGCTTTTTGGAGACACCATTGGATCTGGTTTAATTAAATCTATAAATTCTATATAAGAATTTCCATTTGCATCTTCAATAGTTACATCTTCTTTTTTTACACAGGAACCTTTAGCAAACTTTGCAGTATTTTTTTTTCTTGTATAACCAGTCCAACATTTTTCAATTACAATTTCACCTTTAATTTTATCAACCAATTTTTCTTCAAATCTTGGAATATCAACTTTTTTAGATGCTTGCTTTTGAAGTTTTTGTGCTTTTGGTCCAAGTTGTGCAGCTGCATCTGGAGTTAATGCTGATGCACCACTAGACTTTTTAATTTGTGTTTTTGGATCTTTAAGGGGATTTACTGCCTCATCCATTTCTCCACTATTAACATAATCTGCCGCAGTATCAATATAATCTGCTGCTTTAGTAATTTTAGATTGAACCCATGCTTCAAGATCACCTTCACCTTTACTTACTTTTGCTTGAAGTCTTTTTACAGCACTTGTAATAGTTTTAAGTTCAGATCTTGCCATTGAATATTCGTGATCTTTGATAGAAACTTTATCCCACGCTTTTCCACCATAAGAGCATTCAGATCTTGTTTCTTTTTTGTCGCATAATGGACAATATCTTTGTTCTTCGTTCATGATTTCCTCCGATTTTGTTCCCCAGTTTGCAGCACCAACTTGACGGCATTTTACAAGTGCCCCAGATGCATATGCACTGGGCCAAACTTTAAATCTTGCTTTTACTTTACTATAACAAGCATCCTTTTTACCACTACCTTTTCCTTTATTGTCAGATTCTTCGTTCATTTTCGTTTTCTTTGGTTTATCTGTGGAAACATAAGTTGGTTTTGCAGCACCAGTTTTTGATTGTTGATCGGGGTCTGCTGCACTTTTTCTTTTTACTGCAGATCTAACTTCACTTTTAGACATGCTTGCTAATTTTGAACTTGAAAAACATTTTGGAGTTTTAGTTTCTCCTGGTTCATTTGCACATGGAGATCCATCTGATTGAACCCATCCTGGTTTTCTTTTACCAGATTTAGTTACACCACTGGAACCTTTAAACCACTGATGAAGAGTTCCTTCTTTTAGATCTTTAATCCAATCATCAGGAGTTTTATCATTCTTACTTACAAAAGCATTATGCAGTTGTTTTGCTGTTATATTATGTTTTTTCATAATACGTCGCATTAACTTATCAATTGAATCGTAAGAAGTATCATCAATTTTTTTTAATTGAATTTCAAGTTCTTTAACGGCATCTTCCTCACATCCACAATGCTCCTTTACGTCCTTAAACTTTGAATGTTCTTTTTTTGCAGATGCTTCCATTTTTTTCAAACGTGTATAATAATCTGGAATTTCATCTAAATGTTGAAGAGCAATATCCATGGCAAGTTCATGATCTCTAGTATGTTCATGTTCAATTGGTTCTCCCA
>Ga0315284_10011895_pt1 | contig 12393 bp, 10 predicted proteins | sample YL17G09_16_MG_FD_203696 | JGI IMG/M metagenome (GOLD analysis project Ga0315284, IMG submission 203696) | Sediment microbial communities from Yellowstone Lake, YNP, Wyoming, USA - YL17G09_16 | ecosystem: Environmental > Aquatic > Freshwater > Lake > Sediment | place: USA: Wyoming | collected...
ATGGCAGGCGAAGACCGACTACCAAGCGAGGCTCGGCCACCAGCCGACGCCCGCCCTCGTGCCTGTGATGAACCTCAAGAACCACGAGGTGACGATGCTAGATTTCAACGGCAATGCCGATAGCGCAACCTAAAGGATGCGCTATGCATTTCAAAGTCGCAGGGTTAATAGTCGGAAATACCCTGCGACTAAGAGAACATACACCCCCGACTTTGAAATGGACACACAGACTGAAAGATACCACGAGGCCCTGAAGGCCGAAATAGAGAGGCTCTACTCGATAGCGGGTACGGCGCGAGCCAAGAACATGGACCCCAAGGGGGAAGTCGAGGCGACCCCCGCAGGCGACCTAGCAGACCGGGTCGAAGGACTCGTCGGCCCCACAGGAATCGCAGCCAAGATACGCGAGATAGGACGCGACAACGTCCCAGCCATCATAGACTGGTACCTCAAGAACAACCCGTACACGACCGCTCAGGAGCGCGACAAACGGATAGACCAGATACTGCGGACGTCGCTTGCAATACAAACCGAAGGCGTGGTCGCAGCACCAATCGAGGGCATATCAGAGGTGAAGGTCTCATCCAACCCGGACGGCAGCGAATACCTGAGCATCTACTTCTCAGGCCCCATCCGCAGCGCAGGCGGAACAGCCCAAGGCTACGCCGTACTCGTAGGAGACTACATCCGCAACAAAATCGGCTTAGCGGAATACCGGCCCACGCCAGATGAGGTGGAACGGTACGTCGAGGAGATAAAACTCTACGACGAGCGCGCAAACCGCCTGCAGTACACGCCAAGCGACGAGGAGATACGCGGGATACTCTCGAACCTCCCCGTGTGCGTCGACGGAGACCCCACAGAGGAGGTGGAAGTCTCCATACACAGGGACCTGAAACGCATACCCACCAACAGGATACGCGGTGGCATGTGCCTCGTACTCGCTGAAGGCGTCGCCCAAAAACGGCGGAAGCTCATGAAATACGCCCAACAGTTCAAGATAGACTGGAACTGGCTCAGCACACTCACGAGCACGACAAAGCAGGACGAGAAGCCGACAGCCAAGTTCATGGACGAAGTCGTCGGCGGCCGCCCCATATTCTCGGCACCAAGCGCCAAAGGCGGATTCCGCCTGCGGTACGGCCACTCAAGAAGCAATGGGATAGCAGCCAAGAGCATGCACCCTGCGACGATGATACTCCTCGACGACTTCATAGCCACAGGCACCCAGGTTAAGGTCGAAAAGCCGGGTAAAGGTTGTGTCGTAACAGAATGCGACACCATCGAGGGTCCGATAGCGAAGCTAAAGAGCGGGGATGTCGTCCGCGTCGAGAGCAGGCAGAGCGCATATGACATCAAGAACGAAGTGGAGGAGATACTCTTCCTTGGTGACATACTCGTCACATACGGCGACTTCCTCCAGACGAACACGAAACTCATACCATCAGGCTACGTGGAGGAGTGGTGGCAGAAAGAAGTCCCCACAGCCAAAGCAAATCCAACCGCTGAGGAGGCGGTCGAAATATCATCCTCAACCGGTACGCCGCTGCACCCAAGGTACACATATCGATGGGCTGACATCAGCGCAGCGGAACTCAAGGAACTCGTAGACTGGATGACGAAAGGAGCAGTCGACTCGACACTCAAGATACCAAATGACAGCCCCAATGCCAAACGCACACTCGAAATCACAGGCGTACCACACATCGTCCGGGGCACTCAAGTCATCATCGAAGAACACAAGCCGCTCCTGGCCCAACTCGGCCTTGAGGGGCTGAACCGCGCACGATTCGACGAAGCATACTCCAAGGTGCATGAGAAGTCATCAGGCTTCGAGGTGGCGCAGGCAGCAAGCACGGTGCGACTGCGGGACAAATCCGGTGTCTACATCGGCTGCAGGATGGGCCGCCCGGAGAAATCGAAGGAGCGGAAGATGCAGCCGGCGGTGCACTCCCTCTACCCCATCGGAGAATCAGGTGGCAGGGAGAGGAGCATCAACTCCGCAGCTGATGCGCGCCGGGTCGAAGTCGAAGTCTCACAGTTCTACTGCCCCCAATGCCAGCAGAAAGTCATCCAACCCGCATGCCCTGACTGCGGAGGCGGCACCATCAGCGTCCGCACATGCACGCAATGCGGCTACACCGGTCGCGCGGAAGAATGCCCGAAGTGTAAGGTGGAGACGAAACAGTACGCGAAGACGAACATCGACGTGAAGGAAGCCTGGGACAAGGCAGTCAAGAGAATCGGCAAATCAGCGAGCGTCAAAGGCGTAATAGGGATGATATCAGCGAGCAAAATCCCGGAACCTCTTGAGAAAGGCCTCCTGCGGGCAATAAACGACGTTTACGTCTTCAAGGACGGGACCATCCGATTCGACGCCACGGACGCGCCACTAACCCACTTCAAACCCAGGGAAGTCGCAGTCCCCATACAGCGACTGCGCGAACTCGGATACGAGACTGACTACCGGGGGCAGTCGCTTGAGCGCGACGAGCAGGTACTCGAGCTCAAGACGCAGGACGTCATCGTCTCGGAATACTGCGGCAACTACATGGTCAAGGTCGCGAAGTTCACAGACGACCTCCTGCGGAAATTCTATGGGATGCAGCCCCTCTACAACATAAACAACCGCGACGAACTCGTCGGCCAACTCATAGTCGGCCTCGCACCCCACACGTCAGCAGGCATTGTCGGGCGCATAATAGGCTATACCAAAGCGAACGTCTCGTACGCGCACCCGTTCTGGCACGCTGCCAAAAGAAGGAACGCGGACGGGGACGAGGACAGCATAATGCTCATGATGGACATGCTCCTGAACTTCAGCAAGATGTACCTGCCTCAGAAGCGCGGGGGCAGGATGGACGCCCCACTCGTCGTCACCAAAATCATGAACCCGAAGGAGATAGACGACGAAGCCCACAAGATGGAGATAGTAGGGTCATACAGCCTAGACTTCTACGAGAAAACCCTCCAGGGAGCGAACCCATTCGAGGTGGACGTGAAGACCGTATCATCGCTCCTCGACACGAACCCCTACACCGGCATCCTATTCACCCACGACACAGGCGACGTCACAGGCCCGGTGACCAAGAGCCGCTACGTGACCCTCAAGACGATGGCCGAGAAAATAGATGCGCAGTTGGCTGTGGCCGAGAAGATTAGGGCCATAGACGAGCGCGAAGTCGCGGAAATCGTCATCAACAGCCATTTCCTGCGGGATACCTACGGGAACCTCAGGGCCTTCAGCCGCCAGCACTTCCGTTGCGTGAAATGCAACGCAAACTACAGGCGCATCCCACTCTCCGGCAAATGCAACAAATGCGGCGGAAAACTACTCCTCACGGTAAGCCAGGGGAACATAAGCAAATACCTGAAGATGAGCATGAATCTAGCAGAAAAATACCACCTCTCAGACTACCTGAAAGCAAGACTAATACTACTCGAACGAGACATGGCCTCACTCACAACCAACGACCTCAAAAAACAAGTCTCACTCGCAGACTTCATGTGAGCCGAGTTATTACCCATTACATCCTAATCTCTGATATGGGTCTCAGAAAAGCCGGCAGGCGGCCAGGAGAGCGGCATTATACTCCTAAGGAAGGCCAACTCGATGCTGCGGTGGACTCCATTGATATCAGAAAATCACCAATCCACGTAATAACGCATGTGGCGGATAAATCGCAGCCTCACAAACCCACTGAACCATCCCAGATAATCATTGTCGAGGGAGACGACATGCAATTTAAGGCTGGCTTCCCAGGCGAACTTTTCTCCACAGTGCAGGAATTGAGGTGCAGGGGAATCGAGGAGATGGTCATCCCGCTTGAGCACCTGCGGAACATAAGATTCGTCGCAGACACTGCTCAGCAGATGGGTTTCAAACGCGGCAGAGCGACCATAGCGCAAAGAAGCGAGGACGTTCTAATCCTCAATGCAGCTAAATTCGACGAGTATGCGAGACAACACGGAAAAGAATATTCTGGCTCAGCGTAACTACCCTCGTCTGTGTTGTATCAGCGCCTAACTGCTCTTCTCGACCGTAAGGAACACCCTCTGTTGCGCCGACTTGTCGCCGCCTTGTGCGGTGGCTGTGACGTCTATCGGGTATTTCCCCTGTAGGGCGCTGGCCTTCGACTTGACTTTGACCGTTATCCTCTTGACGCCCTCAGGCCCTATCTTAATCGACTGGCTCGCGTACGTTTTACTGTCCCCCTCAGAGAATGTTATGTCGTCGTCGAATGTCTGGCCTTTCACGGTCGCGGTTATCTCGTCCTTGCTGTTGACGTTCTTGAGTTCCACCTCAAGCGTCGAGGTCCCCCCTGGCTCTATAGTCGAGGGGTTCGCGTTCACGTACAGGCCGACATTGCCCCCCACCTGGTAGCTTCCCGGGAAATTCCTTATCAAAAGCACGATTACGACGAACACGAGCATGACTGCGATGACAGATCGCCACCTTATCCGCGATAATACAGACGATTGGGCTTGTTCCATCTTTTAATTATCTGCGGGGGTAAATAAAAGATGGTGATATTGTGATTGCTATTGTCGGCGGTACGGTGTTGGCTGGCTCGAAGATTGGGGCGGATGGGAATAAGGTCACAGTCCATACTCCATATGGGACTTCTGAGGTCCTGGAGTGCGGTAACTTCGTCTTTCTGCAACGCCACAGCGGCGGCACCCCACCCCATATGATAAACCATAAATCTAACATATACGCACTCAAGCAGTATACTGACTCCATCGTCGGCGTCGGCTCGGTGGGAGGCCTCAAACAAAGCCTCAAGCCCCCGTCAATCGTAGTCCCAAGCGACTTCCTCCAGTTTGAGCCGCCCACATTCTATGACAGTGAAATCAGGCACGTTACTGCCGGCTTCGACGAGCAGTTGCGCTCGACCATCATCAAGGCCGCGAAGAAGGCGAAGGTGAAGGTAGTGTCGAAAGGAGTATATGCGCAGACGCATGGTCCCCGCCTTGAGACGAAAGCCGAAGTCAAGATGTTCAGGAAGTTCGCTGACATCATCGGTATGACCGTCGCCTCCGAGGCGACCCTCGCCTGCGAACTTGGCCTGAAGTACGCGGCATTATGCTCCGTAGACAACCTCGCAAACGGGCTTGTGAAGAAGCCGGTAAAATTCGAGGCGATTAAGGCGGCTTCGGCGAAGAACCAGGCCAGATTGGAGAAGATTATCAATAAAATTATCGGGCAGGTCAGATGAGCATACTAATCAAGGACGTCCTTATCGGCGATGAGAAGACGGACATCCGGATCGAAGGCAACAGGATTACTGAAGTCGATAAAGTATCCGGTAAGGCAGAGCACGTCATCGACGGCAGAGGCAAGGCCGCCATACCCGGCCTCATCAACACGCACACCCACGCGGCGATGACTCTACTTCGAGGCTATGCCGACGACTTGGAGTTGCACGAGTGGCTTGGGAAGTACATCTGGCCAATAGAAGGCAAGATGAGCGAGGAGGACGTGTACCGGGGTTCGGCTCTCGCATGCCTTGAGATGATAAAATCAGGAACCACCTGCTTCAGCGACATGTACTGGCATCTACCAGGGACAATAAAGGCAGTGGAGGAGTCTGGCATACGGGGAGTCCTCAGCAGCGTATTCATAGACAGGTCCAACCCAGATAAGGCGCAGGAGCAGAGGAAGGCGGCGGAGCGGCAGGTGAAGGAGAGCAGACGCACAGAGCGCGTGAGGATATCCCTCGGCCCCCACGCCATATACACCGTCACAGAGGAGAGCCTCAGGTGGGTAAAGGATTTCTCAGACAAACATGACCTGCTGATACACCTGCATCTGAGCGAGACCAAGAAGGAAGTCGACGACTGCATCAAGGAACATAAGAAGCGTCCGGTAGAGTACTTGGATAAGATAGGATTCCTCGGGCCGAACCTCGTCTGCGCCCACAGCGTATGGCTCAACCAGAAGGAAATCAACCTTATGGCAGAGCACGACGTGAAGGTCGCCCACTGCCCGATATCGAACATGAAACTCTCCGTGGGCGCAGCCCTCAATTACCAGGCCTTGCGGAAGGCTGGCGTCACAGTCTCCCTGGGGACTGACGGGGCGTCCTCGAACAACAACCTGGACATGTTCGAGTCCATGAAGTTCGCAGCCCTCCTTCAGAAGTTCAGCACCAACGACCCGACCGCATTGCCAGCGCAGGAGGCGTTCAGGATGGCGACGGCCGAAGGAGCCAAGACGCTGAAATTGAACGCAGGAGAACTAAAGGCGGGAGCGCTCGCAGACATTGCACTAATCAATCTCAAAATACCGGAGCTCACACCATCCCACCACCTGACCTCAGACCTCGTCTACAGCGTAAACGGAGGCTGCGTAGACACAGTAATTTGCAACGGTAGGGTACTCATGCAGGGGAGGAAGGTCGAAGGAGAAGACAAAATCCTAAAAGAGGCTTCCTGCCGAGCCTTGGGGCTCACCAGCAAGTGATACCTTGGTCTTATGGTGTAATACCTGTTTTTATGAGTTGCGCCCTGTAGAGTCTCCTGTACGTCTCGTTCTCTTGAAGTAGTCTCTCATGTTTCCCCTCAGCGACTTTCCTGCCAGATTCAAGTACGATTATGCGGTCGGCGTCAACGACTGTGGACAGTCGATGGGCTATTATTATCGTAGTCCTGCCTTTTTTGCACTCTTGTAGCGTCTTGTGGATTTCCATCTCGCTCTCAGCGTCAACTGACGAAGTCGCCTCATCCAATATGAGTATCGTCGGATTCCTCAGGAGCGCCCTTGCGATGGTTATCTTCTGCCTCTGCCCGCCGGAGAGTTTAGCGCCGTGTTCACCTAACAAAGTCTCATAACCTCCTGGTAGCTCGCTTATGAATGAGTGCGCGTCAGCTTCCTTGGCGGCTGACACAACCTCCTCTCCAGTAGCGTCAATCCTACCATATAATATGTTGTTCCTTACGGTGTCGTTGAAAAGTATGACCTCCTGTGGAACTATGCTCATGTGCCTACGAAGCGATGAAGCCTTCACATGTCTTATATCGACTCCATCCACCATCACTGAACCTTCACTGGAGTTATGGAGCCTCAGCAGGAGCTTAACTAGCGTCGTTTTGCCCGCTCCACTCGCCCCCACCAAAGCCACAGTCTCAGACTTGCCTATCCTGAGGTCTATCCCGTCTAGTGCCATCCTATCTTTTCCGTAACTGAATGACACCCCATTATACTCTATTTTCCCCTCGACGTTTACTATTTCAATAGCATCCGCCTCATCCTCGACATCAGGTTCCGTGCTCAGCACGCCATCTATCCTACCTAAGGCAGATAATGCCCTCTGTATGTCAAAATAGCCACCTGCGACCCGCATTATTGGGGGGAAAATCAAGTTCGTATACAAAAAGAACGCTACGAGGTCGCCGACATTGAGCTCTCCATTGGCGATGAGGTAACCCCCATAGCCGACGACCAATACGTAACCTGCGTTTATACAAAGCTGCCCCACTGTGTCAATAGTGACCCTAAGTCTAATCTCCTTTAGTGTAATGTCAAAGATGCTCCTGTTAACCTCGCTAAAACGACGTATCTCGTAGTCTTGCATGTCAAATGACCTGATGACAAGATACGACGAAAGGTTGTCATTAAGCCTGCCTGTCATATCCGCCATTCTCTCCTGGATATTGCCTTCATATTCCCTCAGTTTTCGGGCCTTAGAAATAAGCAGGATTCTCACAAGTGGGATGAACACTGTGATGACCAGCCCGAGTTTCCAGTTCATCCATAATAGAATCGCAATTGACCCAACCAACAATATGCTCCCCCTAAGCATAGACACCAAATTATTGAATACTGAACCCCCCAAGACGTTCAGGTCATTGACGACGTTCGATAAGATCCTCCCGGTTTTCGTGCCCTCATGGGAGCCGATTGACAATATCTGAATGTGTTCAAAAACCTTCTGTCTGAGGTCATGGGCAATCCTCAAGTTTAGATAGTTCACAAGATAGTTCTGTCCATAATTGAACGCTGCCATTGAGATGAAAAGTAATGTGAGCATGACAGTCGACATCTGTATAAACTCAATTTTAATGCCCACCAACATCTCGTTTATTATTTCTCTCAGCACCCATGGGATAGAAACCGCCCCCAAACTAAGTACGGTCACACATACGACCAGGACTATCATCTCCCGATAATAGTTCTTAACGTACCTGCTCAGAAGATACACGCTAATACCACCGAGTTATATAATAGCAACTGAGTAAATATGCGAACTTACTGCTTCTTGGAAAAGGCAAAACAAAGCGATTCGCTTATGCCTGTGGTGAATCAGATTGGAACGTATAAATGTCCATCTCAACGACCCTACTTCTCCTTGGCTATTTTAATCTAATCTCCACAATGCTATTAGCTGAAATGTTAACCGGAAAACTTAATGGGCTTGGCATAACCTACCGGCAATACTGCGAAAGTGACATAAATTCTGTCATGGAATTTTATAATAATAATCATTTGCCCCCTAAGAAGATATCATATCGAACTGCCGAGGTACTTCTCAAGGCCAACCCGCACGGCGCGCCATTAGGCTATATCGCTGAAAGCGAGGGGAGAATTATCGGCGTTGCTCTTTTCGTACCGTCCCGTATGAAGTTCCGAAGTGTTGAGAAAACGGTGTATCATGGTGGCCCAGTCATATTACCTGAATATCGGGGGCGCAAAGTATACTCTGCCCTGTATTCAATGTTCCTCAAGGAGATTAAGAAAAGAGGAGCCCTCACATATGGGACATCGAATACGGAGCGACTCTCCAGATTCTATCTGAGAGTTGGGGGAATCCACTTATGTGACTCGCTTGAATTCACATACGCACATCGACATAATCTAATCCGGATGTTTCCCCCAAAAGTAAGGGCGTTAATTAACTCCCTGCTGAGGTCATCGGCATCCGAGGGCAGATTACTCCACAGCTACCACACGTTCTATTGTGACTCCCCAGGCTCTTCATTTGAGGGCTTCCTTGCTGAAGCGCATTCAATGTATGACATAATCCAACTTAGGAGCGTGCAAATGCTTGACTGGCGAATGTCAATGTACTCATCTAAGCAGCCGAGACTAATCATATGTGAGAAAAAAGGCAGGATTGTCGGTTATGCCTTCGTATATACCCGTGGAGATGTGGCTAGGATAGATGACCTTCTAACCACAGACAAGCAGGCGGTATCGTGCATATTAAATAGAATCGTGTCTGATACGAAAGGGTCGCATAATAAGTTCATAATCTACTCTACGTCAGATCCAATCCAACAAGAAATGTTAATTGCTGCCGGTTTCACACCAAATAAGTCAAGGAAAATATGTATATCGCCGCCAGAAGCACCCGATAATCTAGTGTTGATGGGCCTCTCCAGCACAGACCCTACTACTAGGCCCTCCGTTTTCATGGATTTCTTTGACATGTACTTTGCTTAAGCCCTAACGTCTTAGCGGGCCTATAGTATGAAGTTCACGAAGGTGAATGACACGGTTATCATCATGAACGCTATGAGCCAGACTATCACGTTCCATCTGCGCACGTCGTATCCGTCCATGGGTTTGAACGGTAGTATGTCTGCCATCGCGAGTACTGAGGCGGTGGAGTAGACCATCTGGAAGACGACTGTGGGGTAGAGAAAGTTAAGGAATGCGAATGTAACCATCACAATCGCCGTGAACAACGCGGGCGCGAGTTTCATCACACCCTTCTTCCACTTGGGCTCACCCTCTTTCTCCCCTTCTATGAGGAATCCCTGCAGGCCGAAGGCGTTCCCAAGGAAGGCGGAAAATAATGTGAGTGCGGAGCCTCCGAGCCAGAACCTGTACTCGGTCTCTATCTTCAGGAGCTTGCCTATGCCCCAGTGTATCGCCTCGTGGGATAAGCCGGCAAGCAAGCATATGATGGTGTTGATGACAAGTAGGTAGAGGATTTGGCTTGTGGGTCCAGCGTATGTCCAGCTGATTGCAGCCCCTAAGGTGATGGCTGCTGCCACCACAGACAATACCTCCCTGGCTTTGATGCCGAGTAGCTTCCATCTGGTGTGGGTTATTCTCAGTTTGCTCTTCTTACGGTTTGATATGACATTCTCAAGATATGATTGGGCAAGGTTAATCATCGGGTGAAGTATGGACGCGAGTAACGCGCCTATCGCCGAAGCCACAACTGGCACAAGCGAAAGCGGCAGGCACACGGAAAGGGGGGAGTAGGATGCGGCCTTCCTGGGGAGGTTCACGAACCCTCGCTTGTCAGAGAACACCAGATACTTGGTTCCGCCCTTGCCGCGGGCTGTGGAAATGGACAGTTGATTCAGGAACTCGTGCGTCTTCCTGGAGAGCATGTTCTTCTCGGACAGCTGCCTGCTGATGCTATTCTGCGCGGGCCCCCCGACGAGTATGACTAGTTTGCCGCTCTTCTCGAGGTCTGCGAGTGTCGTCTTAGATGCCGACACCTTCCCTGCCATGAGATTCGGGTACTGGTTTTCGACCGCAGCTAAAGCTGCGGTCTCAGGGCCGTTGAGGGTCTCTCCGACGACCACGATGACGGACTCCTCGTCTAGTTTGTCAAAGTCTACGCCTAGCTCCTTCTCTATGGCGGTGACTTCAAGAAGCAGCTGCTGCGCGTTCTTCTTGTCTACCCCCATCTCCTGCATCTGCTTCTCGTCGAGATGGGACATGACATCCGCGAGGCTGTTTGGGTTACCCCTCATCGTCGCCCCTGCCGAGGCTGATGAGACGGCGTTGGAGAACAGGATTAGGATGAGGACTGTTGCAGGCAAAACTTTTGCGTGACTCATAATTCTAACTATTACCCTGAGGGATTATTTAAGCGCTGCCTTAATTCTTTACCATGGTCCAGAGGGAGGAGACGGTAATGGGTGCCATCATAGTGTTCATGGGTTTTATCCTGCTTTTCCTACTTGTCTTCACATTCACTCCCAGAGCCTTCATGAACGGAATCTACTCTGGTGTTGCTGGCGTCAAGGACGTGGTGGCGCCGACGTCCTCTACCACGACCTCGACCGTCTCATCTACCACATCAACCACCGAGTCGACGACAACCACCGAGTCAACGTCAACTACGTCGACGTCAACTACCTCATCCACAACCTCGACTTCCACTTCCACCACGACGCTTCCCGGCAAACGCTGCTCATCCGACTTGGACTGCAGGGGGACGGTCCTCGAGTACCGCTGCAAGTTGGGCCGCAACACAGTCTACACGTACACGACTGTGTTCCACTGCGAGAACAGGGGACAGCCAGACTCCCAGTGTGTGGGCGGCAAGGCTAAGGAGGAGCCTTATGAGAAGTGTGAGGACTACCAGAACTGCTTGAATGGCGCCTGCGTGAACACTTATTTCAACGAATGTAATCTCCGCTGTTCCCAAAACGACTATGAACTGTACTACTGCTCTGATAGCTGCTCAGCAGACGATGTGGAAGTAAGTATCGAGGGGGAGTGTCAACATGGCGGCGGCAGCAAATGCTGCTGTGTCAAACAGTGACGTCTGCGGGCTCGACGCCCCCCTGGGATTCAACTTCTGAATGCATCTGCCTCACGGTCTTCTTGAGTATGGGGTGCACGAAATCCGGGCTCAAGTCCATGAGCGGAGCAAGGACGAACAAGCGCTCATGGAGGCGGGGATGGGGCACCCTGAGGACGGACTCATCCACTATCTGGTCTGAGAAAAATAGGATGTCAATGTCGATTACCCTGGGGCCAAACCTCACTGCCTCAACCCTCCCCAACTCATCCTCAATGGATTTTAATGACTTCAATAGGCTCAGTGGAGTCGAATCGTAGTCTACCTCGGCGGCGCAGTTTATGAACCAGTCCTGCTTCACGTAACCGACCGGAGCGGTCTTATAGAACCTAGAGACCCTCTTGAGGGTGCAGACTTCGCCTATCAAACGGAGGGCCTGCCGAATGTTCCCGACCTTATCCCCGACGTTCGAACCAAGACCCAGCAATGCTAGCGCCATCAGGCACCCCTTATAGCATCAACCACCTGCAGGACCCGCTTGCACTCGACCACGTCATGGACTCTCACGATGTTCGCCCCGTTCAACGAGGCGACAGCGACCGCGGCGAGCGTCCCCTCAAGCCTCTCGCTCGGCGGAAGCCCAGTGAGTTTCCCGATGAACGACTTCCTCGATGGGCCGACGAGTATCGGCCTCTTCAGCCTGCGGAACTCGCCGAGGTTCCTGAGTACCTGGAGGTTGTGTTCGACGGTCTTTCCGAAGCCGATGCCGGGGTCGACTATCATGTCCTCGACTCCCATGTCTGATGCGAAGGTGAGCCTCTCCTTAAGAAAGGCAATTACCTCTGCGACGACGTCGTTGTATACTGGATTCTCCTGCATGTTCTGGGGGGTCCCCTTCATG